>Ga0187847_10000092_pt1 | contig 99679 bp, 80 predicted proteins | sample June2016WEW_4_10_FD_132458 | JGI IMG/M metagenome (GOLD analysis project Ga0187847, IMG submission 132458) | Peatland microbial communities from SPRUCE experiment site at the Marcell Experimental Forest, Minnesota, USA - June2016WEW_4_10 | ecosystem: Environmental > Terrestrial > Soil >...
TAGTGGTAACCGTGCTCGGCGACTGACAAAGGGCAAGCGACCAGCCTCCCTGTAATGGTATACAAGGAGCTTACCCCACCACCAGTGGTATTGCAATATTATTATGGAATCGATCTACGAGGTGTAAAATTCCAACCATTCGCAAATGGAACGCCCGAGTTCTTTCTCAAAGCCTCCAAGGGAAGGACAATCCAGATCAAGATGTCGTCTACCGGTCGTCTGAACTCTCCTTGTCTATGAGATGGTTCGAGGACGAAGATTTCTGGCGCGCGATTTTATGCTTGCAAGTGCCGCGAGGAACGAATGATTCGAGGTTTGATGCTTGCCTCAATGTGCCTCGCTTTATTGACTAGCGGGGCTCATGCAGAAGTCCCGCTATCTAAGGATTCGACAGGGCATGTGACCGTTCCAGCTTTCGTGAATGGCAAGGGGCCGTTCGAGTTCGTTCTGGATAATGGAGCCGATGAAAGCGCAGTCTATTCGTGGTTCGCAAAATCCCTCCACCTGCCAAAAAGCGGGAGCCGGGAGCTAAGCGGCGCGACCGGGTCTGTGCCGATGACCGGCACGCGGCTAGCGACGCTCGCCATTGACGGACACGTGATAAGGAACGTCGATGCTGATACCGTGCCCGACCGGACAGACGGCGCGAGGCTCGCGGGCGTTGCTGGTGTCGATATGATGGCGAATCGACTGGCGATCATTGATTTCGGATGTGGGACTTTTGCCCTGCGCCCGATCCAAAGCGGGCGACCCGAAATCGTGGGAAATGCAACGTTGACAAATGCCGGCTCCATTAAAGACGGAAAGCAATTTACATTTCCAGTAACTCTGAACGGAATTGCGGGTGTGGCCGTCCTGGACAGCGGCGCGCGCAGCACTATGATCAACAACGAATTTGCGGCGGCGGCAGGGATTCACCCGCAGTCCGACTCGTTTCGGGACGGTGAGCCAGCTCGCGGCGCGACCGCAACACCGGTGCGCACTCGCGTCGGACCCATCGGGAACGTCCGTTTCGCTGGCATTACGCGGAACGACGTCAGCGCGAAAATAGTGAATCTTCCTTATCTGGAAGGTGCGGGACTGAGTGGTAGCCCGATGATGAACCTTGGTCTCGATCTTTTGGCGGGAACACGCCTGACCGTAGACTATTCTTCGCGGCGATTTTGGCTCGCGGAGTCGTCCTGCAAGCTACCCGCTCAGAAAGTCGCGCGCTGAATCGCAGTTCGTCGCGATCCTGTTAACAAATAGAAGTCCCATCCCATCCTCCCAACCGTCGCTCCGTCTCGCTAGAGTTGGCGAAACCAGCATTTACACTCAAAACCCTTGCCCTAAAGTGTGGCTAAAAGACATTCTCACAAGCGTGCGCCGCTTTGCAGCCCAGATGTTTGAGGTGGTAAGCTTACCGGCGGACCAAAGCCCCCCGAAAGAAGCGGCAACTGAAACCACGCTCTACAACTTCGACTCCTGCTATCAGTGGGGTTGCCTCGACGGCGTTTACCCCGAATCCGGTCTCACCTATCATGACCGCACCTTCTACGGGACGACTACAAAAGGGGGAGCCTTTGGGCATGGAACCGTATTCGAGCTTTCACCGAACGGCAGTGGAGGCTGGAACGAAACCGTGCTTTATAGCTTTTCCTGCGACGATAGACTCCAACCTTTCCCGTCTCCCACATTCGACAGTGTAGGGAACCTTTACAGCAATTTCTGGCGGCCCGACTGGGTTCGGCGTGGTGTTCGAACTGAGCCCGGCCGGCTCAGGCTGGGCGGAAACTGTCCTTATACAACTTTTGCTCGCAGGTCGGCTGCGCTGATGGCTCGGGACCGGTCGGCGGACTGATCATGGACGCGGCTGGGAATCTGTACGGCACTACCGTCGGCGAGGCAGTGGTCTACGAGTTGAGCCAGTCCCGTGGGAACTGGACGGAGCAGGTTCTTTTCAGGAACACCACGGGGGGACGATCTTTGCCGGGCTGACCATGGGCGGCGCCCGAAACATCTACGGGGCCTCGACGTCAGCAGTATTTGAACTGTCGCCGAACGGAAACGGCGGGTGGACTGCCGCCATCATCCACACCTTTGCGGGCGGCGCGAAAGACGGATCGAACGAATACGGTACGCCTGTGGTCGACAAGGCCGGGAACGTCTACGGCACCACATACAGTGGTGGAAAGTACAACGAAGGGACCATGTACAGGCTGAGTCCGGGGAAGAAGAAGGCAACCTGGACAGAGAAGATTCTCCACTCCTTTATGGGCGGCCCAAAAGACGGATCTGAACCTTACGGAGGAGTGGTGGCCGATGCGGGCAGGGAACATCTATGGCACCACCGGCAGCGGCGGCGAGGATAGCGTCGACGGAACTGTTTTCGAGCTAGTGGCTCCAGTCGGCCAGGGCGCGACAAGGAGGAACTTCAGCTAGGTAGGCGGTTCACAGATCACAGTGTCCAGCCTGCGTATATCGAGGCCGAGATTTTCGAAGTTCACAACGACCGCTACGACCTGCATCTTGCTGCTAGTGGGTCGGTTCCTGATCGTTCAGGGCCATGCCAGCCTGGGGCAGGAGGCCGATCGGCTCATCGAGACGTACGGTCCCGTAGCGCGACGTGCGCAGACAGGGAATCCGCAGAATCCATGAACCAGGCTTGGACTTTGTGCGTCACTACTTGTCTCAGCCGGGCATCCCTTTGGTTCGCATGGTTTCAAAAACCGTCGTCCCAGATCGCTACTGCTCAGCCGTTCACGACTGCCGATCCCCGCTCGAAACCGGCATCAATCTTCTGCCGTCCGGCCCGAATTGCAGCCTCGATTGCGGATTCCTGCGTGGGAAAGGTTTCGGACAAGTAGAATTCGGTTTCCATGACGCCATCCGCATCGTGTTCCTCGACGGAGAATTCGGCAGAGAATCCTCCATCCTTTAGCTCGTGTGACCGTGCGACGATAACGTAGCCCTTGTACCCCTGCCTGCTCTTCATAACTGCGACCTCTTCGGCTTCAATTATTGCACTGCGGGTTGGGAGCTTCCCCGTAAGCGCTAACTTAGGTAGTGGAATAGAGTTCAGCAGCTGGCGTCCTTGGCACCCAGATCACATCATTCGGAGGGGAGCCAAAGGAGGTAATGCTCGCTCCAAGAATTCCGGAATCGCTGTTAGCCGCGCCGCGGGGGGAATACCGAAACGCTTCACAACTGGCGCAGGCGTCAAGCGTTTCAATCATGAGCGCGCTTCGTTTTGTAAAACAACTGCAAGAAGAGGGTTTTCTCCACGAGTCCGAAGAATCACTGCAGTTAGCACGTGTCGAGCGTCTGATGCAGCGCTGGCAAGCAGCCAATCCAAGGCTGCGCGAACTTCGAATGCGATGGCTGATCCGCAGCGATGCCCCTGATGCTCTAAATGCCGCTGTGCGACAACTATTGTTGAATCCGAATCTGCCATGTGCGAGGCATTTCATTAAGGCCGGCCCGAACTCGGTTAAGCGTTCCGGTTCGCCAATCCAGGTCTGTGCGGCCCTTTCTTCTGCTGCTGAATTGCTTGGTTTGAATTTCGTTCATGGTGCTCCTCGGCACCTGTATGTTGAAGAACCCAATCCCGAGTTGTTCCAACTCTTGGGATTGGTTAGCGCTCGACCAGGCGAATCGGTGGATGTTTTTGTGCGAGTACCTGCAGCTCGTGCTTCGATCTTCCGCGCAGCGGTGGACGTGGGTGGAGTGCCCGCATCGGACGTTCTGCAAGTTTGGTTGGATGTTGGGACGCATCCAGCTAGAGGCAGAGACCAGGCTGACGAGATATGGCGGCGGATACTAGCCCCAAGTTTAGGGGTGAAATGACCGTTATCTTCGCTATCGGAATCCGGTACGAAGCGGGACTTGTCTGGATCGTGCCAAACCTGCGTGTAGACACCAATTTGCTCAATGGCACCTCTCAGCACCGCATGAGCTTGTTCCGGAATACCCTTCACACACAGGTATCCTGCCAGTCGCGCTGAGCGGGTGATGTCCATGAGCAAGTCGTACAAAATTGCCGAGACCTGCAACGAACCATTCGGGAAAAGCCGACTGGCATTACGCCCTAAATAGGGCGGTATGAATTTCTCGGTACCCTGAAAGAACGTGACCAAATGGATAATCCGGTTGACGACGAGCGCGACCGGATCAGCAGCGAGCAGAAGGCGTGTTAGCTCCGCGTTTCGCAGCAGCCCGTGACATCCTTGTCCTCTACACGAGACACGGCATGACAGCGAACACTATGAGCAGCAGGTAATAAGCTGCTCCCGACACAGGATCTCGGCTGGCGAAATACTCTTTGACCGAGAGACCCCGAATCCAGAGCACGAACCCGAACTCCGCGATGAGCATGAGGACTAATGCGATGCAGCCCATCTCAAGTCGGGCAGACCACATCATTGGCACAGATAGGCGCAAAGCTGTCCAACGAGCCGCCACGATGGTGATCGCGAGCATGATTGGCAACTCCATCAGTTCGGCCGTTCTCGTGCCGACACGAGGGACCACCCACAGCGTGCGAATGGCTCCAAGCACAAAACCCACTCCGAACACGAGTGCGAAATAGAATACGCCTGCCTTCACAACCTGCATTACAGGGTGCCGCCGTCATTGTCTGATGATAATCGCGATCGCTTCATCCAACACCACAGCACGATCGATTCGTTGACCACAAACAGCGTTCCGAAGATTGTTTTGTTGTGGTTCGCTAGCCAGTTGGGGAGGTAGATGTCGAAGTTGCTTGCGCGCTCGTCGGTGTATCGGGCCGCCAAATCGGACAGAGGGCATCTGCCTCCATTAGCAGCCAGCAGGCCGCATTCTAACAGAATAATTACGCTGAGGATCGCGGCCCAACGGAATCGGCGCAACACGCCCGCGACGGGCAAGACCAAGATGCTCGCTGCCAGAAGCGCCCAAATCACCGTGTGTAAGAGCTTAATCGCCGTCAACACTGAGACCCACTCGCGGCTTTGACCTTCCGTTGCTCTTGCGCTCCGAGAATCTCGCGTTCCGCTTGAAGCCAGTCGTCCAAAGCGAATCCGTCAATCCTGCCGGACTGCTCGTAGAAGTCGTAGGCGCGGCGGAGGATGCGTTCTTCGATGTCGTTCGGTTGGGCAGGCTGCGGTGAGCGAGGTTGCCGAGATTTCGATTCGGTTGTCATGGGAGTCCCTCCCCATCTCACGCGTCAAAACACAAAGGGAATCAGCGCCTTCACGCGCGCCGTGTAGGCGGGATACTCGTCGACGAAGCCGCGCAGAAGCAGCCGTTCCTCCTGGTTGAGCTTTATCCAAAACCCTCCTACAAACGGTGCTAGCCCAGCAAACGCAACAAGCGAGCCCCAGGCAATGGCTGTCCCCAGGCCCATCAGCAGATGGCCCGTGTAAATGGGATGCCGCATAAGTCCGTGGGGCCGCGGTCTACTAGCTTGTGCCTCTGCTTCAACTCGACGTCCCGGCTTCACTCGGCGCCCAGCGCTTTGCGCGACTAGATGGCTACGAAGAGTCCCATCGCCTTCGGGGGTCACGTCAAAAGCGGCCAACGGTGGTCACTTCAAAGCCGGCCATCGGAAGTGGCCAGAGACTAGATTGTTTTACTCCGCCGCCTCCTGTGGAGGCAAGTCTGTTTTCGTGCGCCAATTCCGTGGACCACATTTGAGAAGGTGGCCATGATGAAGGAGGCGATCGAGCATGGCGGTGACGGCAGTGCTATCGCCGAGAAGTTTGCCCCAGTCGTCGACCGGTCTCTGCGAGTTCCATCGATGGTGGCCTCGGCCAAGTCATCGAGCAGTTTGTGGGTTTCGCGGTAGAGCACGCGATAACCCTGTTGGATCGCGGCTTGTCCTATGGCCTGAGCGAGATGACCGGAAACTACCATCAACAATAGCTACGACTTCTACATCGGCAAGAACCTGCGCAACTTACCCGCGCTCCGGCGCATCGGCCTTCAAGCCAACCGACGAGTGCCCCAAGGGCAGCGCATCAGCCCCGATTGCATCCTCGCCGAAGAAGCCTCTCAAAAAATCAATCGTCCCATGCTGGTAACATCTCAACGCGCCTCCGCGCTTCGCTCCGCCGATCCTAAGGTGCAAGCTCTCTGGCGCGCCCTCTTGTTGTTCCAACTCCTTCCCACTGGCTTTTCCAACCGCGAACTCCGCCAGCACTCTGCCTCCCTACTGGGACAACCGCCCCCAAAGCCTCTCCCAGGGTTTTTTAAATGACCTATCACCTGCGTCGCCTCCGCCTCCACGACATCATCGAGCGCATTCCAAAAACTCACCGCCACCGCATTACCAACCCCGGCCTGCGAATCCTATGTTCTGCACCCGAACCTATAGCTGCATTCTCCGTCCCGCACTCGCGTCCGTACTACCGCAAATCTCTGCACCCAACTCTTCGCTCCGCCGCAGCTTCGATAAACTCGATCAGGAGGTTACAGCTGGGATCCAACACGCACGATTAGCCTCATAAAACCTGACTCATTTGAACCAAGTTCTTCATTTCAAGACTTCCAGAGTCAATTTCTGCACGGATGCTGCCGGAACCCCATTTAGGGCCGTATCTGTTGCAGGGTTGCCGTCACATTCACAACTGAACCCGAAGCTACCGTAAGCTCCCGCTTCCACGCTTCAAAGCCCAGCATGGCAATTTGAACGACATGTCTGCCAGTGATCAAGCTGATTTCGGAGGGCGTGTTGCCCACATAGCTGTCGTCAATGGTGATGTCCGCACCAGGCGGCGTCGAACTGAAATTGCACTTTACTTCGGAGGAACCTTCTCCCCTGAGAGCCTGTGCAGAGGCAGCGGGCGGGACTGGCGCGGCAACCGGTGAACTCAGCACTGGCGAAGCGGCCTGCGGATGCGATTCCGCCGCAATCACCCGATAGAATTGCTTAATCTCCTTGCCCTTCGCGTTCCGGAACACAATCGTCATCCCGTGCTTTTCCCGGCGCGCGTCAAACATCTGCCCCACCGGCAACGGAGAGCACTTCGACCAGCGCGAATCGGTAGTGCACGCAATGCGATAAAATTTGCCTTCGGCATCCTGTACCAGCAGGGTGTTCTCGGCGGATGGGTTTTTGCTTTCGTTGCAGTAGGCCGAGAAATTTTGCAGATCGCAATCCTTCGGAACTGGAATTCCGCCGCCAAGCGCGTGCGTCTCTGCGTTTAGAACTGCGATCCGAAGTGGGTAGGCTTGAGTCTTGGAGCCGGCATCGTTGGCAAACAGGGTGCTAGCGAACATGGCGTTAAGCAATAACAACTTCGACAACTGCAGGAGATGATTCCGCCACATGAGCATTGTATCTTTCCAGTCTTGGAGGTGACAAAATTGCTTCTGTCGATCCCACTTTTACGGGTGAGAGCCGGTTGTTCCCGCCCGGCCCTTCACCGTACGAATCGTTACGCGATCACCGTACTAGAATGTAAACACCGGCCCGAACTCGGTTCGATGGTCTTGCCACAACTTTCCCGTTTTTCCCGCAATCGTATACACGGCGTCGGAGACAAAGGGCGTCAGGCGCGCACCATACACCGACTGCTCGATGACGAACGAGCAAAAGGGGTTCAGCTTGTAGATCAGGGTTCCGGCAAACAACTTGCCCATCAAGAGCCTATTTTGGCCTGTGAAGTTGCTTTCCCCGGTGACGGCATTCAAATGAACGGGAGAACCCAGCGCGTCCCGGCTCACCAGTTGATCTTTGCCTGCATGCAGGAAGAGCTGCCAGCCGGCGTTGTGGCCTTTCGGATCGGCGTTAAACCAGCGGGAGAGGGGTAGCCCGAGATTGACGAAACCGCCAAAGGCGCGAATCGGCCTTTCCGGAGCAACCACCGCATCGCCGGTGGGGCAGATACCTCCGTTGAGCGCGGGATCGACGCTGCAAGCCACAGCGGCGTTGCCCAGACCGTCAACGGTGTCGAACTTGACCACGCTGTCCGCCGCCAACCCGGTCAAGTCCGTGACAAAGGAATTGGCCTGGCCGCCGAACATGAAGCGCAGGTCGCCGCCTCGATAACCGCTCAGCACGAGCGTTGCAAACCGAGTCGGCAATTGCAAGGCCAACTGGTTGCCCCACTCCTTGCTGGACGCTTGGTAGCCGTTGGGGAAGGCCGCAACATAAGAGCCGCACAGCGTGCCTGCCGCGACTGTGCCGCCGCAAGCGCCCGGCAGCAGGTCCGTCGCATAGTCGCTGCTGGTGACGATCGAGGTACGCCGGGAGCGGAACCCGCTCCAGATGAGTTGCGCAGGCGCAACCCCCGGGGCTCTGTCGAGTTGGAACTGCAGAGCCAGTCTGCCTTCGTACTCGGGGCGGTCAGCATCGGCGCCCTCGCGCTCGGCCTGTCCCAGTTGGTCCCCAAGGCCACCGACAGCGTTGATAGTGGCAGACTTCTCGACTTGGCCGGAGCTCGGCATCATGATGGCAAACGCTGGATTAAGCCTGAGCGAACCAGCCAGCTTCTGGACGAAGCCGACCATCATCTGCGGGGAACGTTCATAGACGTCGCCATAGTAAGCGGCCAGGAATGTAGTTTCGAGGAGGTTCGGCAGGGCGCTCGATCCGAAGAGCGTCCAATCCTGTCCGCCTTCAAAATATATGGACGTGCCGTCGCGAGGTGCATAATCCATGCGCACGTAGGCAAGACGCAATTGAGGCTCGTTGCTTCGAATCGACGAGACGTTGCGGTTATCGACGGCGCTGAAGTTGCCTTCAAAGTCGCCTTCGATTCGACCCGTAAGAGTCAGTTTCGACGAGATGTCCGGCCACTCGATGTTCGCACCAAAACGCGTGGCACGCGCCTTGAGGTGGAATTCCGGATCGGCCGTGGGTCCGGTATTGTAAGTCGCGCTCGACGATGTGAAGAGGCCGATAAAGGGGAAGTCGTCACCGTTCGGGGAACTGGAATCATGCGCGGCGGTGGTCTTGATGAAGCCATAGGGCGTCATTTTAACCGGACCCATCTTGAACGCTGGGACCAAACCATCTTTCCTGGGCGGGTCGACGGCGAGCACGCGAACGGGAGCCACGGCCGGAATGACGGCCGCCAACTTTTCTGCCGGAGGCCGGGCCGTCGTGGAGGATTCGGCCGTGACGAGCGATGTCTTTGGGTTTGCTGGGGCGACTTGAGCGTTCGCCTCTGCCGCCGCCTTCGCGTCGTCAATCTGTTTGTCGCGCTTGGCCAGTTCACCTTTCAATGTCTGGAGTTCCTGGCGCAGTTCCTGGATCTGTGTTGCGACATCAGCATTGGTTTGGGCTTGAGCCACATCCGCGGTCTGGGCAAACGTCTCCCCCGCAAGCATGATCAGCACTGATGCCAGTACCGTGAGCGTTCTTGTTGTTTGTTTAAGGAACACCCATGGCATAGGGCCATCCCAGAAGATTTGCCGTAGCTGCTCGTCTAACATGGTATAAAGCCTCCTATGAATCATTCAGTAACTCTCGCTTACAAAACTTCTCTCGCTTATGCTTAGCTTTCCACATCGTCACTTGCCGGTTACTCAAAGCTTTCTGCCAGTCTTTGCGCGGTAAGTTCAACCTTGATGTCTGAGCCACGCTTGTCGAGGCCGCCGCGGATCTGCATCACACAGCCTGGGCAATCAATCAGCACTAATGGCACGCCAGCCTGCTCGATGTGGACAAGTTTGCGCTCCAGAATCGGAGTCGAGAGCTCGGGGAGCTTCAAGGTGTAGGCCCCCCCCATGCCGCAGCACATATCGGACTCTTCCATCTCAATTAGCTCGTAACCGGCCTGCTTCATCAACTTGCGCGGGGTCTGTTCTGCTCTAAGGGTTCGTTTCAGGTGGCAGGAGTCGTGGTAGGTGAATTTCTGAGGCGGAATGCCGTCTTTGAACTTCAGGCGTCCCTGCTCAACCAGGAGATTTACCAGCGTCGAGAAGTCCACCACCTTGTCCGCGAGCACCTGGGCTTCGGGCAAGGTCTCGGTGTGTCCAGTGCTTTCGAGATTCGCGATGAAATCATGTTTCAGCCCAACCGTGCAGGTTGGACACGACGACACTACGTATTTCACTGAGCCGGACCGCAAGGCCTTGATATTGTCGAGAGCGTTCTGGGCCGCAACTTCGTAAGCTCCGCTATAGCGCGCAGGGGCTCCGCAACAGGTCTGTCCTTCGGGAAACAGAACCTCAATGCCGGCTTTGTTTAGGACTTTCATGACCGCTTCGCCCATTTCCGGATATGCAAAATCCAGCAGGCATCCGGCAAAGAACGCCGCTTTTTCTTCACACTTAGGCTGCTGAATCTTCTTGAATGCGTCTCGAAATGGATGTTTTGCGATCGCTGGCAGCGACCGAAATTCCGTGATCTCGCTGAGGAAGAGCGGCAGGTGCCGAATGAAGCCTTCTTTCGCGAATGGTTTCTGCGCCACCGATGCCGCCCGCAGCATGGTGTGAAACGCGCGCCGGTTGTTCACAATCGAGAAGGCGGCCTTCTGAACGAGGGGTTGTCCCCGCTCCACCGCCAAGCGCCGCCTCAGTTCGAGAATCAGATCCGGAATGTCAATCTTGCCCGGACATACCTCCTTGCAGTTGCCGCACTGGATGCACAGACTTTGAATCTCGTCCGATTGCTTCAGGGCATCAAACCAAGCAGTCAGAATCGTCCCGATTCCGCCGGTATAGACTTTGCCAAAGACGTGACCACCCACCAGTCGAAAGACCGGACAGACATTCAGGCAACTGGCACAGCGGATGCATTGCAGCGCCTGCTTGAACCGCGGGTCGCGGGACATCTCGGTGCGCCGGTTGTCCATCAGGATGATATGCAACTCTTTGGGAGACCCGTCGGTGTTGGGCACGGGCCCGCTGATGATCGAAACGTAGCTGGTCAGCAATTGCGCCGTGGCGCTGCGCGGTAGGGCGGTCAGGATAGGCGCAATGTCGTCGAAGTGCTCGATCAGCTTTTCCAACCCCACGATCGCGACGTGAATCTTCGGTAGTGTCGTGACCAGACGAGCGTTACCCTCGTTGGTGACGATGACGATGCTTCCCGTCTCTGCCACCGCAATGTTCGCGCCTGTGACACCCATTTCCGCCGAGAGAAACTTGGAGCGCAGTTTGTTGCGGGCAAACTTGACAAGCTTGGGTATGTCCGGCTGTTGTCCATGTTCAACTCTGTTGTTGAAAGTCTTGGCCACATCCTCCTTTGTCATGTGGATGGCCGGCATTACCATGTGCGAAGGCCGCTGTCCCGCGAGCTGAACGATCCACTCGCCCAAATCGGTTTCCGAAACCTCGATGCCCGCCGCCTCCAGATGAGCATTGAGATGGATTTCTTCGGAAGCCATGGACTTCGATTTCACGATGCTCTTGACGCCGCGGTCATGCGCCAGCTTGAGGATGTAGTCCTTGACGGCCTGTGGATCGCTGGTGCGAAACACGATGGTTCCGCGCAGTTCGGCGTTGCGCTGGAACACGGCAGCCAGTTCTTCGAAACGTCCCGCGGCATCCGATTTCACCGCGGCAATCGCCTCGCGCAAGGGTTCGAAATCAACGCCCTCATAAGCCTTGGCGCGGCTGATGCGGTAGGCTTCCGAGAAGCGACTGAGCGCGCCTCCGAGGTTGGGGTTGTTCAGGGCATCCAGTATGGATTGCTTGAATTCCGGGTTCATTGTGTCACCAGCATGTCATCCACCATCACGATGACCAGACGTGCTGGGCCGTGAACCCCAATGGTCAGAACGCGTTCGATGTCGGCGGTGCGGCTCGGACCGGTGATGAATGCGAGATAGCCAGCTTTCTTGGGGGCAATTTTCGAAAGAAGTGAAGGCAGGTTGGGCAGGATCGACGCAGTGGGAACCAGTGCAATGTGAAGCGGCGGGAGGGTGGAAACGAGCCGCTTATCCACAGCGTCGGCAACCTGCACGAGGGTACCGGTATCGGCGAGCGCCCAGTCCATCTGGCTGATCCCGACCTTTGCCTGCGCCGCGTTGTCTCGCGTCACATGGAACTCGATGCCCGGCGCTCGGGCACTCAACTCGCGCTGGTCGGCGGAATCAATCGTGGAGCATTTCGCCCAGACAGCGTAGGGATGGGGATCGTCGCTGCTTTCCTCGTAAAGCAGCAGGTCGACGATGAGGCGCAGCGCGTCCTGCTTCGTCTCGACTCTTTGCACATGCGCGCCTACGGCTTCGGCGCGCATTTTGAACTCTTCGAATCCCGTAGTCATGAGCCCTCACAGTGGCAGACCTTTTGCAAACGGTCTCCGAATTCTTCCCGCCTTGCGCGGCCTGCTTTCCCCCTATGAACAGGCCGCGCAACCGTTTCAGCGGACAACTAGGTTGACGAACGGCGACACATACGCGATCAGGAAAACAAAGACGCCGACCAACGCTGCTAAGGCGAGACTGTGCAGAAACACGAAGCGAAGGATGTCTCCTTCGTGTCCGTACCACTGCGTGGCCGTTGAAGCCACTACAATGCTCTGGGCGTCAATCATCTTTCCCATCACGCCGCCCGTGCTATTCGCGGCCGACATGAGCACGGGTGAGACATTCACCTGCTGCGCTGTGATCTTCTGCAGGCTGCCAAACAGAACGTTGGAAGATGTATCCGAACCTGTGAGAGCCACGCCCAGCCAACCGAGCAGAGTTCCAAAGAAAGGATAGAAGTGGCCGGTGCGCGCAAAGGCTAGGCCCATAGTGGCATCAAGGCCTGAGTAGCGGGTTAGCATGCCAATGGCAAGCATGGCCGCGATAGTCAGGAGCGAGAAGCGCACCTTCACGAGAGTCTTTAGAAATACGGAGAAGATGGTTTCGACGGTTTGACCCATGATCAGTCCGGACAAAATAGCGGCCAGCAGGATGCCGGTTCCCGTCGCACTCAGCCAGTTGAGGCTGAACACAGCGCTTTCCTTGGTCGCCTTCGGCACTACGGGTGGGACACGTTCCACCAGATTGTTGAGCCCGCTAACCGGGAACTGAGGATTCGTAATCTCGCTCGGCTTCGGGGACATCGTTGCGAGCGAAGCGAATCCCTTCTCGGGGGTGTTCATCCAGATTTTCCCGGTTTGCGTGCCCCACATGAAAACGATCACGCTCAGAACCATCCAAGGGATCCAAGCCCGCGTGATCGCGTCACGCGAGTGGAGTCGCTCGCGAGAGCCCGCTGCTGTTTCGCCCTTAAAGCGCCAGACCTTCTTAGGGTGCCAGACCAGCAGGAAACCGATCAGCGACAGCATCGACACAACCGAGGCTACGACATTCACCAGCCAAGGTCCGTGCATGTTGGACACGAGAATCTGAGGGATAGTAAACGAGACGCCAGCCACTAGGATGGCGGGCCACACTTCCGTCATGCCTTCGAAGCCAGCGAAGGCCCAGATCAGCCAGAACGGAACGAGAATGCAGAAGGGAGCTAGAATGCGGCCTGCCATCGCCGCAAGCGTGACCTCGCTGATACCGGTCACTTTGCCCAGCGCGATGATCGGCGTACCCAAGGCTCCGAAGGCCACCGGTGCTGTATTGGCGATCAACGACAGGCCAGAGGCTTGCAGAGGCTTGAAGCCCAGCCCGATCAGCAGGGCGGCCGTGACAGCGACCGGCGTTCCGAAGCCAGCCGCACCTTCGAAAAATGCGCCGAAACAGAAGGCAATCAGCAACAGTTGCAGCCGACGGTCTTCGGTGATTCCCGTCAGGCTATGCTGCAGAACGTTGAACTGTCCCGACTCGACCGTGAGCTGATACATGAAGATTACGTTCAGCACGATCCAGCCGATGGGAAATAGACCATAGCTTGCGCCATAGACAGCGGTCGTTGCAGCGAGCCGCACCGGCATGTGGAATCCAAGGACCGCTGTCAACAGCGCAGTTGCAAGGCCGGCGAGCGCAGCGTAGTGAGCCTTCACGTGCCCCAGGGCCAATGTGCCGAGCAACACGACAACTGGCAGCGCGGCCACCAGCGTAGAAAGAAACCAGTGTCCGATGGGATCGTAATTCTGCTGCCAGGGCGCAGATAGCGGCTGGAGCCTGAGGATTGCTGCCGCGATTGCTGCAGCAAGAATGAGGATGAAGCCGAACAGGATCAGATTCGGTTTAGGTTGAGGAGCTGCAGGTGGTTTTGCAGCCGGTGAGACGGGCAACGTCGTGGTTGCGCTCATTGGTAACCCCCATCGCCGCCTGCGGGGAGCGAAGTCAGTTGTTTCAAAACGGGTCCGTAGGCCGTCTATGACATCGATAGACATATTACCAGATAATCATATTGTCTGACAATCAGAAAGTATGAATAATCGTAAAATATGGTTGGCAGCTAGGAAGTCTCCTCTATACTGAAAAGCGTGAACTCTCCCTCCTCCCCCGACATCCGAAGCATCAAACCCGTGCCTCGCTCCAACTTAAGCGAACAAGTGGCGAAGGAGATAGCAGCAAAAATTCATAGTGGAGAATGGAAACCGGGTGCTCGGCTACCATCGGAAGCAGAGCTCTGCCGCGCCTTGGGCGTGGGCCGGTCCAGCCTTCGCGAGGCCCTAACCTCCCTTTCTTTCATAGGTTTGATCCGCGCGCGCGCGGGCGAAGGCAGCTTTGTCGCCGAACAACCATCGGCTTACTTGACGAGCCCCTGGCTGAATCGCGGACTGCTTACCACCGAAAAAGAACTGAACGAGTTTGCCGAAGCACGCTTGGTTCTCGAAACCGAGATGGCGGCGCTCTGTGCCGCGCGCATCACCGAAGTCGAGCTCAGGGAGATGGAGAATATCGTCGCCCAGATGAAAGACTCGATGAATGACGTAGAGAGGTTTCGCGGCCTCGATCTTGCCTTCCATCTGGCGATGGGAGCAGCGGCAAAGAACGGTGTGCTGAACGAACTGCTAAAGAGTGTGCGCGAGCGAATGTGGGATCTCATTGGCAAGAGCTTGTTACTCCGTCAGGGCATGAAACAGGCAGCGAGTCAGCACACTAAGATCCTGGCGGCGATTCGCAGCGGTAATCCGGCGAGAGCGCGCAAAGCTATGCGCTTACACTTAAGCTCATTCCAGCGCGGTTACAAAGTGCTGTTTGAAGAGAGCGGTCACCTCCAGTCGTCTCGCAGGTGAAAAGCCAGAGTGCGTGGAATACGCGGCCGCTTCGCCGAAGAACTTCTTAGGAGCGCCGGACGCCCCGATTCGGGCCGTCGCTCGGAGCAGAAACTGGCGGCAAGTGCCGAAGTTGAAGGCTAAGGGCTCGGGCTCGGCTGTGACTCTAACCCCTTTCTCTCCATCAAGTTTCTAAGGAGTTTTGACAAATACGATCGCGACGTCGCACCGTCGGGAAGTCGCGTGACGATGGTGCGCAACCGTTACGCACTGTGGCTGCGGGGCACGAAGCCGTCGAGCGTCGGCGCTTCAGCCAACGCTCCGCTGTCCCGGCCAATGTCGCCGCTGCCGTACTGTCGCCGCTAGTCAGCATCGCCCTGTGGACCACTCTGCTCTTTTGCGGATCGGTGATCGTGGGAGTGGGGCTTGTCTTTCTGTTTGGAAAAGGACCGACGACCCCAAACCATGCGTTGTCCCAGGCGTTGCGGAACGCTGATATTTCCCACGACCTCGTTGCCAGGACCGCGAACGATGAGCTCAGCTGCGACTATAACAACTTCATAAACAAGGTCAGGGAAATTCTGCGACACACAAGGAAACTTGGATTGGAAGCAGCCGTTGGTTCCACGAAGGTGGCGGGCCTAGTGAAGGCTCTGGGCGCGAAATCGAAGAAAAATGCAAAACTCTCGGACATCGGTGGAAGCATCCACAGGGATGTCGAGGAAATGGACCACACCATCGGCAATACTCTGCGACATTTCGCCGGACTCGTGGGCACGTTTGAAGACAATAAAGAACGGCTGTCCGGAATTGCGGCGGCGGTGGACCAGGTATCTTCGAAGAACAGTGTTATCCACGCGCAGGTGGTCGAGATCCGCGAAGTCAGTAACCAGGTCGATGACATCCTGACCGAAACAGCGCAATCGGCAACTAGCATGAATCGACGAACCGAGGCTCTGCTGGAAGCGGTCTCCTATTTCAAGATCGGCAACGATCCTTTGGAAGAGAGAATCAGCGCAGTCAGTGCCTGTCGCGATCTCGTGCAATCCAAGATCCGTGACATGGCCAGGAACGGAATCAATGTCTTCGACCGAAACTACCAACCGGTGGCGAATACCAAACCTCAAAACTACCGGGTGGCCTACGACAGCTATTTTGATAAGGAGTTGCAGCCGGTTTTCGACGCAGCGATGAGAGACATAGAAGGCGTCTATTGCGTGGTTGTTGACCTCAATGGTTACATAGCCACCCATAACAGCCAAGTCTCTAAACCTTTGACGGGCGATTTCCCGGTCGATCTCATCTACAGCCGGGACAAGCGTATCTACAACCCAGACGAGACCGAGATTCGACGCTTCAAGAATACCAATCCCTTCCTCTTGCAGACCTACATGCGTGACACCGGGGAGATTCTCAATGATCTCTCAATGCCCATCTACGTTGATGGGGAACATTGGGGCGCGATTGTTGCCGGATTCGAACCCACCAAAGTCATGGGGAGCCAACATGTGAACAAGCACCAAAACTAGGGCATAAAAAGCGTCTACGGCTGAAAAGACATCACGACCGTTCGGAAGCGCTTTCGTTACCGCATCTAACGACGGGCGTCGTTCTTTTCGCGTCTCGGGATCCCAATTACCTGCCGCGATGCAATTTCGTCCTGCATTCTTCGCTTGGTATAAGGCGGTGTCCGCGATCGCCAGAATCTCCATCTCATTCAGGTCGCCGGACGACATAGCCGTTGCTCCGATGCTAACTGTCACCACCATTTCGAAGCCTGCCGACAAGATCGGGCGTCCGGCGATCATCGTTCGAATTCTTTCCGCAGTTTGCATAGCCTGTCTCTCGTCACAATCTGGAAGCACAACCAGAGACGGATCGTAACTGTGAATCCTGGTGAGTGTGTGAGAGCGCTTTTCTTGACGATTATGATCCAGTCCGTACTCGCCAAACGCGGTCTTATAGCGCCTTCAGTTTCCCCAGCGAAAAGCGCGCATCGCCACCTCGAATTCTCAGAACGTGACCATCAAGAAATGTGGGTGTCGCCGTTGAAACGACGTTAGCGCATAAGCGCCATTTTTGCCTGGAGTCGAGCGGCGAAGCTGCGTTGTGCTTGGCAGTTTCGCGGATGGCTTCGAGCGTGGTCGTCTTGCCCGCCCCCGCGAGAGTTCGACAAGGAATTGCAACCCCTCTCCGACGACGCTGCCCGAAAGATCGATGGCGCTTACTGCGTGGTTGTCGACATAAACGGCTACATCGCCACCCACCACAGCAAAGTTTCCACGGTTGGCCGGCAACTTTGAGCTCGACCTGCGCAACAGCAGAAACCGACGTCTATACGACTCCAATGACGCCGAGGTACGCAGCAGCCAGAGCACCGCTCCGCTGCTCTTGCAGACGTACTTGCGCGACACCGGGGAGATTCTCAATGATCTCTCGATGCCAATTTATGTGAACGGCAAACACTGGGGAGGGGTCGCCGCCGGGTTTTCAATCTAACAAGATCGCGAGGTCGAAGCAAAGGCGCGCCGCCGCCGGGCAAAGCACTTCTCAGCGTCCCGAGTAGTCCGGAGTGTGTCGATTCGGGCTCGCTACGATTACGTTTGGGAGGCTCCCTTCTCGCCCTGGACCCACGCGCCAACACCAATCAAGCGCTGCCAGCATGATGCCGATGAAATAGTAAGGTTTTCCACACAGAAGGCATTTACCAGTGAACGCGCATGGCCTTCACTGCGAAAGCTAGAACAGGGAGGAAACGTCCGGTGAGTCTTCGAGCAAAATTCAGAATTATGGTGGCGGTGGCGGCGGCCGGACTCGTGGCGCTGGCAGGTTTTTGGATCACAAGCGAGCGTTCGACCATGCTCGCCCTCAAAATACAGAACGCAACGGATCTGGTGGCCGGGCCCTATTCGCTCATGGAAAAGCAGTATCAATTGGAGCAGGAGGGAAAAATCAGCCGCCAAGAAGCACAACGACGCGTCATCGAAGCGATCCGGCCCATGCGATTCGGAGCGAACAACTACTACTGGATCAATGACGAGCAGCCGACGATGATCATGCACCCGATGAAGCCGGAATGGGAAGGCACCGATGTGTCGTGGGTCAAGGTGAGCGATGGCCGGGCGATTTATCTGGAGCTAAATAAGGCGGCACAGTCGCCCAACGGGGGCTATGTACGCTATCTGTGGCCCAAACTGGGGACCAAGGAACCGGTGGCAAAACTTTCGTTCGTCAGGAAATTCGCGCCGTGGGGCTGGGTGGTGGGGACCGGGATCTACATCGACGATGTGGATGCCGTGTGGCGAAAGAGTGCGATGACGGCGGCGGGGCTGGCCCTGGCCTGCCTGATTCCTCTGGCGGTGGTATCGATCACAACTTCGCGTTCGATCTTTCTGCGTTTGCTGGATATGGTGGAGCGGGTCAAAGACGTGGCCGAGGGCGAAGGGGATCTGACGAAAAGGATCGAGACCAACTCCGCCGACGAGGTCGGAGAGCTGGCGCGGTGGTTCAACGTTTTCATGGACCGGCTGCACGAGATGGTTAGGGCCATTGCGGAGAACGCGCAGCAGGTCGCCGCGGCGTGCGAGGATCTGTCCGGTAGCAGCCAGCAGATTACGGCCAACGCCGAAGAGACGACGGCGCAGGCGCATCTGGTTTCCGAAGCCGGCGGGCAGGTCAATACCAACCTCCAGACGCTGGCGTCGGGCGCCGAGGAAATGAATTCCACTATTGGCGAGATTGCCAAGAACGCAACCGAGGCGGCGCGGGTTTCCGGCGAGGCGGTCAAGGCCGCGGAATCGGCGAACCAAACCGTGGCCCGCCTGGGCGATTCGAGCGTCGAAATCGAGAAGATGATCAAGGTGATCACATCCGTCGCACAGCAGACCAATCTGCTGGCGCTAAACGCCACCATCGAAGCGGCGCGGGCGGGCGAGGCGGGGAAGGGATTTGCTGTAGTGGCCAGCGAAGTCAAAGAACTAGCGAAGCAGACAGCCAAATCCGCGGAAGAGATCAAGCAAAAGATCGGCGTCATCCTGGAAAACACCGACGGAGCGGTTTCGGCGATCGGCGGCATCATGGGCGTGATCGACAAGATCAGCCACATTTCGACCGTAATTGCGACTGCGGTTGAGGAACAGAATGCGACGACCAATGAAATGGCGCGGAATGTGACGGAGGCGGCGCGAGGAGCGAGTACGATCTCAGAGAATATCAAGGGAGTGGCGGACGCGGCGCAGAACACATCGACCAATGTTGGGGCGACGCAGACGGCGACCGAGCATCTGGCGGCAATGGCGAATGAATTGCGGGATTTGGTGGGCCGCTTTAAAGTCAAAGCCGACAGCTTGACACATCCGCGCGGAGCTTTGTCGATCGGAGAGGGCGCGCGTTGAACCTATCCAACCCGCTTGTCAAACGCAGAATTAAATGCAAATGAGGCCTGCTTCGGCGAAATTGAGTGCAAACGCGGCAAAGTTATTTGCGATTGGCCGTCTCGATCGGCTTCGATGCCGAAGAAGGGTGATGTCAAGTAAGCCCCGTGATTCCAGAGTGTTACGAAGGAATCGTCAACATTCTGAAAGAGAAGATTAGCCGGCCGACAGCGCGAGCTTAGTGGCGACCAGAGACGCCTCAATGCTGACTATCTCGGATTGTTGGCAAATGAAGCGTTTAGACATGGGGGGCTTCGATCCCAGAGGAGGCGAGCAGGAGAAACACTGCAAGAAGCATGAGACGCTGCGGCGCTTCCAACAAGAGATGTTGGCATCTGTTTGGGGCCGTGGATTTCTTCCGGTTAGGATGACTAAAGTGCACGTTGTCTCCTAGTCTAAGATCGGCTCCGTTCGCCAGTTTTCTTAGGAACGATTGTCGTAAGAAACCGGTCAAGTCACGTCCTAAAGCCTAATCGCCCAATTGCCGATAGAAGCCGTGGAACTCTGGCGGGCGGTTGCTTGGTGACGCCCACAGAGGTGCGGACCATAAACAATGTCAAAAAAGCGCGCATCACGGAACAACGAGAGAGTTTGCCGATCCAGGATGTAGCCGTGCGATGTAGCGATGATGAATTGCTGGGCGGAAAACCAACGAAACCAAAGCGCAAGGAAGGTACCTGTTCTTGAATTCATTGCCTTAAAGTCTTTGCTTTGTTGTTTCTGTCGGGAGTAAGCTCGGCAACCGCGGTTATAGACACAGCCCGCGCCGTGGAGTCCGACGCTTCCCACTATTGAGGGCGATGATGAATTCGGAAAACAAATTTCGGATCCAGGAGCTGGTCGATATCGCGCACATTCAGAAACTTGCAGAGGCCAATTTCCACGCCAGCGGATTGCCGATGACGATGATCGACGCGGTCGACGATGCCATTCTGGTCCGCGCCGGATGGCCTGGGGTTTGCCAGAAATTTCATCGTGCCAATCCGCGCACCGCGCTGCGATGTGTTCAGAGCGATCACTATGTTACGGGCCAATTGGGCGAAGGGGAATCGATTCAATATAAATGCGAGAACGGACTTTGGCACATCGCGATACCCATCATCATCGCCGGTCAACATATGGCGACGATGTTCATCACCCAGTTCTTCTTGGAGGGTGAAACCATCGACACGGAGCATTTCGTGAATCAGGCCAAAGAATATGCGTTTAATGTTGATAGCTATATCCAGGCGATCCATTCACTGCCGATTTTCACGAAAGAAAAAATAGATTATGGTCTAGTTTTTTACAAGGTAATGGCAAAGTTCATCGTCGATTTGGCAGAGCAATCGTTGAAGGTGATCTCTACGAAAAATATTCTTCACCAAAGAGAAGATTACCAGTCGTTGGTGGACAACATCAACATCGGTGTTTACCGGATCGCCCCTCCGGATCGCTTCGTACGGATGAACCGGGCCATGGCTCGAATGTTCGGTTATCAGAGTACGGATGAAATGATGACACTGCCGATCAGCGTTCTCTATCAGAATTCCGCGGATCGAACTACTCTGCTTGATCAACTGAACCAACAAGGATCGGTCTCAGACCAAATTGTGCAGATGAAGGCAGCCGATGGAATCACTTTCTGGGCATCGATGACCGCCTCCGCGCAGTTTGCCGAAGATGGCAGCCTCGAGTGGATCGATGGCGTCATCGAGAATGTGACCGAGCGAAAGGTGGCTGTGGACCAGTTGCGGGACTTGTCCGAGAGGGACGGGTTGACCGCAATCTACAACCGCCGTATGGCACTGAGCTTGTTGAGTCTAGGAATCGAAAAAGCAAGGCGCTATTCTCATCCGCTATCCCTGGTTATCTTCGACATCGATAAATTCAAACTAGTCAACGATACGTTTGGACATGATGTCGGAGACATCGTTCTCAAAACGATCGCTCAAGTGGTTCGCAGCGATTTGAGGAGATCCGACGTCTTTGGTCGGTGGGGAGGGGAGGAATTCGTCGTTCTATGCGCGGAAACCGATCTCGGAGGCGCCATCGCGCTCGCAGAAAAAATCAGGAACTCAATCTCGAACCATGAATTTCCGACTGTGGGCAAGGTCACAATCAGCGCCGGAGTTGCCTCGTTTCGCGGTGGGACCGATTCCGAGGATTCGCTTGTGAAACGCGCCGACAAGGCGCTGTACGTGTCGAAACAGATGGGACGGAACCGTGTGGCCGATGATGCATCTGTGTTATGAAAGGGTTCGCCAAAACCTCGAACCAGCGTGGCCGAAGAGTCAAACTACAGTCTTGGACTGTGCGAGATCCAGTCCCATTTAATGTGGTATCCGACATTGACGGCCACTTTCTGTACACCGTCGACGAACTCCGCGCCGAACTGCTGCGGCATCAGCCTGGAGAGCGACTAACTGACTTCTTTGCCGGAGCCAACGCGACCAGCACAACACCGACGATTGCGAACACAACCACTCCCGCGAGTTCTCGGCGCTCGATCACATTCAGGTATTCCTGCGCAGCCATGACCCCAGCATGCGCAAGATTTGCCCAGCCGCCGAAGGCGATCAGACTGCGGTTCGCCGCTGGGTCACGCACCGCCAGCAGTAAGAAAACTCCGAGTGTGACATAGATGCTCATTAGCATTGGCACCGAAGGCTCTCGCGAAAATAACATTGTCAGCGGAACAATTCCCGCCGTAAACAACGATCCCACTATAACCAGCACGATCTTGAGCACCCGTTCTCGCTTCATTGTGGTCTCCTCGTAAACCCGACCTTGGTCGCTAATTTCTTTGCCATGGATGTAACCCGTGGGTCATTTCTCTGCCAGCAGGGTACGCGCTTCTTCAAGCTCCGGGCGGTCTCCATCAGCGTGTTCGCACATGGACAGGAGCTTGGCGTAGTAGGTCTTCGCCTTCGAGTCATCGCCTGCACCCTTGGCGGCGCGGGCAGCACCGGAGTAACAGGATGCCTCCGACGACAAACGCCAGAATTGGTGCCTTCTTGTTTGGAACGAATAAGAGATACGCCGACGCAAATGTGCAGAGCAACGTGAACAGGCCGAGAATTATCCCAATGGGCACTTGAACCCAGCGAGGTAGCTCGATTTCACGGGCATCTAGCAGTTCGGCATCATCCGAAAATGGCGTCGGACTATTCTGTTCTTGCACTCTTAAGCTATCCTTCTCGCTTCTCAGCGAATGCTTTTTCCAATCCGCGCCCGGTTCGAGCCGATAATGTACAACGCTCTGCCCATCACATCAGTTGTTGCGACCAAGCCGAAATCCTTCATTCGGCTGTCCCGGCTTACGTCGCGGTTGTCGCCCATGACAAAAAGATTTCCCGGAGGAATGCTTGTGGGCAGGAAATCGTTCAACTCTTCCGGAGCGTTCCCAATGTGCTGGATATAGGGTTCGTCCAGCGGCTGACCATTCAGGACGATCACGCCATGTTCACCTTCAAGTGTGTCGCCGCCTACGCCCACGACCCTCTTGATAAAGATCGTCCCATCCTTTACAAAGACCACCACATCGCTACTTCGGGGTTCCGAGTCTCGGTAATACTTGAGATCGGCAATTACACGGTCTCCTTTCAGCACAGTAGGCTCCATCCCAGTAGAGGGAACTTCAAACAGCCGGAACCCGGATGCACGTAATAACCAATTGCTATGCCCAAAAGATGCGGTCAACGCAAGCGGCACGAGCAATAGAAGCCACCACCGCGACCCCGGCGTGGCTTGCTGGCTTTGGGTACGCAACGAGTGCCACGTCGCCACCACGCAAAGAACCATCGCTGCGAGGATCAATACCTGCACACCCGCGTAAAACGTTGGCAGACGAATCGGCCAGTACAGGAGAATCAGGAGGCTGAACGCGAATAGAAACGCGAGTCCCGTGCGCTTCCTGCCCAGCCACAATTGCCCAGAGCCGGGTATCACACATGTGAGAGCCGCCGCGAGTACGCGGCGTGTTCGCCCAGTCGCAGCCATCGTGCGAGCTTCCGGCGCAACAATCGGGTTTGCGGGGTGTTCCACGGATTGCCAATCTTAACCTGTCCCCGCAAGGCTCAGGAATATCTGAAACAAGTCTGATGGGTGCGAGACATGGCGAATCTTGCTCGCTGGCTGGCCTCAAGATGTCCTTTGCCCGGCAGTGCACCGAGGCAGTTGCGGATCGACCTCGAATCCTCCAAAATCTCTGTGCGATGAAGGCTTGGCAAATCTTCGCAGTCGGAGTGGTGGTGATCGCCGCTGCTCTCCTACTGCCGTCAGCCGAGGCTTCGCGGCTCAGGTAGCAGAGCAGTCCCCAGCGGAACCAATATCGCGAGAGCAGCGAGCATATACGCCAATGGAACAAGCACGAGCAAGACTCCTCATCCTGTCCTAAACGCTGTAGCCGGGTCCCCCTGCCTATGGAGATAAGCGATCAGGAGTTCTGGGACAATCTCGTGGAGTACAACTTGGTGGGTAACGTTGGCGTCAAGTGGTATACAGGAAAGTCACCCGAGGAAGCCATCTCTGGCTACCGCGACAAAGACTCCTTGCTCAAGGACTTGTTTGAGGATCGCAACTATGAACTCCGTGCCAAACTTGAAAACATGATCCGCGAAGCCTCAGGCGGATACGTTGCTGAGGCGTTTGAACGTGAGTGCATCTGTGAGCCCCCTAAGGAATCGTGCTCCATCTGCGGCGTCCCTGAACGTGGCATCTTTGAGATCGAGGACGATTTGGGCTAAATGAAGAAACGTGCCGCCGCCAAGAAACTCGTCGCCCCACTGTTACCGCTCCAAGGTCAGCGTCAGATTGAGGCCCATCGACAGGCTGTTCCACGATTGTGATCCCACCAGTCGGAATCATGAGGATGCCGATCAAGAATCAACCGTAGTGGCATCCACATTTTCTGGCTCGTCCACCTCGATCAGTTCTTCTCGACGCACGTAAGCAAGGTATGCCTCTATGGACTTGTAATCGTCGTGCCCGAGCAATTCCCGAACAATGGCGATGTCGTAGCCTTTGCCGCCGAATTTCGGCGACCGCAGCCAGTTTGTCGCACACGTGCTGCGGAATTTGTGAAGCCAGAAATTCGACGGGTCGAAACCCGCACGCTTTGCAATTGAGTGCAGCGTATCGAGGATATGGTAATCGGGTTTTCCAGAGCTTGTACCGAAAAGGAGCTTCGATGAGCGAGCCTTAGCCTTCACTGCCAGCAGCTTGTTCATGAGATCGGCAGGGATTGGCACCAACCGCTTCTTGCCGTTCTTGGTCACGAAACCCCAATGGGGCTTGCTCTGCACGCAGATGTCACGCCTGACCAGTCCCGGTCCTAGTGTCTCTAGGATGAGGTCACCGTCTTCTAAGAACATCACTTCTTGCTTACGCAGGCCCGCCTTTAGAAGGGTCTCAAACACGGCGACGTCATCGGGCGTCATGACCCCGAACAAGACCTTTAGCTCGTCCCGCGTGTAAATCTCGGGTGGGTCTTCGCCACGCTTCAATTCTCGCTTGTAATCGGACTTCTTGATCGGTCCTTTACCGGGCTTTCTTGCGACCCTCGTACCACGAAATCATGAACTTCCCGTCGCGATCATCCTTCAAATAGAGCTTGCCGTCAGGCTTGAGTTTCGGGACCTCGACAGGACAGTCCCTCCACTTTCCATCGACCTTCACACGCTCGTAAATATTGACGGTTTTGTTTGCCACGTTACTATCTTGGTACCTCTATGTACTAATTAGTAATACCCATCCGCTGAAAATTTCCCGGGGCTTTCCCACAGAAAATTTTCAAATGTAGGCACAAATGTAGGCACAAGCACTGGAGGAAACTCGGATGCGCTTGGGAATGAACAGCTTAGAAAAGGTTGGTAGCGCTACCGGGAATCGAACCCGGGTTTGAAGATTGAGAATCTTCCGTCCTAACCCCTAGACGATAGCGCCACATAGCTGGATGCAGCGAATTCTGATTATAACAAAGGTCGCTCGAGCTAATTGCGGACCATGATTTTCGAGACTAGGTGGAACGGAAATCCTCGTAAAGCTTGGCTCCGTACTTTAGCGATGATTTCGGGCCGCAGCATCTTGACAATCACCTCCCGGAGCGCGATACTTTTATAGGCGAATAAAAAGCGAATACGCAAAATCGCTTGGGCTGATCTGCCCTTTGTGTTCCCTGACAATTGTGAGAAAGTATGTCTGCCTTTCCTGCGTTTTCATCGGCGGCTGTGGGCCGCCCTTTTATTTTTTCTCCCAACTCTGCTCCGCGGCCATCCGCAGAGAACAGTGCGGTAACGACCGCGAAGAAAAGGGTTGCAACCACGACAGCGGAGTTTTTGGCTCAGGTGGGCACCCTTCCCAAACTGGGCGCGGTCGTTCCCGCTTCGCATCTCGACGTGCGCCCGGCGCCGGAAATGGTTTCGAGCGGAATCCCGCAACTGGACGCGCTGACCGGGGGCCTCGCTCGGGGTTGCCTCACGGAATTTTGCGGCATGTCGTCGTCGGGAAGAACCAGTGTGCTGCTGAGCGCACTTGCCCGCGCCACCCGGCGTGGAGAAGTTTGCGCCCTGGTGGATGTGAGCGATGCGTTGGATCCGGCATCAGCGGTAGCTGCGGGCGCGGAGATGAGTCGTTTGCTATGGGTGCGATGCAGAAAAAACTATCCATCGTGCAAAGCTAAAGATCATGCGATGGCGTACAAAGCAGGCTTCGCAAACATCAAACATTCGCATCGGACTCTCTCTTCGAGCAATTTGCATCAGAGCACGCCTAGCGACATACCGCAAGCCGCTCAACAACAATTCGGCTTTAGCGGCTGGGAATCGCAACTGGGGCAAATGCTGAAAGTCACCGATCTGCTGCTGCAGAGCAATGGTTTCGGAATGATTGCGCTCGATCTCGGTGATGTTCCGCTGCCGAGCGCGCAACGAATTCCTTTGGCATCGTGGTTTCGCTTCCGCCGCGCCGTCGAAAACACGCCGACGGTGCTGCTGGTCCTGGAACAGCAGCCGATCGCAGGAAGTTGCTCGTCGGTGCTGGTGAGGGTGTCAGGAAGCAAGCTCTCCGCCGTCCGGTCCCCGTTCTCAGGAAGCCAGCTGCCGCATTTGGAGTTGCCGCACGTGCAACTGTTGGATCAATTCCCAATCACTGCCGAGTTGTTGCGCTCGAAATTGGGCGGGCAGCCAAGGCCGGTGCAATCGGCGGCGAATTTTAACAGTCGAGCGGCCTGGGCAGGATAACCATACAGTTCTCAGCCGAAGGCATTTCCCCATCAAGGTGATTCGAGATCCAAGGTCGGAGAGCTGAGAGAGTGAGTATTCCATGTTTGCCTGCATCTTCATTCCGGATTTTTCCGTGCAAGCAATTATTCGCTTTGAGCCTGCGTTGCGCCTCCGCTCCGTCGCGGTGCTGGGGGGCCGTTCTCCGCTCGAAAAAGTCATGGCACTCAATGAAAGCGCTCGCCGCGCAGGCGTAGAAATCGGCGCCACCAAATCGCAACTGGAAGCATGGGGAAACCTGGTACTGCGTTCGCGCTCCGAGGCCCAGGAAACTTCGGCACACGCTGCGCTGCTCGATTGCGCGCAATCGTTCTCTCCGGAGGTGGAAGACACATCCCCCGGCACCGTGCTGTTGAACCTTGTCGGGCTCGAGCCGCTATTGGGGCTGCCCTCAAAGATTGCCGGCGATTTGGTGCGACAGATTTCTCAGCTGGGATTGGAAGCCAACCTCGCAATCGCCGCGAATCCCGATGCGGCTTTGCTCGCGGCGCGAGGTTTTTCCGGAGTGACATTGATTTCCGAGACGCGCGAAGCCGAAGTACTGGGCGATCTGCCCGTGGATGCATTGCTGGAAAGCTTTTCCTCCGATGCCACAGAGGCTACGCGCTGGATCGAGATATTCGATCGCTGGGGCATTCGCAAGTTGCGGTCGCTCGCGGCTCTTCCCGAAGTTCCGCTCAGTGAGCGCCTGGGGCAAGCGGGGATCCGTCTGCAGAAGTTGGCGCGGGGGGCGGCGTCGCGCAATCTGCACTTGCTCAAGCCGCAGATGATTTTTGCCGAAAGTGTCGATCTTGAACATTCCATCGTGCTGCTGGAGCAGCTGGCATTTTTGCTGAACCGCATGCTGGAGCAAATATGCGGGCGATTGAGCGGGCGTGCGCTGGCCGCGCAGGAGTTGCGACTGGAACTGGAACTGGAAGCGTCGCAACCGAAGGATCATGAATCGTTTCCTCGCACCCGGGCACGAACGTTCACTCGCACGTTGCGCTTGCCAACGCCCATGCTGGACGCGAAAGTGTTTCTGAAACTATTGCAGCTTGATTTGCAGGCCCACCCCCCGGGAGCGCCGATTGTGAAGATTCATTTGTCCGCCGACCCGGCGCGCCCGCGAGCTCTGCAAAGCGGGTTGTTCCAGCCGATTTTCCCCGAACCGGAAAAGCTGGAGCTGACCCTGGCGCGCATTGCAGGCATCGTCGGCGAGGGGAGGGTGGGGTCGGTGGAATTACTGGATACGCATCGCGAAGGCGCATTTACCGTGCGACACTTTGGGTCCCGAGAGCCCGCACCGGGAAAGCCCAAGGTTGCGAGTGAAGTTAAGCGCGAAGGGAAACAGGAAGGAAATCGAAAGCAGGATAGGGCCATGCAAAGAAAGGACAGCGCACATCCGGTCGAAGAAAATGCAGAGGAAAACCCGCAAGAAAAAATGAGCGCGGTGATTGCCCTGCGCCTGTTTCGTCCGCCGCTGGCGGCAAGCGTTGCCTTGCGCGAAGCGCAGCCGATAAGAATCCGCTGCGAGCAGTGCGAGGATATTGCGGGTGCAATCGTCTGGACTGCTGGTCCCTGGCGCTCATCCGGCGACTGGTCGGAGCAGGAGGGCTGGTCGCGCGAGGAGTGGGACATCGCCGTGCCCAACGAAACCAGCCTCGTCTTGTATCGCTTGATCCAGGACAAACTGAGTGGAAAGTGGTTCCTCGAGGGAATGTATGACTAGGCACCTGGTCGGCGGCGAACCACTGGGATTTTGTAAATGGTCCCCGCGTTTCGCTCGGGATCATGAGGTCTGGCAATCGGATGTACGTTGAACTCCACTCCCGCTCCGCGTTCAGCTTTCTGGAAGGCGCCTCGATCCCCGAGGAGTTGATCGCTATATGCGCGAATCTGGGAATGCCGGCGATGGCATTGCTCGATCGCGACGGGCTGTATGGGGCGCCGCGCTTTCATCTCGCCGCAGAAAAGGCGGGAAGTAGGGCACATATTGGAGCGGAGGTGACGGGTGTCGCGTTGGGGGCGTCCTTCCACGGTGCATTCCGTCTTCCGCTTCTGGTTGCCTCGCGCTCCGGCTATCAAAATCTCTGCCGTCTGATTACGAAAACAAAATTGCGCATTGGGCGGAAGGAGGGGGCCTGTGCCTCGGAAGCGGATTGTCTTGAGCATGCCGAGGGCTTGATTTGCCTCACCGGTGGAGAAGACGGACCCCTCGCTTCGGCGCTTGCGCAAGTTGGCCCGCAAGCCGCCTTCGGAACGGTGAAGCGGCTGGCGGAGATTTTTGGTCAGCGCAATGTTTACGTGGAATTGCAACGGCATTTTCATCGCGACGAGGAATATCGCAACCGGGTTGCAATCGAGATCGCCAAAGCTTTGCAGCTTCCGCTACTCGCAACCAATGGCGTGAACTATGCCGTACCCGGAGAGCGCGAGTTGGCGGACGCATTCACCGCACTGCGTCATCATCGCACGCTGGCCACTGCCGGACGTCTGCTGGCGCGCAATGCCGAGCGTCATCTCAAGTCGGCCGCGGACATGCAAGCGCTCTTCGCGGATGTCCCTCAGGCCACCGCCAATACCATGGATCTTTCATCGCGGCTGGAGTTCACGCTCAACGACCTGGGATACGAGTTCCCGCGCTATCCCGTGCCGGAAGGGGAAACGATGATGTCGTTTCTGCGCGAGCGCACGCAGGAGGGATGGCAAAGCCGCTATGGACAGGCAGAGGGGGAACGGAAGAAGCGCGCGCGACGGCAGATCGAGCGCGAGTTGGACTTGATCGAACATTTGAAGCTTGCCGGCTACTTTCTGATTGTGTGGGATCTGGTGCGCTTCTGCCGCGAGCAGAAAATTCTGGCGCAGGGCCGCGGATCGGCGGCCAACAGTGCAGTCTGTTACTCGCTCGGAATCACGGCGGTCGATCCCATCGGCATGGAATTGTTGTTCGAGCGATTTCTTTCCGAGGAGCGGGGCGAGTGGCCCGATATCGATCTCGATTTGCCCAGCGGCGAGGAGCGCGAACGCGTGATCCAGTACGTCTATCAACAGTACGGACAGCGTGGAGCGGCCATGACCGCCAACGTGATCACGTATCGCAATCGCATGGCGGCGCGCGAAATGGGAAAGGTGATGGGTTTTGATCCGGAGACGCTGAAGCGAATCGCGGCGGCCGTGGCCACCTGGGAATTCAAAGACGAAAATGATGCGCTTGACCGCCGGCTGCGCGATGCCGGACTCGACCTTTCCCATCCGCGGATCGGCAAATATTTTGAATTATGTCTGGCGGCGCAGGATCTTCCGCGCCATTTGGGCCAGCATTCGGGTGGCATGGTCATCTGCGAGGGGCGCCTCGATTCCGTCGTCCCGCTGGAGCCCGCTTCCATGCCGGGCCGCGTGGTGGTGCAATGGGACAAAGAAGACTGTGCCGACATGGGCATCATCAAAGTCGATCTGCTGGGTCTTGGCATGATGGCGGTGTTGAAAGATTCTCTGCAATTGATTCGGGATCATTACCAGGAAGAAGTGGATCTGGCACACCTTCCGCCGGACGATCTGCTGGTGTATTCCACACTGCAAAAAGCCGACACGGTGGGTATGTTCCAGGTGGAGAGCCGGGCGCAGATGGCTTGCCTGCCGCGCCTGCAGCCGAAGAAATTTTATGACTTGGTTGTGCAAGTGGCGATCATACGGCCGGGACCGATCGTCGGAAATATGGTCAATCCGTTTCTCAAGCGGCGGCAGGGCCGAGAGGCAGTCACGTATCCCCATCCGTCGCTCGAAACCGTGTTGGGCCGTACGCTGGGCGTTCCGCTGTTCCAGGAGCAGTTGCTGCGCATGGCCATGATTACCGCGAATTTCACGGGCGGCGAAGCCGAAGAGTTGCGCCGCGCCATGGGCTTCAAACGTTCCGAGGCGCGGATGAAAGGGATCGAGGGAAAACTGCGTGCCGGCATGACGCGGAATGGCATCTTCGGCGAAACACAGGAGCAGATCATCCAGTCGATTACTTCGTTTGCGCTTTATGGATTTCCGGAATCCCATGCCGCCAGCTTTGCCCTGATTGCCTATGCCAGTGCTTATTTGAAATGCCATTACCTGGCGGCGTTCACCGCAGCGCTGCTGAACAATCAGCCCATGGGTTTTTATCATCCGTCAACCATTGTGAAAGATGCGCAGCGTCATGGATTGAAGATGCTGCCGATGGATGTAACGCGGTCGGATTGGAAGTGCAGTCTGGAAACCCTGGCCTGTTGCCAGCGCCCGGTTGCCGGGGAAGGCCAGGCCGTGCCCGCCATCGACCAGCTTGCGGTTCGCCTCGGCCTAAATTATGCGCGCGGGCTGCGCGAACCGGCAGGGCAGGCGCTGGTTCGGGAGCGCAGTCTGGCGCCGTTTGCTTCGGTGCAGGATCTGGCTCGTCGCGTGCCTGAACTGCGCCGCGATGAGTGGACGACGCTGGCGGAAATTGGGGCGCTGAACGCTGTGGCGGGCGCAAGTCGAAACCGTAAACTGCATCGTCGCGACGCACTTTGGCAGGTTGAGCGGGCGGTGCGATGGTCGGGACCCTTGCTCGATGAGTTGCCGGAAATGGATGGGGAATCTCCCCTCCGAGCGATGACGGACGAAGAGCGACTGGTGGCGGACTTTCGCGCCACCGGGTTGACGGTCGGCCCTCATCCTATGCAATATCGGCGGGAGGAGATGAAGAGGATGAGAATTGTTTGCGCTTCTGATCTGCCGCACATTCCGAATGGCAGGCGAATACGAGTCGGCGGATGCGTGATTGCTCGTCAGCGCCCGGGGACCGCCAAGGGCATGATGTTCATGAGCCTGGAAGATGAAACGGGAATTACCAATGCCATCTTCGCTCCCGACCTTCTGCAGAAAAATCGCGTGCTGATCATTTCCGAGCGTTTCCTCATGATCGAGGGGATTCTGCAGAATCAGGACAACGTAATTCACATCCGTGCAGAAAAAGTTTCGTCCTTGCCGGTTACCCGGGCGGCAACAGCGTCCCACGATTTTCATTGATGCGCGGAAGCAGGGCAACGCTCGACCGTCTCGGTCCGACCCTCCGCCGTCTCTCTAAATATCTTTACAAACGCGCGTTCCCCTCTGGGCAACCCCGAAACTCAAGGCCCAATCTAACTTGCTCTAAGTAGTGAATTTGTCACCGCCTCGGTGGCGGCTAGAGGAGCGCTGTCTTCATGCCTGCTTTTCCATTCCCTCAACGACGGAATCTGCGGCGACATCACCATCGCGGTAAATTGTTTTGCCGAGCCATGCTTTCGGCGGCGATGCTGATGACCGTACCCGCCTTTGCCGGGTTGGGCGAGGACGGCAGTTCGGTCGAGGCCGATCAGTCCCGAATGCAAGCCAGCCTGCGCACCGTGCCGAATCAGGCTTATACGTTGCACGAAATGCAGGCGCCGAGCGGAATCGTTGTGCGGGAATACGTTTCGACAGCAGGGAAGGTGTTTGCCGTAGCCTGGCAAGGACCGTGGCCGCCGGACATGCGGCAAATTCTCGCGAACTATTTTGCCGAGTATCAGCAAGCCACCCAGGCACAGGCAGGCTTGCGCGCGGGCCGTAGGCCTCTGGTCATTACCGAGCCCGGACTGGTCCTCGAATCGGGCGGACATATGCGCTCCTTCGCCGGTCGAGCTTACATTCCGGATATGCTGCCGCCGGGAATCAGTGTCGAGGCAATCCGATGAAGCGCGCAAAAGTTAAGGACGTCGAGACCGAAGTCGGGAAGAAGAAGTCGGTTGCCGGCCAATTCTGGAGTCGAATGCTGGTGGTCGCGCCCTGCGCCGCCTGGCTCTTCGCCACTGCCTGCGGCGGCAGCAGCAGTACCTCGTCTCCGAGCCCGACCCCAACCCCAACGCCCAGTTCCAACGTACAAGCCATCACGGTGAATACCGGGCCCGCGGGAAACTACGTCAACGGCGCGTTCACCAGCGTGACGGTGTGCGTACCGGGCACAGCGACTTGCCAGGCGATTGACGGCGTTCTGGTGGACACGGGATCTTCCGGACTGCGGATTCTTTCTTCGGCGCTCACCACCCCGCTGACACAACAGAAGGCAGCTGACGGAAATCCTGTCGTCGAGTGTCTGCCCTTTGTCAGCGGCTATACCTGGGGCCCGGTGCAGACGGCGGATGTGGAGATTGCCGGAGAAAAGGCCAGTTCGACGCCGATCCAGGTGCTCAGTGACACGGATTTTCCCACTCCAACGGCCTGTGCGGACAATGGAGCCTCCGATGACACGCTATCGGCGTTGGGTGCGAATGGCATTTTGGGAGTGGGAAACTTTGCCCAAGACTGCGGCAGCGCGTGCCTAGCGACTGGGCCGTCCAATCCCGAGCTTTATTATGAGTGTCCAGCCTCGGGCTGCACGGTGATCGGCGAAGCCCTTACCCAGCAAGTCCAAAACCCGGTCGCACTTTTCTCGACCGACAACAACGGAGTCATTATCGAACTGCCGGCAGCGAGCGGTCCCGAGGCCAGTTTGAGCGGCTCTCTGGTCTTTGGCATTGGAACGGAATCGAACAATGCAGTGGGCAGCGCGACCGTCTACCCGGTCGACGACTTGGGGAACTTCATTACCACATACAACAACCAGGCCTACAGCCAGAGCTTCCTCGACAGCGGATCGAACGGAATCTATTTTCTGGATAGCGCCACGACGGGAATTCCCGACTGCTCCGACGCGACTTTTTTCTATTGCCCGTCCACCACACAGAACCTTTCGGCTACCACGGCCGGGTCGACTGGAACGCCCTCGAGCACAATCAGTTTCAGCGTGGCCAACGCCGACGACCTGTTCAACAGTGACCCCACCGATACCGTGCTTGGGCAGCTGGCGGGGCCGAATTCCCTGACGGGTTTTGATTGGGGCTTGCCCTTTTTCTTCGGGCGCACTGTATTTACGGCCATCGAAGGCAAGAGCACGCCGGCCGGAAGCGGGCCGTTCTGGGCGTACTAGGGTGTCTGCCAGCGAGCCGAAGCCTAGGCCGTCGAGAGCTTTCTCGCATTGTGGCGCAGCGAGCGACCTTCGGATAAGCCGTAAAGCTCTTCTGCCAGATTCTTGGCGTGATCGCCGATGCGTTCGAGCGCCTGGGCGGCGAGAAGGATGTCGAAATTCTTCTGCCCGGTGGGACTGTTGGGCTCGGCGAGATGCCGATGAAACAAGGAATGGCAGATACGGTCCACTTCCGGATCGGCCTTCAAAACCGTCTGTGCCTGGGTCACGTCGCGCTTGAGAAAGCCCTGATGAACCTGCTCCAGCATTTCGCAAAGCAGCGAAGCCATTTCAACGAGCTGACGGGAATCGGCGGCCGGTAACTTCTCGCGCCTGGACTGCAGGTGCATGACCGAACTGTAGGCGAGGTCGCCGATGCGCTCGAGATCGGTGATGAACTTCAAGCATGCGAGCAACTCCCGCGCCGTGGCTTCGCCCACGCGGGTGATGGCCTCGGGCAGCTGTTCGTCAATTTTGCGCTCAATCTGATCGAGCTCCTTTTCGCAATCCTTGATGGCGAGAAAGGCGAGCCGCGAACCGTCGGCCAGGAAGTCGCGGACGTTGAAGACCGCGTCGCGCGCGATCAGGCAGCCGCGGACGACCAGGGCCGTCAGTTCCTCTTCCCCCAGGTCCTGACCATCGCCGTCGGCATCGGCCAGGCGCGAGCGAGCTGGTGCGGCACGTTGCGCGGCCGCCGAACGGCGCTTCGGACCTGGACCAGCGGACATTGCTTTTCGGGCCATAGAAGACTCGCGCGATTTCAAGGTTCACAGATCGCTATGTAGAAGCTAGCATAAGGCCAGATTGTGAATGGAATGTAAATGGGTTGGCGTCCCGGATTGAGGCCGGTGCGATCTCCCGCCGAGGTCCTTGTCTCATCGGTTTTCCGATGCTGCCGCCTGAGCCTCGGCCCGCTTCGCGTCCTCCTCCTTGCCAAGTCCGCGATAGGCGCGTGCCAGCAAGCGCTGGGCGGCGGAATTTCGCGGATCCGACTGGATGAGCGCCTGGAGATCGAGAAGGGCTGCGGCAAAATCGGATTGCTGAATTTGCGCTTCCGCCAGTCCCAGGCGCCCGTCGCGATTGCTGGAATCGACGAGCAGTGCGGCTTCGAACTGATCTTGCGCATTCTTGGCGTCTTTCAGCTGCAGGTAAACGCGGCCCAGTTGCAGCCGCGCCGACAGTTGACCGGGCGTGAGCTTGAGGCCCGATTCGAACGCATCGCGTGCGCCCGGCCAATCTCCAACCTTTTCTGAGGCCTGACCCAATTCGAAGGCCGCCGTGGCATCGTCGGGACGGAGCTCACAGGCCTGCTTCAAGTGGCCCGCGGCTTTGCCGACTTCTCCGGCCGCGAGTTCGAGCTCGCCCAGCTGGCGGAGCGTGGTCGGTGAGCGGGGATCGAGCTGGAGCGCTTTTTCCAAAAACCGGCGTGCATCCGCCGGGCGATTGTCGTCGTCGGCGAGCATCGCATTGTGCAGCAGGTTCTGCACTTCGATTTTGTCTTTGGGATCCGGCCAAACCTCTCCCGGCTTGCCGGCGCCGGCTTCGGGCGGCAGCTTGGCTGTCCAGTTCGCCATTTCGGCCCGCATGCTTGAAACTTTCGAACCGTCCGAAGAGTAGAGATTGTTCAACTCCTTCGGATCGGCGTGCAGGTCGTAGAGTTCCGGTCGTGGGGCCGCGATCAACTTTGAGTTATCCGTGCGCAAAGCCCGCAGCGGAGACCATCCCCAGCGGAGAGGGTAATCGGTCTCGCCGAAAAGTTCACGATTGGACGGTGTCAACCCGTTCGCCTGGTCGCGAAGGAGGGGAAGGAGCGATTCTCCGCTCAGTTCCGCCGGCGCCGCCACGCCCACTTCCGACAAAATGGTCGGAAGGATGTCGCTGGTGCGCACCTGGGCGTCGATTACTCGGCCGTGATTTGCCTCGGCCGGCATCTTCAAGATGAGCGGAACGTGCAGGGTCGAGTCGTAGAGAAAGAGGCCGTGAGTCTCCTCGCCGTGCTCGCCAAGGCCTTCGCCGTGATCGCCGGTGACAATAATGAGAGCATTATCATAGACGCCGGTTTTCTTGAGAAATGCGATCCAGTGGGCCAGGGCGGAATCGGCGTAGGCGATTTCACCGTCATAAAGATGATCCCGATATTGTTCGGAAAATGGCGGCGGCGGCTCGTAAGGATCGTGTGGATCGTACATGTGTACCCAGACGAAATGCGGTCCGCTGCGATGTGCATCCATCCATGCTTCAGCGTGCGCGACCACTTCCATGCCGCGGCGCTCGACGCGTCCCCACCGGGGCTTGCTTTTCCCCTCGCCATCTTTGCTGTCGTTCTGGGGAAAGTTGTCGTAGAAATCGAATCCGCGATCCAGGCCGGGAGCAAGCGTATGGCTGTCGAGAATGACGGCTCCGATAAATGCCGCGGTCTGGTAGCCGCGCTTTTTCAGCAGTTCGGCGGCGGTGACATGCCGGGGCGAAAGAGGCACTCCGAAGTCGGTGACGCCGTGCTGGCTCGGCAAAAGGCCGGTGAGAATCGTGATGTGGGAGGTGTTGGTGATCGGGCTGTGAGTGAAAGCCTCGGTAAAGCGGACCCCGTCGGCGGCAAGCCCGTCGAGGGCTGGGGTTTCGACCTGCTTATATCCGTAGCAACCCACGTGATCGGCGCGCAGCGTATCGATCGTGATGAGATAGACATCCGGCAGAGAACTCAGGGAGGCAGAGGATTTTGCCGAGGCTTGACTGGAACCAGACGGTGCGAGCAGCGTGGCGGCTGCAATGGTGGTAATGATCCCTTGAAAAATGGCAAGTCGACTCATAAGCGCCCAGCCTATCATAGGGTGCGCGGCGGGTTTTCGGCCCGATTGAGCACCGCCCGCCTGCCACCCGGGTCTTCCGTCGGCGAACTGCGATAAACTGAACCCACCGATGGTGTCTTCCTTTGGTCGCTGGGTTGTCATTTGTGCGGTTCTGAGCGCGCTGCCGGCGGCGGCGCAGAATCCCGCCAGGCCGCCGCTGAATGTGGTCCTGATCACCATTGATACCCTCCGCGCCGATCATGTCGGCTGCTACGGATACAAGCAGATCAAGACGCCAAATATCGATAGTCTGGCTGCCGCTGGAGCGCGCTTTGAGCGGGCGTTTGCCGTGGTCCCGGTCACTTTGCCCTCGCACAGCTCAATGCTGACCGGAACCTATCCCATGCAGAGCGGAATGCACGATTTCAGCGGCAACAAGCTCAGCCCGCTTCAACCCACGCTGGCCTCGGTTCTCAAACAGTCGGGCTACCAGACGGGAGCGGTGATTGGCGCGGCGGTGCTGGACTCGCGGTTTGGGCTCAATCAGGGATTCGACTTTTACTACGATCGGTTCGAATTCAGCCGCCTGGACGAAGCGAATCTCGACCAGATGGAACGCCCGGGCAATGTTGTGGCGGATGTGGCGCTGGACTGGCTCTCCAAGAATTCGCAGAAAAAGTTTTTTCTGTGGATGCATCTCTACGATCCGCATTTTCCGTATCATCCGCCCGAGCCCTACGCCCGCGAATATGCCGCCCAGCCCTATGATGGCGAAATTGCCTTTGCCGATGAGCAGGTGGGACGGCTTCTCCGCTTCTTGAAAGAGAAGCGAATCTACGAGAACACGGTGATTGTGCTTTGCGGCGACCACGGCGAAAGCCTGGGTGAGCATGGCGAGAAGACGCATGGATTCTTTATCTATAACGCCACCATGCATGTGCCGCTGATCATTCACTTGCCAGAAAATCGGTCGCCCGAAAATGCCACGGCCCGCGCTATCGCCGACCCGGTTTCCCTGGTTGATCTGATGCCCACGGTTCTGGATGCCGTGGGCGTCGAGGTTCCGCCGCAAGTCGAGGGACACAGCCTGCTGGCGCAGCTTCGCGGCGAGCCGGCGGTGGGCAACCTCCAGGCGGAACGGGACCGCGTCCTCTATGGAGAAACTTTCCTGCCGCGGATTCACTTCAACTGGAGTGAACTGCGAGGCTCGGAAAACAGCAAGTATCACTTCATCGACGCGCCTCGTCCCGAGCTCTACGATCTGGCAAAGGATCCGGGCGAGGTGCACAATCTCTTCACCGAAAAAAAGGCAGTGGCCGATGAGATGCGCGCCAAGCTTCTCGGCCTGATCCGCGATTACAGCGCGGGCAAGGAAATGGCCGAAAAGACCAGCCTGGATCCGTCGCTGATGGAGCGTCTGAAATCGCTCGGCTATGCCGGATTCTCCGGGGGAAGTGATCCGACCATCGGCGGCCGCGACCTGCCGGACCCGAAAGACCGGGTGGCGGCCTATGAGCTGATCTCCGATGCCATCGCCGACAGCCAGCATGGCCGCTATCAGGAGTCGATCGACAAGTTGAAAGCTGTTATCAAGACCGAACCCAATTCCGTCCCCGCGCACTATCTGCAGGGCCTCAATTATTACCGCCTCAAAAGCTTTGACGAGGCGGTGGACGAATTGCAGAAAACCGTCCAGCTCAGTCCCGACTACGCCCTGGCCTTGTTTAACCTGGGCATGGCCGAGGCCCATGCCGGGCAGATGGATGCCGCAATTGGCACGCTGCAAAAGACCCTGCAACTCGACGCGACCAACTTCGAGGCTGCCTACAATCTGGGAGTGGCGTTTCTGCAGAAACGGCAACTGGAACCGGCGGCAGCAGCCTTCCGCCAGTCGGTCGCCATCAATCCCGAACTTGCGCGCGGATACCGTGCCTTGGGCGAAACCCTGCTCTACCAGGGAAAGATTGATGATGCCATTGCGGAACTGCGTCGCTCGGTCGAGTTAGCGCCGCAAGAACGCGACGTGCACGAGTCACTCGCCAAGGCGCTGGCGGCCAAGGGGCTCATGGCTGAGGCAGACGAGGAGACGCGGCGGGCGCAAGCACTGGCACCGCAATAGACGCATGGGTCCGCCATTCGCAGGCTTTGTTGCCGCCTTCTCGCGTGCCCTGGCGAGCCTGGTACTTGTTACCCTGGCTGGCAGTGCCGCTCTCGGCCAGGTGGCTGCGAGCAAGCCGGTCCCTGCCAAACCGCAGATAAAACCGAGCGTCCTGCTGATTACCATTGATACTCTGCGTGCCGATCACGTCGGATGCTATGGAGCGCTGATGGTCAAGACTCCAACCCTGGACGGGCTGGCGCGGGACGGAATCGTTTTTGAACGCGCCATCTCGCAAGTCCCCCTTACTTGGCCGGCGCATGCGGTGATCCTGACCGGCACCTATCCGTTTCAGAACGGTGTGCAGGACTTCACCGGGCAGCCGCTCGGACCCCAGTTTCGCTCCGTGGCCGAGGCCTTTCAAAAGGTGGGCTACGCCACGGGGGCCGTCGTCAGCGCCTTCGTTCTTGACCGGAGTTGGGGGCTCGCGCGCGGCTTCGATTTCTATGACGATGCCTTTTCGGCCGAGACCTTCGCGAAGAAGGACATCTCGCTCGTCGACCGACGTGCCGACGAGAGCGTGGCTCACGCACTAGCCTGGTTAAGGAAGACTCCGCGCCGCCCGTTTTTTCTCTGGCTGCATCTCTACGACCCGCACAGTCCTTACGATCCTCCGGAACCCTATCGCACCGAGTATCGCAGCCATCTCTATGATGGTGAAATTGCGTACGCGGATCACGAACTCGGGAGCCTGATGGCCTGGCTCAAGCAGCAACACCTTTACGATTCCTCGCTGATTGTCGTTCTCAGCGACCACGGTGAATCTCTCGGGGAGCACGGCGAGGACGAGCACGGCTTCTTCGTCTACAACTCCACGGTGCACGTGCCCTTGATCGTAAAGCCGCCCGCCGGAAGCGGCGTTGTTGCCGGCCGGCGGCCCGAACCCGTGGAGACGACCTCCGTGGCCCCGACGCTGCTCGGCCTGGCTCGAGTGAAACGCTCGAGTGACCCGATTTACGCCCAGTTCCAGTCGCGGGCTCTATTGGCTGCGAACTCGGCAGTCCGAACGCCGAACGAGGCAGAGGACCTGGCGGCACAAGAACCCGCCTACAGCGAGACCTTTTACCCCTTCAGTTCCTTTGGCTGGAGCCCGCTGCACGCGCTCGAGAGCGAACGTTTTCACTTCATCGAGGCGCCCAACCCGGAGTTGTACGATCTGGCCGCCGACCCCGGCGAAGCGCACAATCTGGCTGCCGAGCAACCGGCAATCGTTGCTGTGCTTCGGGAAAAACTGCAGGCTCTGCTCGCCCGCAATCCCTTCCCCCGACAAGATGCAAGAGCTGGAAATCTGAGTCCCGACGCCCAGGAAAAATTGCGCGCCCTCGGCTATTTCGGATTTCGTGCCGCCGTTTCTCCGCAACTGCTGAAGCAAGGTCTGGCCGATCCCAAGGATAAGCTCTGGGAGTTTAATACTATTCTGAAGGCGGAAGACGCCTTTCAGGTCCAGGCGGACGATCGGGCCGAGGCTCTGCTCGCGGGGGTGCAGCAAAAGGATCCGCAGATTTACGTGATTCCCTTTTTGCTGGGTGAGTCAGCCCTGCGGCGCCAGGACTGGGAGGGCGCAGTCGAGCAACTGCGACGCTCGCTCGCCCTGAACCCGAACTTCGACAGCGCCATGACCGGGCTGGCAAGGGGGCTCGCCAAGCTGGGCCGGACCGAGGAGGCGAAAGACTGGCTCCACCAGGCCTTGCAAGGCAATCCCCAGAATTACCGGGCCTGGTATCAAACCGGGCTGCTTGATGCGCCAGGCGATCCGGTCGCGGCACTCGCTTCTTACCAGAAAGCGATTGCCATCCAGCCGAACTTCTCCCCCGGACAGCGGGAGACCGGCATGGCGCTTTTTCAGCAAAAGGATTATGCCGCCGCGGCGATCCATCTGGAAAAGGCAATTTCACTGGGGTTGGAAGATGCTCGCCTCCATAACTTCCTCGGAATCTGCTACAGCCAAACCAGTCGCATGTCGAAAGCCGTCCGCGAACATAAGCGTGCCATCGAACTCGATCCGAAACTGGCGGAGGCGCACCTCAATCTGGCCTATGCCTACCAGCACGTGGGAAAATACAGCGAGTCGCAAGCCGAGTACTCGACCGCCTGCAAGCTGGAAGTCAAGTTCTGTGGCATAACTGCCCGGTAAGTCCGCCTAACGCTTGGCCGCGCCCTCGTCCTTTTGCAGCTTGATTAGTATTTCCTGAGCTTTAGGCGCGACGGTCGCGGTGGGAAATCCCTTCAGGAATGCCTGCAGCTGGGTGATCGCATCCTCGCGTCGGTTCTCGCGCAGATAGAGGTTTACCAGTTGCAGATAGGCTTGCGGCATCTTCGGATCCAGACGAAGAGCCTTCTGCAGACTGCTCTCCTCTTCCGCCAGCTTGCCGGCCCGCGCGTACAAACATCCTTGCAGGAAGTACCCGAACGCAGAATCCGGGCTTCTCTGCAATCCGGCTGCCAGCGCGGTTTCCGCTTCTGGCAAGCGATTGGTGAGCATGAGCACGTTGCTCAGATTCAGGTAGGCCTGCCCCTCATTTTGGTCGAGGCGGACCGCTTCCCGAAACTGCTCTTCCGCCGACTTGAAGTCCGACTTGCCGAGATAGATCACGCCGAGATTGTTGTGGGCAGGGTAGTAGTCGGGCGCGATCTTCAGGGTTGCTTGATAGTGCCGGACTGCCTCGTCTTTTTCATCCTTCCTTTCGGCCTCCAGTCCCTTCTCGTATTCCTTGATCGCCTTTTTGGGAACGTGCGAGTAGTCGCGCACGTCGACCACATTGGGATTGCTGCCTGGTTGTCGGGGAGCAGGAGCGTCGGATCCGCTGGCTTCATTTTTGGGAACGAGTCGGATATCGACAAACACCGTAGGCGATAGCGAAGTGGGGTGAATTTCGGCCGCGACCCGGACCGGTTGATACTGGTCGTCGTTGACGATCACTTCATAGCCCTCGGGCTGAAGGCTGTGAAATCCGAACGCCCCCTGCGAATCGGTGTATACGCTGTCCATTGGGGTATGGTGCAACTCGAGGGAAACCAGAACTCGCTGCGGAGGTGTGTCGCCGCGAGTCAGACGTATGCGGCCGGTGATTGAACCCAGGGTTTGCTGGGCGCTGGCCAGACAGGAAAGCGCAAGAACGGGGCCGAGGAAGCTCACAAGGCAGACGGCGACGGTTCGCAATCTGGCAAGTCTTGCCATGCAAGCACCACCAAAACAAGAGGCCTGTCCCACCGGAGTGGGACAGGCCCAAGGTGTACAAAATCCTCGGTTAGAAGATGAGCTTCAACCCCAACTGCAGCTTCCTGGCTTGCAGGGTTCCGCCTGCTTCACCGAAAAGCGGGTCATCAAGGCTGTTGTGTGCGCCGCCACCGGCCGTCGCCAGCAGGAAGTTCGCACGGTTGAAGATGTTAAAGGCAGAGGCTTCGAACTTAAAGTTGAACCGCTCTGTCACTTTGAAGTTTTTACCGAGCGTCATGTCGGCGCTCCATTGTCCCGGGCCGGTAAAGGTGTTGCGTCCGAGATTGCCGATACAACCGAGGCAGGGCGCGGACAAACTTGGGAAGCCCGCGGCCGAGTAAGAGCCAGGCCCCGTGGAATTGAAAAAGCTGAAGTTTGACCAGCCGTTTTCCCAGGCCGAACGAGGCTGAGAGAAGTGAGTCATGCTGCTGTTGGGACGATCAATGCCCGGAGACTGGCCGTCGAGCGTCCACTCGCCGCCGATATTTTCACAGTTGTTCGGTATATCAAATGCAGTACAGGCAGTAGCGCCACCTGGATTGCCAATCGTCCCCGGCTCGACCAGATCAGCCCCCGTGTTACGCGCATATGGCGACCAATGCGCGCCGCTCTGGAATGACCAGATGCCATTGAGAGTCCAGCCCCCGATGACAGCGCCTTCGATGCCGTGCAGGTTCTGCCCAGGCAGGTTATAGACATAGTTGATCGACAGTCGGTGCCGGATGTCGTAGATGGAATTGCCCCGGTCAAGACCCGGATCGTTAAGTTCGGTGGTGTAGCCGTCGCCAGCGGCTGCGCCGGCGGCGGTGGTTGCCGCGTCGTGCCATGACGATCCGTTGTCGATCGAGTGGCTCCAGGTGTAATTGACGTTGAACAATATCCCGTGGCTCATCTGCTTCCGGGCTTGCAATTGCAAACCACTGTAGTTGGAGTTATTCGCATTTGCCCACTGCCGCAAAATGCCATAGTTGGGATTGGGGAACCCGCCCAGGCCAGTCAAATTTTCGCCCAGGTTATTGGTAAGAGTCGCGCCCGCTGGCAAGAGCCCGCCGGTTTCGCGGTTGATCTGTTGCGCGCGGAACAACCTGTGGCCGGCGGTTCCGACGTAATCGGCTTCCACCACCCACTTGGCTACGATCTCGTGCTGGATCCCGTAGAAGAAGTTATAAACGTACGGGTCTTTGATTCCCTGGGGAAGAACAATGCCCGTCAGGAACGCGAAGTCTCCGTTAGAGGCATCCCATCCGGTAAGATTTCCCACATCTTGCGAGCCAGTACCTTGGCCGGGATTGCTCCCTGTGCCTTTGTATGAGGGCGGTGCCCCCGAAGGTGTACAAGATGTGGCATTGCAGGAGGCTGTCGGACCGTAAACGATTGCGCCCCCTATGCCGTAGTAGGGACCGACTGCGTTAAAGGAGTAGTAAGGGGGATTCCAGCGAGAGTTGGAGAGCGGGTTATAGAGCGTGCCCTCGTACGATATCCCGAACCCGCCGCGCATCGAGGTTTTGCCGTCGCCGAATATATCATAGGCAAAACCCACGCGGGGTCCAAAGTCGTGATATTGATTGGGACCGAGGCTGCTTGACTTGGCGAATCCGCCCGGGCCGCATATTCCTGCCAGAATCTGGGTGTTGGGTGCGATGGCATTGGCGCCGCTGCTCGGGCAGCCCGCGCTGCCATAGGGAGCATTCGCATCCGCGACCTGTCCGGCAATTCCAGGGATCGTGCTTGATGGCGCTCCCAAAATGAAGGTCGTAACCTGGTTATCCGCCTCGGTGTGCCGTTGGTAGAAATCCCACCTCAGGCCAAGGTTCAGGGTCAGACGCTTGGTTGCCTTCCAGTCATCCTGGAAATAAGCTCCCACTTCCCAGTTTCGCCAATGGCGAATGCTGGGCGATAGCTCGCCTTCCGGGTTGGAGCTGAATGTGTTGCAGGCAAGACTGGTACAGAACCCCGGATTCACGCCCGCAGCCTGACCTTCAGGGGTGTCGGCACCGAAATAAATCGGATCGTTGAATTCGTAGGATCCACGCGCCACACTGAAAAGACTGTTCTCGAGATTGCGACGAAGATCCGCTCCGACCTTGAAGCTGTGGTTGCCGTGGCTGATCGAAACCATGTCGCCGTAGCTGTATTCGTGATCCTTGAAATACTGCGGATAGCCGTTGTACGAACCGAACCCCGTGGAACCGTCCGCGAAGCTGATGTCGGGCACGCCGGGCAAATTCGAGGTGATTTGCGTGTTGTTCTGCGTGTAACCCAGCTTGAATTCGTTCAAAATCGTGGGCGAGAATGTATGGACAAAGCTGAAGCTCGCGTTCGGGAAGTAATCGTTGTTTGGATTGGTAAAACCGCGGGTGCAGTTGGCATTGCAGTTATTACCCCCGAACTGGTCCGTGTTGTGGTCCCAGTTCATTTCGACGAACATACGATTGCTCGTATTCCAGTTATAGTCAAGTCTTCCCATCGCCTCATTGCCATTGAACAGATTGCCGAGCGATTGGGTCTGGCTGCCGAAAATAGCGACGCTGCTGTTCTCGAAGGTTGAACCTCGATTCATCGTGCCGGGAGTTACCGACAGCGGGCATTGCCCTTGCGCATTCGTGATGTCGTTCGCCGTGACGCCAATGACAGGGACAATCGCCGGCAGATTGCACAGCCAGTTGGTGTAGTTCGGCGTCCCCGCGATGCCGGTGCCCCCCTGAGAGCTCGCCGCAACGTATTGATCCAAGGTCACCGCGTTTTGACTCCCCTGAACCGAAGGAGCGAAGTTGTTATACAGAAGACTGGCCACGGAGTTCGGATTCCCCTGCTCGACCGCGTTTCTCCAAGCCTGGGATTCGACCGTGATGGTAATAGGAACGCCGACGGTCTTGAATCGGTCTCCCTGGTAGGACCCGAAGAAAAAGAGCTTGTCCTTGATGATCGGACCGCCCACGGTGAAGCCGAACTGGTTGAAGTGCAGTGGGGGCCTGGCCGCGCCCGCCGCGTTCAAGAAATACTCGTTGGAATCGAAATCGCTGTTGCGCAGATACTCCCAAACGCTGCCATGGATGGCATTGGTTCCCGACTTCGTGACCAGGTTATTGATGCTGCCCGCGCTGCTTCCGTATTGCGCAGACATGTTCAGGGTCAACTGCTGGAATTCGGCGACCGTGTCCTGGATGGGGGTGTTGTTCGTGCCACCGCTGATGTCCTTGTTCGAAACGCCGTTGATCATAAAACCATTGAAATCTTCCCGCACGCCGTTGACGACGGTATTGTGCCCGTTTTCAAAGTCAACGCCCGTAACGTTGACCGCGCCCGGAGCCAACTGCATGAGGTCATAGACGTTGCGGCCGTTCAGGGGTAGATTGCTGATCTGCGTCGAACCAATGGTGGTGGCTAGCTTGGAATCTTCCGTGTTGACGGCGCTCGCTTCGCCCGTCACTTCGACCACTTCTGACGCCTTGCCGATTTGCAGCTTGAAGTCCACGTGGGAGATGGTGCCGGCGTTCGCGGTCACACCCGTATTGGATACCGTCTTGAAGCCCGCTGCTTCGACCGTGATTTTGTAAATGCCCGGCGGCACTTCTTTGACCGTGTAATTGCCACTGGAGTTCGTGGTGGTGGAAAAACTCTCATCGGTTGCCGGATTGGTAACCACAATCTTGGCGTTGGCGATCGCGGCACTGGTCGGGTCGGTGACGGTTCCGGTGAACTGACCGAACTGAATCTGTGCGGATGCGCTGAAACTCAGCGCCAGCACGGCAAACACTGCGAGGCAAAACTGCAATCTTCTCATTTACCTACCCCCTGGAAACTTTGAACACGTTTTTTGTACTTGCAGGAATGCACGAAACGCTTGGCGCAAACCTTGCTTGCTGTGAACCTAGGTCGCTAACTCTGGCGGCGGCTTGTGCCCTTACAATTTCCGATCAATCAATATTGAGATCAATAATTAAGAAGCGCCGCTCTTTGTCTTCTCTTCCTGCCATGAAGCCGAGGCAATCTGACGCCCCGCGCTCACCAAACCACTTCCTATGTTGCTGATTCATCGAGCCCTACGGCGAAAATAGGTGCAAATAAGACACCCATCCGCCGCCAACAGCAACAGGTAGTACTTTGGGGTTAGATTGGCACTTCGGGCTCCAAACGGAATTGCCATACATGTCAATCACTTACGGCAAAACTACCGCGAATGTCTATGAATAACGGAAGGCGAAATTCCGGCAGGCTACCAAATTCAGTATATTGTCCTTAGAGACCCTTGTTTGACCGGTTGTTTGACGGATCCGGTTGCGCTTCCGTCGGCCCAAGATGCGCCGATCGTTGACCGTCTTTCCGAATTCTGCCGTTGCCTTTTTTCAACGACACCACGCCCTTCTTGGACGACCAGCTCCTGGTCCGCCGATTCCGCTCCCAGCTTATCGATCTCGCCGCTCGGCCAGCGGATGACAATCGCATCCACCCTGGTCGCGGCGCCTAATCCGAAATGCGCCCGCGGGTCGCTCGAGCTCTCAAAGCTGCTCGCAGCCCGTACCTCCGCATAGCGGGTCGATCCCTGGGCCTGGATTTCGATTCTGGCGCCATAGCCATCGCGGTTGGACTTGCTACCGATGGTCTTGATGCGCAGCCAGTGGCCGGCTGCGGGAACCTCGTTGCGCAGCAGAACCGGAGAAGCGTCGAGATTGGTAATCAGCAGATCCTCGCGGCCGCGATTCCAGAAATCGGCAGTCAGGGCGGCACGACCCACATATTTTTTCGCCAGGGCACCGCCGGATTTCTGGCCCACTTCTTCGAACGTTCCGCGCTTGGATTGATCGGAGGACAAGTTGTGAAAAAGAAATGGCCGTTCCGCATAGCCCACGCCGAACGATTGCCCTTCGACCTGTGGGTCCACATGCCCGTTGGCGATGAAAATATCGGGCCAGCCATCATTGTCGTAATCAAGAAACTTCGCGCCAAAACCAAGATAAGGATTGCTGATGGCTCCAATTCCGGCGGCGCCGGCCAGGTCGGTGAACTCGCCGTTGTGGTCATTGTGATAAAGGTTGTTGTCGTCGTCAGAAAAGTTGGTTTTCAGAATGTCAGGCCAGCCGTCCCGATCATAGTCCGCCGAGTCGGTTCCCATGCCCGCCTGTTCGTGTCCGTCGGAACTGTAGGCTACGCCGGCCTCGGCGCCCACTTCGGTGAATCCGCCTTTGCAGTTGTTGTGATAAAGCTGGCTCGGCGAGGAGTCGTTGGCAACGTAAAGATCAAGACATCCATCTTTGTCGTAATCGAGCCACAGGACGCCGAGGCCGTAGTAGCTCTCGCTGTCGATGCCAAGTTTTCCCGTCACTTCGGTAAAAGTACCGTCGCCGTTGGAGTGGTAGAGACGGTCCCGTGCGCCTTTCAATCCGCGCGGTCCGCAATTGACGGGAAGGCCGCGATATTGGCAAAACACGCTGCTGCCGAATTTCGGCAGGTGGTCCAGATCGAGGTCCACATAATTGGCGACATAGAGATCGAGGTTGCCGTCGTTGTCGTAGTCGCCGAAGGCGGCGCTGGTTCCCCAACGATCGGCGTTCGCGACTCCGGCTTTGGCCGTGACGTCGGTGAACGTGCCGTCGCGGTTGTTGCGGTAAAGCGCGGAGCCATGGAATCCGGTGATGTAGACGTCTTCCCAGCCGTCGTTGTCGAAGTCGCCAATGGCCACTCCGTAGCCCCAGCCACAAAAGTTCAGGCCCGACTTCGCCGAAACGTCGGTAAACGTGCCGTCATGATTATTGTGATAGAGGCGCGGCGGGTGGCACTTGCCGGTCTTGTAGTCTTCGATCGACGATCCGTCGACCAGGAGAATGTCCATCCATCCGTCGTTGTCATAGTCGAACGCAGCCGCGCCACCGCACTGGGTTTCGACGATGTAGAGTTTCTCCAGGCTGCCGCAGTTCAGACGGAAGTCGATTCCGGCCGTGCGCGTGACGTCCACAAACAACTGGGAATTGGTCTCTCCGGTCTTGACTTCCTGCTGCGGAGAGCTCTTTCGTGGCAGGGCCGTCTGCTCCGCCGCCGAAAAGATCCAACCGAGAAGCGGCGCCATCAGCAGCAACGCCGCACACTTGCCGCGGGTTTTTCGGTCCGGAATCGCGATCCCGGTCACTGATCGCGTCCGGTGGCCATGCCGGCGGTGGCTGGCTGCGCTTTTTTCAGCTGCGCGAAGCGTTCGCGCTCGTTTTTGGCTTCTTCGTTCTTGCCCAGTTTTTCGAGAACGCGCGCCAGCTGATAATGCGGGCTAGGGTCGTTCGGGCTCAGCTCAGAGGCCCGGCGCAGGGAAGATTCCGCGGGCGCGGTCTCGCCTGCCAGCGCCTGCGCCTTGCCGAGGTTGTACCAGACCTCGGGATTGGTCGCGTCCAGTTGGGTACCACGTTGCAGATAGGTCACCGCCTCCGCGTATTTTCCGCCCCCGAGCAGTGCCCGCCCTAACTCATACACCACGCTGGAGTCCTCTCCCGACTGTCGCAACTCCTCCTGATATTCGCGGATGGCTTCGTCGTTACGCCCCAGGCTGAAATAGGCAAAGCCGAGATGATAATGGCCGAGCTTTATCGCCGGGTCGAGCCTCAGAGTGGTCTTGAATTCCTCGACTGCCTGCAGGCTGCGATTCGAATTCAGATAGGCACGACCGAGCAGCTGATGCGCCAGGGCATTTGCCGGCTCCAGCCTGGTCGTCGCTAGAAGTTCATCGGCCGCCCCCGGGTTATCCTGTTCGCTCAGCAAAACCAGCGCCAGGTCATAGTGGGTGGCCGCATCGTTCGGGTTCAGCTCGCGTGCCCGCGTGAGCTGTTCCTGCGCCTGCTTGCGGTCGCCCGTCTGAAAGTAGGCGAGGCCCAGGTAATGGCGGAAATGCGCGTCGCGCGGCCAACGCGAAACCGCTTGCTGGCCGAGCAGAACCGCCTGGTGCAACTCGCCCGATTCGAGCTCGCGCAAAAGCTGCTGGCGGGTTTGAGCCTGGGTTCGATCTTGGGTTTGTGCAGGTGCCGCCAGGCAGAGGCAGACGGTGGCGGCACCGATCGCGGCCCGAATCAAGAGCAGGGCAAGATTCAGGATCCGCCAATCCCTCCTGCTCGTCATGGCACCGGTTGTCATCGTTCCGCCTGTCATCGTATCGTCTTTCGAGAGCCAGTCGCAACGCTCCCTGGGGCGAGCTGCTGCGGCTAAGGAGTTTGCTATGCAGGGTAAAGACTTTCTCCGCATGTTTGCCTACGATCATTGGGCTAACCGTCAATGCCTCAATGCGATCGAAGCCGCAGGGCCGGTTTCGGACGACATCCTCAAACGGATGGCGCATATTCTCTCGGCGCAGAGGCTCTGGCTCGCACGCATCCTCAAACAAGACCAGAGCGGACCGGTGTGGCCGAGCGCCACCCTCGAGGACTGCCTGACGCTGGCCGACGAGATGTCGGCGTCGTGGCAAAAATATCTCACTCGGCTGTCAAACCCGTTTGCCCCCGGCACGCTCGATGATCAGATCGAATATCGCAACACTAAAGGGGAGCTTTGGTCGAGCCGAGGGGAAGACATCCTGATGCACGTACTCTTGCACTCGGCGTATCATCGCGGACAGGTCGCTCTCGAGATGCGCGCATCCGGTATCGCGCCCGCGCACACCGACTTCATTCACGCCGTGCGTCAGGGGCTTGTCGAGTAGATGAAAACCATGGACTGGGAAACGATCCAGCGGGTTTGGCTGCCTCTGATCGCAGGATTGGCGGGGCTCGGCCTCATCTTTCGCTTAAGCCCGGGCCCGCATGGCACGGCGCGCGCCGTCGGTCTGGTGCTGGCCTTGATCGGCCTTGCCGGCGTAACTGTCTCGCGCTATACGTTGGGCCGTTCGTTTTCCGTGGCGGCGCGGGCGACCGCACTCGTCACCGGTGGCATCTACTCACGGATCCGCAATCCGATCTACGTTTCGGGAGAAATCTTCCTGGCCGGCGTGGTTCTGATCCTATGGCGACTTGAAGTGCTCATCTTCGTGCTGGCCATCATTCCCGTGCAACTGATCCGCGCGCGGCGCGAGGCCGCGGTCCTCGAGGCAAAGTTTGGCGACGCTTATCGCGAATACCGCAAGCGGACATGGTTCTAGTCCTTAAAAAGCGGCTGCTCCAGGCTGCTCTGGGGACAAAGACGTCGGGTGCGAAAAGTCGAAGTCTTCCGTCGGCTGCTATCATTTCCCGGATGAAATCGGCATCGATCAAACTGCTTCCGGTATTGCTCTGCCTTCTTGTTGCCGCCCGCCTTCCCGCCGCCGAAGAACCCAAGCCGAACCCGCTTCCCGCGCCGTTATCCAACAACGCGGTGGCCATTTCGCATGACGAAGGCGGAGCCAAAATTTTTTCCTTCATGGGCATCGGCCCGAAAAAGACCTGGGACTCGATCACCACCAACGCCTACGAATTGGATCCGAGCTCCGGCAAGTGGACCGAAAAGCGTCCCGTGCCCGGAACCGCCGGGCGGGTGGCGGCGTCCGCCGTCGCGCTCCACGACCAGGTGTTCATCTTCGGAGGCTACGTGGTTGACGCCCAAGGCGGAGAGACCACGGTATCGGATCTGAACGTCTTCGTCCCGATTGAAAATCGCTACTATCGCGGCCAGGACATTCCCGTGCCCGTCGATGACGCCGTCGTCGGCCTGTATCGCGACCGCTACATTTTCCTGATCGGCGGCTGGTCAAGCGCGACCGGCGATGCGGTCAATAATGTGCAGATCTACGACACCGAAAATGACAAGTGGATGCAGGCCACGCCGCTTCCCGGCACGCCCGTCTTCGGTCACGCCGGCGCCATCATCGGAGACACCATCGTTTATGTGGACGGTGCCTACAAGAACCCGAACGGTTCCAATCCCAAGTATGTCGCCTCCGACCAGTGCTGGATGGGCCGGCTGGCGGACTCGAAGAAAGCCGACCTAACGAAAATTCGATGGAAGCAACTCCCCCCTCATCCGGGCAATGCGCGCTATCGCATCGCGGCGGGAGCCGGACCCTTTGAACGGAAGCACGGCAGGATCTATTTCTCGGGCGGCACCGACAATCCCTACAACTACAACGGAATCGGCTACAACGGCCAGCCCGCCGAACCCTCGCCCGTAACTTTCGCCTTCAGCTCCTACAGCGAACGGTGGGAAACAGTCAGCGAAAACACCCCCGACCCCACCATGGACCATCGCGGCCTGCTCGTCGCTCGTCAGGGCCTGCTCGTCGTCGGAGGCATGGAAAAGGGCCAGCAAGTAACGGATAAGGTGAGGGTTATCAAGCCGGACCACTGGAAGTGACCTCGAGAGGTTACGCGCGCAAACGCCCTTTACGACTTCCCGCGCGCGCACTCTCAAGCCCATTTATCACGAAATCAGGTGATGGCCATCACGGCAGAGACCGCCCTCGAGGCGTCCAATCAATACAGCCGCAATTCTGCGGCGTCCTGTAGTTTTGACAATCCGTTACACTCACAATTCGGAGGAAAGCCTATGAGTCCTGTTATGGAACCGCCCAAAAAGAACGCGACGGCGGACTATACCGAGCAAATTCTCAACCTCGTCAAAGCCAAAAACCCAGCCGAGCCGGAATTCCACCAAGCTGTCCTCGAAGTATTCGAGTCCTTGAGGCCCGTGTTGGAACGCCACCCTGAGTATCATGAAGCCAAGATTCTCGAAAGAATCACGGAGCCCGAACGAGTCCTGATGTTCCGCGTACCCTGGTTCGACGACCGCGGCAAAGTGCAAGTCAATCGCGGCTTCCGCATCGAAATGAACAGCGCCATCGGCCCCTACAAAGGCGGGCTGCGCTTCCACCCCTCGGTGAACCTTGGCATTTTGAAATTCCTGGCGTTCGAACAAGTCTTCAAGAATTCTCTGACCACGCTACCCATGGGTGGCGGCAAGGGCGGTTCGGATTTCGATCCGAAAGGCAAGAGCGACAACGAGGTGATGCGCTTCTGCCAGAGCTTCATGACCGAATTACAGCGACACATCGGTCCTGACACGGACGTTCCCGCGGGCGACATCGGCGTGGGCGGACGCGAAATCGGTTTCCTCTTCGGGCAATACAAGCGGTTGCGCAATGAATTCACCGGCGTCCTCACCGGCAAGGGCCTGGCTTGGGGCGGCTCGCTGATTCGTCCCGAGGCCACCGGCTATGGCTGCGTGTACTTCGCCGAGGAAATGCTGAAAACCCGAAAAGACTCACTGCAAAACAAAGTGTGTCTGGTTTCCGGCAGCGGCAACGTCTCGCAATACACCGTCGAGAAACTGCTCGATCTCGGGGCAAAACCAGTCACCTTGTCCGATTCCGACGGAGCCATCTACGACGCCGACGGTATCGACCGCGACAAACTCGCCTGGGTCATGGACCTGAAGAACAACCGCCGCGGCCGCATCAAGGAGTACCCGGATAAATTCAAGAAGGCCATCTACAGCGCCACCGATCGGAAACTCGACCACAACTGGCTCTGGAACATCAAAGCCGATTGCGCTTTCCCGAGCGCTACGCAGAATGAGATCAACGCCAAAGACGCGTCCAATCTCATCAAGAACGGCGTCAAGGTGGTCAGCGAAGGGGCGAACATGCCGAGCACCATCGAAGCCACCAAGCTGTTCCTGGAGGCCAAAGTCCTCTATGGACCGGCCAAGGCTGCCAATGCCGGCGGCGTTGCCACCTCGGGACTGGAAATGGCGCAGAACAGCGCGCGCATCTCCTGGACTCGCGAAGAAGTCGATGATCGTCTGCACAAGATCATGATCGCCATCCACAAGAACTGCTTCGACACGGCCGAGAAGTATGGCACGCCCGGCAACCTGGTGAACGGCGCCAACATCGCAGGTTTCCTGAAGATCGCCAACTCGATGCTCGATCAGGGTCTGGTGTAGCTGGTTTCCGAGAAGCGCTCGGTTGAGAAAAACATGCGGGAGGGAGCGATCTCTCCCGCGTTTTTGTTCCCACGGAGCGCCTCCGCGTGCCGCTCGAGAGTCGATCCTCTGGCCCTTCACCCCTTACTTCGCTCGCGCCAGCACCAGCGTCACATCGTCCGGCTGTTCGTTGTCGCCGATCCAGTCGGCCACCGCCGTGATGACGATTTCGGTGATGCGCTCCAACGGCAAATGGCGATTGTCCCGCAACAGCTGAATCAGCCGCTCCTCGCCAAACTCGCCATAGTCGTTTTCCGGCTCCGTCACGCCATCGCTATAAGCCGCCAGCAAATCGCCGGGCCGCAGTTGCACCGTCGCTTCCGGAAAACTCAGATTGTCGAAAAGACCGACCACGGTCCCGCCCGTTTCGAGCAAGCGCGGCGAGCCATCTTTGGAGATCAGAATCGGCGGCAAGTGTCCTCCATTGGCGTAAATGAGCCGACGCGAGGCTCCATCATAGATACCGAGGAATAAGGTCGCGTACTTTGCCGCCGGCGTGCTCTCGTACAGCTGATGGTTCAACAGCGTCAGCAACGCGGCCGGAGAAGTGTCGGTCCCCAGCTCCGCGGCCAACATGAGTCCGGGGCCTGCCGCTGCGCCGAGCGGAGCGGGTGCCAGGGTGGCGGGTTCGCCCAGTACGGAACGGTCTTCGATGCTATAGGCCCGCACCGCGGAGTGGATGGTTGCCATCAGCAGCGCCGCCGAAATCCCTTTGCCGCTGATGTCGCCGACGGCGAGCATCAGCCGCTCGGAATTCATCGCCAGAAAGTCATAATAGTCCCCGCTTACGGTCCGTGCCGGACGGCAGAAGCCATGCACTTCGAGCGTATCCAGCTGGGTGATCAGCTTGGGATAAAGCTGCGCCTGCACTTCCTGCGCGATCGCCAACTCGCCTTCCAAGCGCTGCTTCTCCTTCTGCTCCCCGACCAGTCTTTCGATCGACGTGGTCATGGAGTTGAACGAGTTCGCCAGCGTCGCCAGCTGATCGTTCGACCGCACGGTAATGCGATGGCTAAAGTCGGCCCGGTTGATATGCTTGGTGGCCTCGTAGAGTTCGCCAACCGAGGAAGTGATGCTGCGCGTCAATTTGGTGCCGACCAGCAGCGCGAGAAGCTCCAAAAGCCCAAACAGAATCGCGATCGACAGCAGAATGTATTCCACGCCCTTGGCGTAATCTCCGAGCGCCGCAAACAGCCTGGCATAGAGCACCGAGGGGCGAGTCTCGACCTCGGCGAGCGCTCCGGCACGTTGCCGTTCTCCGGTGGTCCAGTCCACGACCTGCAGCGGGATGGGAAAGCGCACTTCGCGATCGAGAGCGCCGCTGGCGGGAGGAAGCGCTCCCGAGGAGAAAGTCTGCTCCCGGGCGCGGTCGTCGAGCATCGAGGAGGATGGCCGGCCGCCCGGCGGCTCGGGCGAGCGGGCCGTCGGATTCTCGGTACCATAAACCGCAATCCTGCCGAGATCGCCCGCGATCGTTTCCACAAAGCCCTTGTCGAGTGGTTCGCTCAAGATCACGCGCAACGGTTGCGGATCGATGGCCAGCACGGTCGCGGTGCGCAGATAGAGTTTGCCACGATCGCGCACAATTTCGCGGAAGTCCCCGATGACGTACGCCGGAGAGTCAAAACCGGCTGCGCCCTCGGGTCCCGAGCAGTAAGGCCGCCCTGCGAAACCATACCAGGCGCACACTTGTCGTCGCGACCATTCCGGACGATGCGACCGGACCCGGCCGAGGATGGCCGCATCCAGCTTTCCTTGTTCGGCAACCTGCAACGAGAGATGATGCGCGATCGCTCGATTGGCAGCCTCCATGCTGCGCAGGTGACTGCCGATATCGGAAGTCACGACGAAGCTGGCGAATTGTCCGGCCAGGAGATAAAGCGTGATCAGCGAAATTGCCACCAGCAGAAAAACCGGAATCACGCCGATAAAGACATAGGTAACGATCAAACGGTTGCGCAGGCGCCACAGCAGTTGCGAACGCAGCCAGCGGTAGGCCCGGACGGCCAGAAGCAGGATCGCCAGCAGGCTGAGGAACATGACCCAGCCCGTCAGGCCTGCCGCCGCCGCCGGCCGGGCGAGCCGCGTCAGCCACTGCACCGCGACCAAAAGCACATCGAGCGCCAGGGTGTACAGTGCTGCCCACGCCACCCAGTTCTGTGGCCACAGCCCCTTGTCGCGCAGCCTGCTCTCGAGTTCCAGAGATAGGAGTCTCATAGCCTTGCCGGAATCAGCGCGCGAAGATAGGACGGCAAGCCGTCCCGCCCCGACCGCGTCAGATCTCTGGATAGATGTCGAAAAACGCCGCGAGACTCGTCTTCAGTTGCTTCTCGATCTCGTCTTTGCCACCCTCGAGAATGTGCATGCTGACGTGCGCATCGCGCCCATTTTTCAGTTTGATCGTTGCCGGACTCACTTCCGCGACCTCATCAGAAGGCAGCAGCCGCAACCCATAGACCAATGTCAGGTTTGCCATCCCCAGATTGTAAGCCAGAGATTGTGCGCCGGGATGGCGCGCGAAAAGCGGCAGGCCCCGGCTCCGCGCGCCCGCAGAGGGAGATGCTTGGTTCGGGGCAGACACCGCGGCCCGGGAGGGCCGAGACCGAATCGTGCCGCCGCACCCGTTCTGCGCCCGGCGCAATTATCCTGGGGGCCATTGCAGCATGCGGCCGCCGATCAGGTGCACGTGCAAATGAAAAACCGATTGCCCCGCCCGTGGTCCCACATTCAACACCGTGCGATAACCGTCCTCAATCGCTCGCTGGCGGGCGATCTGTGCCGCCACCAGGTGGCAGCGCCCCACCAATTCCCCCTCCTCGGCCGTCGCTTCCTTCAATCCTGCAATGTGTTTTTTGGGAATGATCAACACGTGGGTCGGGCCTTGCGGATTTAGATCTTCAAAAGCAAACGTGTGCTCGTCTTCATAAACTTTCTTGGAGGGAACTTCGCCTCGAATAATGCGGCAGAACAAACAGTCCGCCATAAGTCAGTCTCCTTCTTGCCGGGGCTTACCATCTCACGGCAAGTAACTCGCGGAGATAAGTACCTTATCTATCTCTGGCAAAAACGATACCACTCCAGGGAAGGGCGTCCCATGAAAAATTGTCAGTCCAGGCGCACCAGGAATACCGCACCTTCGGCTGTCGCCGTCTCGCGCGCCAGGGAAGCGGCGCGCTGCCGGTCGTCGTCGAGCACGCGCGCACGTACCCACCATCCACCCGCGGGACTTTCGAACTTGATGACTTTGGCCGTCTGGTACCGCTTCTGCAGATGCTCCGCGAACTCGGCGGCTTGTTTCTGCCGGGCAAAAGATCCGATCTGTACCGCCCAGCGTCCGCCGGTATCGAGCGGAGCCGTTGCCTGCAGTACCTGCAGCCGCACCTTGGCGGTGCCCGGCAAGTAAACATCCAAGGCCTTTGCCGCGGCCAGCGAAAGGTCGACGATGCGCCCTTCGACGAACGGGCCGCGATCGGTGATTCGTACCACCGCCGAATGTTCGGTTTTCAGATTGGTGATGCGCACGATCGAGCCGAGTGGCAACGTAAGATGCGCCGCCGTCATGGCATTCATATCGTAGATTTCGCCATTCGATCCGCGCCGGTTGTGATACGGTGCGCCGTACCAGCTCGCCAACCCGGTTTCTTCAAAAATCGGCTCCGTAGCGGTCGCCCTGTCGGTCTTTTCCGTGCCCGCAGATCCCGCCTGGAGCGGAGCCGACTGCGGTTTGTCCTGGGGGAGTGAAGGGGGCGGGGGTACCTGCGCCGGTGTAGCTTTGTGCCCGCAACCAACGAGGGCAAGGCTGAGGAGGAGAAGAAAAAATCCGAGAACACAGGGCGGCACTCCGACGGCGTGGCGAAAGGAGCGGCACTCACTCGCCGACAAGTGGCGGGAATACAATCTGTTCAAGAGTTTTTTCGCTGCGTTTCCAGATAGTCCGCGAACGCGGCGAGCTTGCTGGCGGCGGTGCGCAGCGCCTTCGAGGAATGCGTTCGCACGGCGGGCACAACTTCGTCGTTCAGATATGTAACCAGTTCCGCCGTGTCCTTTTCCAGACTCCCGGCGATGTTTGCCATCGAGCGGCTGAAGCGCGCAGAAGCCTCTTCCACCTTGCGGTCGAATTCCGTCATAACCATCCTGCCGGTGCGAGATATTGTTCACGCCTGGTTCGCGGTCACCAAACCTGATCATTATCGTGGCCCTCGGTCGAGCGGTCAATTGGCATCCCGTGAACGCCGTGAACATGGCATCCAGCGAACGTTGGTGTGGCCACCGTGTCGCACCCCGGGGCACCGGGCTCGAGCCCTGTCCCCACACAGGCCGGGTCGCGATACAATCACGCCATGCGTCCGAGGATCGCCCCCGAATCGCCACCGCTTTTTCTGACTTGGATGCTGATTTTCGCGCTGGTGTTCTCCACCTCCGCCTGCACCTTTAACGGTGAGCATCCGGCTCGCGCCTTTTCGGATGCGACCGGCGGGGAGGGGCTCGAGCGTGTCTTTTGGAAGGACGTGCAAAGGGAGAACTGGATCGAAGTCGAGCGCGCGTTGGCATCAAACTACGCTGGCATAGCGCCCGGCGGAGCGCTCGACCGCGCGGCCACGCTCGAGCAGTACCGGCACTGGCGATTGCAAGACTATGCGCTCGGCGATGTAAAGACCGAGTTGAACGGATCGACGATCGTCGTCACCTACACCATCACGATGCATGGTGTCGCCGCGACCGGTGCCTCCGGCTCGCAGCCGCTTCCCTCTGCGCCGCAATCCATGATGACCGTCTGGCAGCAACAGAAGTCCGGATGGGTCGTGATCGCGCACAGCGTCAGCCTCTCGCCATGATGCCGACGCGCGCCCGAACGACGATCGAAGCGGTGATGCCGCAAGTGGTGCGGCGCGCCATGCGGGCTTCGCCCACGGTCCCGTCAATGGCCATCAGGGAACGGGATGGCTTTCGCCGTGCCCTGCTGGATTGGTATGGCCGACACGGCCGCGATCTTCCCTGGCGCCAGACGGGCGATCCGTATCGCATCTGGCTCAGCGAAATCATGCTGCAGCAGACGCGCGTCGCGGCCGTACTCAACCACTACCAGGGTTTTCTCGAGCGCTTCCCCCGCGTGGAGGCGCTGGCGGCAGCATCAGAAGAAGCGGTCCTCGCCGCCTGGAGCGGCCTCGGCTATTATCGGCGCGCGCGCCTGCTGCACCGGTGCGCGAAGGAAGTGGTGCGAAAATTTGGCCGCCGCTTCCCGCCGACCGCCGTTGCCTTGCAACGGCTGCCCGGTATTGGACGCTACACGGCCGCCGCCATCGCCAGCATCGCGTTTGCCGAACCAGTGGCCGTTGTGGACGGCAACGTCGAGCGCGTGCTGCAAAGGCTGGCCGCTGCCCGACTGAATACCGCGCAGCTCTGGCAACAGGCACAAATGCTTTTGGCCGGCTCCGAACCCGGAGACTTCAATCAAGCCATGATGGAGCTCGGCGCAACCGTGTGTGTGCCGCGCGAGCCCCGCTGCCCCCTGTGCCCGGTTCGGAAATACTGCGCCACGAGCAGGCGCCGTGCTTCTCCGCCCAGTCCGGCTCCGGCGCCGGGCCGGCAACTAAAAAAGGAAATCTGGTGTGTCTTCGCGGAGCGCCGCGATGCCGTGCGCCTGGTCCAGCGCCCGAAAAGCGCCGCCCTCATGCCCGGCATGTGGGAACTGCCGCAATTGCCCAAGTCCTTGCGCTCACTACCGGCGGCAGCGTCTTGGCGCAGCTTTCGTCACTCCATCACGATCACCGATTACACGGTTCATGTGTTGCGAAACCTGCCGGCGACCCGCCAGGGGCAGGCGCGGAAAGCTTTCCCCGCTGCCCAAGGCAAGTGGATCGCCATTGCCCGCATCCCGCAGATCCCGATCACCGGGTTGACGCGCAAGATCCTCAAGGCCGGCGGCGTCATCGAATAAAGAGTTGAGGCATTTCTTCCATGAAGTGGCTCGATCGCTTGCTCGGAGGTAGGAACAACATGGCTGCCTTGCCGGCCGGAACCAAAGCGCCCGACTTTTCGCTGCCGGCCGTCGTCTCGGTCCCGAACGATGGCAGCAGATTCTGTTTGCGAGAGGCTCTGAAACAGGGGCCAGTGCTCGCCGCCTTCTTCAAAGTTTCCTGCCCGACCTGCCAATACACGTTTCCCTATCTCGAACGCATGCATCAGGCGCAGGGCAGCCAGAGGGTCACCATCGTAGGAATCTCGCAGGACAGCGAGCGCGATACGGCTACCTTTCTGAAACAGTACGGCATCACTTTCTATACCCTCCTGGACGATCGAAACGGCTATGCGGTCTCGAACCAATACGGCCTGACCAACGTTCCGAGCTTGTTCCTCATCGGTCAAGACGGCGTGATCGAATTCACCAGCGTGGGATGGGTCAAGCCGGACGTGGAAGAAATCAACCGCAAGCTCGCCGCCGGACAGCACATTCCGCCCCCGCCTATTTTCCACCGAGGAGAAGAGGTACGCGACTTCCGCGCCGGTTGAGGAGCAAAAAACTGATCCCGCGGTCGCGGGAGAAGAACCAAAGTACAGGCGAGAAAAGGCAATAGTTCCATCCGCGCGATGCTCGGAAGGGTGAGGTCAGGCTCCCGGTTTCCGTTTACAATCCATTGCACATTCCGAACATTGGGGACCCCCTTGAAGATTCGCCAAATTGCCGCGCACGCCTTTGTCATGCTCTCGATCGCCGCCGTGTGGGCACAACCAGAGCTCCCCAAACCACGTCCCGAATCCCGCTTCGGCTCGCACCTTCCACCGGCTGCCATCGCCGCCATGCAGAGTATCCGTGGGGAAAACATCGAGCAGCAGGTGCGCTTCCTCTCCCACGACCTTCTCGAGGGACGCGGCACCGGCCAGCGCGGAGGCGACATTGCCGCCGAATACATCGCCACCCAGTTTGCGCTCTACGGACTGAAACCCGCCGGCGAAAACGGCGGCTATTTGCAGAAAGTTCCCATGGTCGGCCTGACGCCCGGCGCCGACACCAGCTTCTCGCTGGTTCCGGAGAGCGGCTCCTCTTCCGATCTTCACCCCCTCACCCTCAAGCCGCTGGAGCAATACGTCGCCTACGATCAAACCCAGCAGCCCTCCTCCGATATCGATGCCGACATCGTCTACGTCGGTTACGGTATTGAGGCGCCGGAGTACAACTGGGACGACTACAAGGGTGTCGACCTCAAGGGCAAGGTTTTGCTGATGCTGGTCAACGAGCCGCCCTCCGACGATGCGAAATTTTTCGCCGGCAAGGCGCTCACCTACTATGGTCGCTGGACCTACAAGTATGAAGAGGCCGCGCGCAAAGGTGCCGTAGGAGCGATTCTCATCCACCAAACCGAGATGGCCAGTTATGGCTGGGACGTCGTGCGCAATTCGTTCTCCGGCGAAAAGTCGTTTCTCAAACTCGACGGCACCCCGAAGCTTAAGTCCGCCGCCTGGATTCATCTCGATACCGCACGCCACCTCGCCGCCGCCTCCGGCATGGACCTGGACAAGATGATGGCGGACGCGCAGTCGCGCGACTTCCGGCCGGTTCCACTGAAGTTCCGCCTGTCGGCACACATGACCAGCAAAGTTCGTCCTTTCACATCGAACAACGTGATCGCGGTTCTGCCCGGCTCCGACCCGCAGCTAAAAGACGAGGGCGTGTTCTACACGGCGCACTACGATCACTTCGGCATCCGTCCCGATATGCCCGGCGACAACATCTTCAACGGCGCGATGGATAATGCCACCGGCTGCGGAATCATTCTGGAAATCGCGCGCGTCTACGCGCAGGCCGCCGAGAGGCCGCGGCGTTCCATCTTCTTTTCGTCCGTCACCGCCGAAGAACAGGGTCTGCTTGGTTCGGAATATCTCGGGAAGCATCCGCCGATTCCGGCGGGCAAGATTTCGCTCGACCTCAACTACGATGACGTGATGCCGCTCGGTTCGCCGGAACAGGTAGAGGTTTCGGGCGCGGAGCGCACCACGTTTTACCCGGCGGTCCTGGCCACGGCCGGCGACTTCCGCTTTGCCATTCGTCCCGATGCCCGGCCGGAAGCCGGGCACTATTACCGTTCGGACCACTTCAGCCTGGCGCGCGTCGGTATCCCCGCGTTCTCGGTGAACGAAGGGACCAAATTCAAAGGCCACGATGAAGCCTGGGGCCTGGCACAACTGGACGATTACACCGCGCATCACTACCACCAGCCGAGCGACGAATATCATTCCGGTCTGAATTGGACCTCCGACGCCGCCATGGCCCGCTTCGGTTTCGCACTCGGATGGCAAGCTGCCAGCCAAGCACACCTGGTGGGCTGGAAGAGAGGCGATGAATTTGAAGCCCCGCGTCTTGCCAGTCAACAGCCTTAGTCCTGACTGAGTTACCGCGCTCTCTGCCCGCCTGTACCAGCGTAACTTTCGATGCCGGGAAGGGCGTGTTAGCCTGCAATTTCAGCGCCTTGTCGAGCAGTGCGCCTTCATGCCCAAACTCCCGATTTTTCGATTACGCAATTCCGATCCGCCGAGCCGTCCCGATCTTCAGTACCACGGGCCGTCGCTTGCGTTCCTCGATTTGCAGCTCGGCGTCGACAATCTCCGCTATGACGTTTTTCTCAGTCCGCGCATCACCGCGGACCTGGGGTTTCATCTGGCGCGCTACATCTGCCGCTTCGGCGAAATTGAAGCCCTGTTCGAGATGGAAGTACCCTCCGCGGTCAACAGCAAGTTCATCCGCGCCGAGAACACGACGAACCTGCGCAAACCCGGGCCCGCGGACCTGAAAACCCTGCTGGTCTCGCTTCATCTGGCGATCCTCAATCGCGCCAAGGCAGGGAGCAACCCCTCCATCGATCTGCTCGGCCGTCTGGCGGTGCTCAAGTTCATCCGCGCCGAACTGCAAACCCAATTTGCCAGGATTCTCGAACAGTGCCGCATGAAATCAAAGGCGCTTGAGGGCGTGCGGCAAGTGAAAATGATGCAGACGCAGGAGCTTGTCTCCTCGTTCCAGGTGCGCAAGAAGATCATTCTTCGCCGCGCCGGGCAAGAGATGTTTCGTTTGCTTCGCGAAATCGAAAAAGAAACGCTGGCCCGCACCCGGCGTTCGCTGCTCGGCGAATTGCCCGCCGATGGCTATCGCCTGTTTCTCAATCCGCTGGTCCTCAGCGACGAGGGCCGTGACGATTATCTTTGCGCCGAGCACTATTACATGTTCGGCAACTTCGACAAGGATCCGGACCGCTTCCCCAGTCTCCGCCAGTTCGCGCTGAATTTTCTGCGCGAACTCGGCTATGGAGAAGGGGCGGACCACGCGCATCTGGAGCAGGTACTGAACGTTGCCGAAAACGCCGACACCCTCGTCGGCACCGGCAATGGCGAGGACTTAACCGAAGAAGATCGCCAGCGGAAAGACCGTCTCGACATCTGGACCCGTATGTTGCAACGCGAAGGCGTGCTTTCGCACATCATCGCTTCCTATGAAGCCGTCCCGCTGCTCGCCGAGTATGCGCCCCGGGTGAATCCGCAGCAGATCAAGAACGCGCTCTTGTTCCGGGAAGAGGCGGCCCGCGTGGAAAAAATCATTGCCGAAAGCCGCCTGCACTCCGACCGTCTGTTCGCCGCCATCGGACGCGTGGCCTCCTGCCGTGGTTCCGAGCGCAGCCGCTTTGCCGCGCGTCTTCTCCACGACCTTATCTGCTACCACCGGGATCTGCGCGGTCTGGAAGTGCTCAGCGCCGGCTTCGATAGCATCAATCTGGTGAGTGACAGCAAGGTCCGCGAGCTCTCGGCCCTGAACGGGATGCTCTACGAATTCCTGCCACCAGAAGACCAGAAGCCCGCCGAGGACCGAGTGATTCATCACGTGATCCTGAAAGCCGATGTCCGGGATTCCTCCCGTCTGACGCGCTCGCTGATGGAAAAGGGCATGAACGCCGCCTCGTATTTCAGCCTCAATTTCTACGATCCGGTCAACAAGCTGCTGGCCAAATACGGAGCCACCAAGGTTTTTCTTGAGGGCGACGCGATCATTGTGGCCTTGCTCGAGCACCAGGGCGAGACCATGCTCAGCGTTGGCCGCACCTGCGTCCTCGCCTGGGAAATTGTGAATCTGCTGCGCGAGTACAACGAACTGCTGGCCCGCTCCGGCCTGCCGCAGATGGAAGTGGGCCTGGGGATCGCCTATCAGGATTCTGCCCCCCTCTATCTGATGGATGGTGAGCACCGCATCATGATTTCCGATGCCATCAACGAAAGCGACCGGCTCTCTTCCTGCAGCAAGCGCGTGCGCAAGAAACTCGCGCCCGACGCCGGCGTTTTCCGGGTTTACTCGGTGCAAATCGGAGGCGGCAACAGCAACGACAGCGGCGATTCCGGTATGGAAGAAATGCGTCTCAACTACAACGTAGGGGGAATCTGTCTGAGTGAAGCGGCCTTCCAAAAGTTGCAGCAGGAGATTTCCCTGTCCCCCTGGACCCCGGACCCCGGCGAATCCGGCTTCAGCAATGCCTGGATCGACGAACAACGCGAGTTCTTCGCCGGCACCGTCCCCATCGCCAATGGCGTATTTCGCAAAATCGCCATCCGCAAAAACCGCATCGCCCAGGTCGATGTCCGCAATCTCTCCATTCTCCGCTGGACCGATCGCTGGTATTACGAAGTCTGCGCCAATCCCGCCGTCTACGCCGCCCTGCCCGGAGAAAAACCGGCGTCCGCCTCACGCTAGAATTTCAGAGATCGCTTCGCCCGCCCAGCGCCGATTTCATCGAAACCTGCCAGGAGCTGTCCTCCCGAGCCGGGCGAGGGGAACTGCTTTTCGCATCGCTCGCAGCCACGGTTTAAAAGGCTTTCCGCACGCGAAAGGGAATCTTCACCAGTGCTTCAATCGCAACCGGCTTTCCCGCTCTCTCGGCGGGCGCAAATCGCCAGCGCGCCAGCGCCTTCTCCGCATACGGGTCCAGGCGCTCGTCCGGGCTGTTGAGGACGCGAATCTCGCCCACCCTGCCATCGGAGTGAATCACCGCATAGAGCGTAACCATGCCATGCACGTTCGCACGGATCAATTCGAGCGGGTAGCCCGGGTCGCTTTGTTCGGTGGCGAGCGGCGCCACCAGTTCTCCTTCTTTACGTCCGGCATCAAGTTCCGCAAACCGTATCTCCCAGCTGCCGCTCGAAGAATTCAGGTTGGGCATATTGAGCGGCGTCGTATAGGGACGTCTGCCGCCAAAAACCTGCCGGTCCAAATCGGTGATTTTATCGTCGGAAACAGGGGAGGCGACCCGTGCCTTCGAGCGCGTTGGCCGGGGCGCAACGTCCTTGGCTGAGACGCTTGCCACGTCCCGGGGGTCGTCCGCGCCCGCATTCGCTGCGTCCACGTGCAGGCCCGCCGGCAAAGACCCAGATCCGCCGTGCCCGCCCGCGCTCGGCGTGCCCGCTTTCGAGCCCGTAAGGTCCGGCGTGCCCGCTCCGCCCGGTTTTCCCTGCGGAGTGGCAGCGAAATTTCCCCGCCGATTGCCGCCAGGGACAGCCACCGGCCCGCTCGGCGTGACTGGATGAATGCCCAACGCCACCAGTCTTCCGCTCGTGCCCCCACGCCCGGTCATGGGCACGCTCGGAGGTGGCCCCACCGGTTGCACGCCGTCGCCTGGTAGATTGCCGGACCCGCGCGCCGGCAGGGCATGTTGTTCGGCCAGCGTCAGCTGCGGTGCCGGCCCCACAACCTGACTCGGTTCCACGGTCACCAGCCCGGCGCGGCCTTTGGTCGAGGTTACCTCCGGCGGAGGCGCAATGATGTCCGACTTCATCCCCGCCTGATCCACGCGGTCGCGCGCCAGTTGCACCTCCGGCGGAGGCGCAATAACCTGCGTGTCGGGCGTGACCACCCGACTCAACGAAGCGCGGGTTGCCTCCAAGGGAATCGCCGGAGTGATTGCTCCCGAGGCCACGATGTTGGGCAAGGCGACGTCGCGGTCCAGTTTGAGATCAGGCGGTACGACGATGGTCTGCCGACGGTTGTCCACTTCTCGCGGAACCGAAAGGATCGCCTGCTTGGCATAGGCAGGATCTCCCTTTTGCTTAATCTGCGGTTCCGCTTGTCCGGTGTCGAGCGGCGGCAAGTATTCGTCCGGCGTGTAGGTTACGAGCGAAGATCGGTCAAACGCGGCGCGATCCAGAATGCGCTGTTGTCGAATCCAGGCGACCGAAGCCGTCCAGATAAGCACAACCGAGGCGGCGTGCAACAGCGCCGATTGCAGGAAGCGTCTCCAGGGCAGCTCCTGGCGGACAAAAACATCACGCCACAGATCGGACTGGTCGTCCTCAGGCAAGACCGCCGCATAGGCTGGCTGAGCAAGTGCCACAGCAACTTCATCGTCGAATTTCACGCCCGCCGGAGCGCGTTCCACCAAGAGTCGAAGCAGATCTTTACCCGGGGATTCCATCTCACTCCAAACCGCGCCCTTATCAACACCTCGTTCAGGACTGCAACACGCCCCAAAAGGCGGGATCCGAGGCGCTTTCGCTGGGAACGCCGCGGACGGCTACTGGTAGAAAGATTATAACCGACGTCGAGGCTTCGCTGGCGGAGCCAGTTCGGCCTGGCCGCAAGCCAAATACCGCACGATTTCCCTGGGACTTGACCGGAGCAGAGCTAACCCGCCTCGACTGCGCCACCCGCCGGCCGGGTCCCGCTCGAGCCGCGGCAGGGTCTCGCTGGAGCAGTGTGTTCGGCCTATCGCTCGCTCTCTCCGCGATCCTTGGCGAAGGGAAACGGGTGCAGCTTTGGCGGTCGCGCTCCCCCACTTCGCAAAGGATCCGCCGGAGCGTTATGCTTATTGCCGGGAACCATATTCTCTGAACCGCTGTTGAAATTATGAAGACCGGTAGCGGAACGTTTCACAAAAGCGTGCCCCCCTCCCCCGGATTGCGATTGGCAGGGCTGGTGGTCACGTGGTTGGTCTTTTTTTTGTTTTCCTTCACGCTTGCCGGCGCGCAGACGAGCTCCGATCGACAAGATCCGGATCGGGAAGATAAGGGTCGGCAAACTCCCACCGTCGCGGGCGCCGAATATTCAGGCATGTACACCTTTCTAAGCGACGGGGAGTTTGTGCAGATCAACGTCGAGGAAAAGGGGCGCGTCACCGGCTTTGTCTCGCGTTACGGCGATTCGGAAAGCGACCGCGGCGTTTTTCTCGAGCACTTTTTTAAGTCCGGTCAACTCGATGGCGGTCGACTCACGTTTACCACCGAGGTCGTGCATGGCTTGCAATTCGAGTTTCGCGGCACCGTCGAGCGCGGCGAGGGCAAGAAGCCGGGCGATGAGGCGTATTACGTGCTGAAGGGAACTCTGCTCGAAAACTCTACCGACCAGGCCAAGACCACTTCCAGGCAATCGCGCGCGGTTGCGCTCAAAAGCTTTCCCCATGATCTGTCGCTTCCCGAGGCGGATCAGGGCGGGGAAAAGAAATAGCCGGCCGGCATCCGTTATACTGTCGGTCTCTCAAACCTCTGGCATTACGGGTCAACCCAAAATAAAGGAGCGTTTATGAAAAAGAACCTGTTGCTTGCAGTTCTCATGCTGCTTTGCACGCTGCCGGTGGCGGCAGAAGACAAGAAAGAAGAGAAAGTCGACGAGCGCATCAATCAATCTGCGACGGTGATGAAAGAGATTCTCGGGATGCCCGATGGAATTCCGAAGGATCTGCTCAACCGGGCCTATTGCGTCGTCATTTACCCGTCGGTAAAGAAAGCTGCCTTCATCGTGGGCGGCAGCTACGGTCGGGGTCTGATCACCTGCCGCAAGGGGCACGGCTTTACCGGTTCCTGGAGCGCTCCGGCGATGTTTGCCCTGGAAGCCGGCAGCGTTGGCTTCCAGATCGGCGGCCAGGAAACCGATTTCGTCCTGCTGATTATGAATGATTCGGGGGCAAATTCCGTGATGTCGAGCAAGGTGAAGCTGGGAGGGGACGCGTCGGTCGCAGCCGGCCCAGTCGGTCGCGATGCGGCGGCGGCAACCGACATTGTCCTGAAGGCCGAGATTCTCTCCTACTCGAGAGCCCAGGGTCTTTTCGCGGGCGTGTCACTCGAAGGTTCCACCATGCGCTCGGACGACGGAGCCAACAAGGAATTGTATGGCAAGGCCCTGAGCGCCAAGGAGATTGTGCGTGAAGGAGTCGTGCCGCCTCCGCCATCGGCGCGGCGGTTGCTGGAAATTTTGCGGAGAGCCTCCCCCAGACATATCCGGCAGTCGAAGTGATCTCACCTCTGGTGCCGGGCAGGCACGGTGCGAGCCGTGCCTCCCGGTGACAAAAACGCCGGGCTTGAACCCGGCCGCTCCGCGCACCAACCAGCTCCCTACCACGCCAATAATGACTCCTGCGGTCGCCAAAATCGGCCCGCAAAGCGCATCGTTCGATTGGCCTCGATGCCGCGGGCAGCGTAAAATGGGAAAAATAAAATTTCCCGGGTTTTGCCCAGGTTTCAAGAGAGTCCGCATGAAGAAAATCAGACTTCCCCTGCTGCTGGCCGTCACCTGTGCGCTGTTGGAGCCCTGTTTGTCGCCCGCCGATACCGTGGTGGAAGAGATCATCTGCCGGGTCAACAACGACATCATTACCCGCTCGGAATACATCCGCCAGCGTGACCAGCTGAAGCAGGAAGTTCAGCAGCAGGATCCGGCCAACGCAGACCGGCTTTTTAACGAGAAACAGCGCGATGTTCTGCGCGACCTGATTGACACCCAGCTCCTGCTGCAAAAGGGCAAGGACCTGGGTATCAGCGGCGACACCGAGTTGGTCAAGCGCCTCGATGAAATGCGCAAGCAGATGAACCTTGAAACCATGGAAGACCTGGAAAAGGCGGCGGAGGCTCAGGGCGCTTCCTATGAAGAATTCAAGCAGAACATGCGCAACCAGATCATCACCTCGCGCGTGGTTTCCCAGGAAGTGGGCCAGAAACTCTCCATGAACAAGGATGATGAAAAGAAATTCTACGAGCAGCACCGCGCGGAAATGGAGCAGGCCGAGCAGGTGCGCCTGAGTGAAATTCTGATCGCGCCCAAGGTGGCCGCAAAACCGGCGGGCGCCGACGGCAAGCCCGGGCCGCCATCGGAAGCGGAAAGCGAAGCGGCTCTGGCGGCGGCGAAAGCGAAAGCTGAGGACCTGCTCGATCAGCTACACAAGGGCGCAAACTTCGCCGACCTGGCGAAGAAATACTCCGAGGGACAGTCCGCCAGCAACGGAGGAGATCTCAGTTACTTCAAGCGCGGCACGATGGCGAAAGAGCTGGACGAGAAGGTTTTCGTGCTGAAGGCCGGCGAAACCACCGATATCATTCGCACCAAACAGGGATACGTGATCCTTAAAGTCGTCGAGCATCAGATGGCGGGCATTCCCACGCTGAAGGAAGCCGAACCGCGCATTCAGGATGCGTTGTACATGCAGAAACTGCAGCCCGCCTTGCGCGCCTATCTGACGACACTGCGCGAGGAGGCCTATATTGATTACAAGTCCGGTTATGTCGATACGGGTGCGAGCACCAAGCAGACCAAGCCTGTCGAGACCACCGCGAAAGAGGAAAAGGCGAAGAAACTGAAAAAGAAAAAGAAACTCGGCGTTTTCTAGGTAAACGGCCTGAGGAATGCATTCGGGGAAGGACAAGGTTTCAGGCGCGCCGCTTGGCGCCACAAACGACCCGCGCTCCAGCCCCGAGGCCCGCTGGGACGCTTGAAAAATCGTTACGGGCAAGTGATTTCGCGGAGGCTCATGAAAGAGTTTTTTATCTCGGGATGTTCCCAGCAGGAGAACAAGATTATCACCTCCAGCTTCGTGGTGGCCTCCAAACAGGTCAAAGCCAAGAAGAACGGCGAGCCTTACCTCGCACTCGTTCTGGCCGACCGCACCGGCCAGCTCGAAGCCAAGATGTGGGACAACGTCGAAGAGTTCATCGCCGTCTTCGAGCAGGATGACTTTCTCAAAATCAAGGGACTGGTCAACAAGTACAAAAGTCGATTCCAGCTTACGATTCACAAACTCCGTCGCATGGAAGAGTCGGAGATCGACTACACCGACTATCTTCCCAAGACCACAAAAGATATCGGTGAACTCTGGCGAACGCTCAGCGAATTCGTGGCCACCTTCGAGAACCCGCACCTGAAGTCGCTGGTCGAATTGTTTATGGCGGACCCGGAAATTGCCGATCGCTACCGCAACGCGCCCGCCGCCAAAACCCTGCATCACGCCTACATCGGCGGACTGCTCGATCACGTCGTATCGCTGTTCCGCTCCTGCGATCTGATCTGCCGCAACTATCCGCAGGTCAATCGCGACCTGTTGCTGACCGGGGCATTCTTGCATGACATCGGCAAGATCCAGGAGCTGACTTACAACCGCGCATTTTCCTACACCACACGTGGCCAATTGCTCGGCCACATGATTATCGAACTGGAGATGCTGCAGGCCAAGCTGCTGACGCTGCCGGATTTTCCCGCGGAACTGAAAACCCTGCTCGAACATCTCATCATCAGCCACCATGGGCAATACGACTTCGGATCGCCCAAGCTGCCCATGTTTCCCGAAGCGCTCATGCTGCATTATCTTGACGATCTGGACTCCAAGATGGAAGCCATGCGCGCCCACTTCGAGCGCGAGGCTGAGCTGGAGGGACCGTGGACCGGCTATAACGCCTCGCTCGGGCGTCCGCTACTCGACTCCGGAAAATTCCTGCAAGGGGAGAAAGCGCCGGCCACGAAACCTGGCGCCGACGAGCCGAGCGCGTCGGCGGCCGCTCCGGTGCTCGACTTGTTTAGCGAGCAGAAAGCATAGTTCCGTCGTCTGCTCGCAGACCCTCACCAGTCGGCAACCGGGAAGATCGTTCTGCCCGCCGAGTCCGCCCGCAGCTTTAAACTGAGGTCTTCTTTGCACGTGCAACCGGCGAACTAGACTCGACAACCCAACCGCAGAGACGCAAGCGAGAGTCGACCGGCGGCGTCTCTGCCTTCACTTTTCACTGCCTGTTTTCTCGGGGTTCTGTCATGGATTTCTCGCGCTTCACCACCCTCAGCTTCGATTGTTACGGCACCCTCATCGATTGGGAGGCGGGCATTCTGCCGACTCTGCGGGCCGTACTCGGAAACCACGACCAAAGCCTCCCCGACGCGGAGATTCTCGAACTCTACGGGGAATTCGAGGCGGCAGCGGAAAGCGGCTCCTACCAAATCTATGGCGCGGTTTTGCAATCGGTGGTGCGGGCGTTTGCGGCTCGCCTGCATTTCGAAGCCTCGCCCTATGAAATCCGTTCCTTGCTTGAGTCCGTCCCCGCCTGGCCGCCCTTTCCCGATACAGTGGCGGCGCTCGCGGACCTGCAAAAGCGCTACAAGCTGGTCGTGATCTCGAACATTGATGACGATCTGTTTGCGGAAACGCGGAAGCATCTGGGAGTGCAATTCGATGGCGTGGTGACAGCGCAACAGGCCAGAAGCTACAAACCTTCGCTCAATAATTTTCGCACTGCCCTGCGTACCCTGGCGCTGGAGCCGGGCGAGCTGTTGCATGCCGCCCAGAGCATCTATCACGATGTGGTGCCGGCGCGCTCCCTCGGGATCTCCACCGTATGGGTCAATCGGAAGTCGGCGCGTCCGGGCATCGGTGCAGTTCGCGCCTCGAGCGGACGTCCTGATTTCGAGGTTCCGGATCTCGCCAGCCTCGCCGCGGCAGCCAGGGCGAGCGCCGAAGGCGAGTCCTGGCGATCGGGCTAGTTTGTCGGCACCGTCACAGAAAGGATCTTTTTCTGGATGGCGACTGTGACCAGTTGGACTTTGTTGTGAATGTCGAGCTTGCGCATCAAGTTAAACTTGTGCGCTTCCACGGTCTTGACGCTGACTCCAAGCGCCGCCGCTGTTTTCTTCACCGTATTACCCTCGGCGAGCAGCTTCATCACCTCGCGTTCTCGCAAGGTCAACGCGTTTCGGCGCAGAGGCACGCGCACCGGCTGATTCCGCACCCGCGCGTCGTCTTTCAACTTTTTTTCTACCTGCGGACTCAACGACCGTTCGCCGGCGTGCACGTCGCGCAACGCGCGCAACAAAAGGGGAGCGGGAGTGTCTTTCAGCAGGTAACCGCTGGCGCCCGAGGCGAGGGCCTGGCGGACATGTTCCTGATCGTCGTGCATGGTCAGATACACGATGCGCGTATCCGGACAGTGTTCTTCCACCAGGCGGGCCGCCTCGAATGAAGACATACCCGGCATGCCGATATCGAGCAGCAGCAGGTCAGGCCGGTGCTCGAGCACCAGTTTGAGGGCTTCGGCGGCATCGCCGGCTTCGCCCACCACCACAAAGTCGGAAGCATCCTCCAGCAGGCGGCGCACGCCGTAGCGGAGCATCTCGTGGTCATCGGCGATGACGCAACGAATGCGTCCCGCAAATTCTGTCGAAAAAATACCAGCTTTCGTGGTCAACATGAAGAGATATCCTCGCGTCTTTGTGACGAAGTGTCGCGACGAAACCAAAAGCCGTCGGGCCACGGCCGCCGGCTGTCAGGCGCAAATGCCCTTCTATTGTACCTGCAGCGAGGGTCGGTTCGAACGAAAAGGGCAGGAAATCGTACGGCTCACCTGCGGCTATAGGGCTGAACCTTTCTTCTTCATTTACAATGCCTTTTCCACATGCTGCGCTATTTTACCTCCGGAGAATCTCACGGCGAGGCGCTGGTTGCGTTTCTTTCCGGGCTGCCGGCCGGGCTGGCAGTCGATCCGGCATTCGTGGATCGCGAACTCTGGCGGCGGCAGCAGGGCTTCGGACGCGGCGGCCGCATGAAGATCGAAAGCGATCAAGCGCACTTTCTTTCCGGCGTGCATCACGGTAAGACCATCGGTTCTCCAATCGCGGTCATGCTCGGAAATCGCGACTGGCAGAACTGGAAAGACTCCTTGCCGGTGGAGACGGGCGATCCGGACAAGCACAAGCGCGTGGCGTCGCCGCGTCCCGGCCACGCGGATCTTGCGGGCGCTTTGAAGTATGATTTCAGCGAGGCCCGCTACGTTCTCGAACGCGCTTCGGCGCGCGAGTCGGCAGCGCGGGTTGCCATCGGCGCGCTCGCCAAATTGCTTTTGCGCGAATTGGGCATGGAGGTTCTCAGTCATGTGATCGCCGTCGGCGCGGTTTCGATTGCTGATCGCGAAATCACCTGGGACAAAATCGAGCCCCTGTCGCACCGGGACGAGGTGCTGCTTGCTTGCGTCGACGCCGATGCCGAACAGCGCATGAAAGAAGAAGTCGATAAAGTTCTCCGCACCGGCGACTCGGTGGGTGGAGTTTTCGAGGTCGTGGCCCACAACGTTCCGCCCGGTTTGGGCAGCTATGTGCAGTGGGACGAGCGACTGGACGCGCTGCTGGCGGCAGCCGTGATGTCACTCCAGGCGGTGAAAGCAGTCGAGATCGGCAACGGCATTCAGGCAGCGCATTCGGCGGGGTCGGCGGTGCACGATGAAATCGGCTATCAAAATGGCAGCGGATTTTCGGGCTTTACGCGCACCCGCAACCAAGCCGGGGGGCTGGAGGGCGGTGTTTCCAACGGACAGGAGATTCGAGTTCGCGGCTACCTGAAGCCCATCTCCACTCTGCGGCGTCCCTTGCAATCGGTGGACTTTACCACCCGCGAGCCGGTGAAAGCGGCTTACGAGCGCTCGGATGTCTGCGTCGTGCCCGCCGCCGGGGTCGCCGCCGAGGCCATGGTCGCGCTCACCCTGGCGCGCTGTGCGCTCGAAAAGTTCGGCGGCGATTCCATGAAAGAAACGAAGCGAAATTTTGCAGGCTATCTGGAACAGCTTAAGAAGTACTGATTGGACTCATGTCGTGTCCCAGAAGATTCGCACCCTCGAGTTGCGCGGTCCTCACGGGCGAAGTCCGCGAGCGGCAGATGCGACGTCTGGACTGCGGCGGCTCCGCACCGGGTCAAAGATGACGACGTAAGCTTACCAAGATGATTTATCCCATTGTAAAATTCGGCGATCCCGTCCTCGAAAAGTCGGCGGCCGAGGTGACCACTTTCGACGACGGGCTCGAAGAACTCATCGCAGACATGTTCGAATCGATGTATGCCGCGCGCGGAGTGGGTCTGGCCGCGCCGCAGATCGGCATTTCGAAACGAATCGCCGTCGTGGATGTGACCTTCAAGGAAAACCCCGACGCCCGACTGGTGTTGATCAATCCGGTGATCGTCAACAAGGAAGGCCGCCAGCGCAGCAGTGAAGGTTGCCTGAGCATCCCCGAATTTCGCGAAGACGTGACCCGCGCAAAGATTGTGACGGTGCGAGCGCAAGACCTAAGCGGGAAAGTCTTCGAACATACCGGTGAAGACCTGCTGGCACGGGCCTTCCTGCACGAGACCGACCATCTGAACGGCAAGCTCTACATCTCGCACGTGAGCGCCTTGAAGCGCGACCTGATCAAGCGCAAGATCAAAAAGCTGGTGAAGGCCGGAGAGTGGTAGGGGCAGGTGCCGGGAAACGCTTGTGCGGGCAGATCGTTTTTAAGACGCTGCTTCTGATGTGGAGTGGATGGCGACCCGTTGTTCGCTTCCTGAGGCCGAGACCAAAGAGCGGACACCCTTTTCTTTATGATTCTGGTTTTCTGCGGCACCCCTCGCTTTGCGGTTCCGACGCTCGAAACGCTGGTTCGTGCGGGTCACTCCGTGCCGCTTGTCGTAACCCAACCCGATCGTCCGCGCGGTCGGGGGATGGAATTGGCCGTTTCTCCCGTGAAGGACGCGACCGCCCGCCTGGGCATTTGCTTGCTGCAGCCTGCGACCCTCAAGAACAACCCCGAATTCCGCGACCGGCTTGCGTCGATTCGCCCGGATGCGATCATCGTAGTCGGCTACGGACGCATTATTCCGCAGTGGATGATCGAGCTGCCCCGCTTTGGAAACTTGAACCTGCATGCCTCACTGCTGCCCAAGTATCGTGGTGCGGCGCCCATCCAGTGGGCGATTGCCAGCGGTGAATCGGTCACCGGCGTCACCACGATGCGCATCGACGCCGGGCTCGACACGGGCGACATTCTCCTGCAGCGGGAGATCGTGATCGCCTCCGACGACACGGCCGAGACGATGAGTCCCAAACTCGCCGCCATCGGCGCGGAACTGATGTCCGAGACTCTGGTCGGATTGGAGAGCGGACGGGTGCGCGCTACGCCGCAGGATCCGGCCGAAGCCACGCTTGCACCCATCCTCAAAAGAGAAGATGGTCGGATGGACTTCACGCGTTCCGCCGAGGATCTATCCAACCGGCTGCGTGGATTTCAACCTTGGCCGGGCGCTTTCACCCTGTTCCGAGGAAAAACCTTGCAGGTGCACTGCGCGCAGCCGGCAGAGAACCTGCGCCGGGCGGCGCCGGCAGAAATTGCGGTCGAGGGCGCACACCTGCGGGTTGGCTGTGGCAAGAATAAGCAGACGCAGGATGACACCCTCCTGGAGTTGATCGAAATTCAACTCGAGGGCAAACGCCGTATGAGCGCACCCGAATTCATCAACGGCTACCGGCCCAAGTCGGGCGACCGTCTGGGCGAATGATCGCGATGGCCGTCTCTCCTGCGCGATCCGTGGCGTTCGAAATTCTTCTGCGGGTCGAGCGGCAAGATTCTTACGCCGCCGAACTGCTCCATTCCGCTGCCTTCGCCGAGCAGCTTTCCTCTCGTGACCACGGACTTGCCACGGAACTGGTGATGGGAGTTCTGCGCTGGCGGTCGCTGCTCAATCAGCGCCTGGACGAGGTGGCGTCGCAGAAAATCGAGCGCCTGGACGGAGAAGTCCGGGCCGCGCTGCAGATGGGTGCCTATCAATTGCAGTTTCTTTCCCGAGTCCCGGCGCGGGCGGCGATCTTCGAGAGCGTGGAACTGGTCAAAGCCGCACGCAAGCGCTCGGCAGCTCCGTTTGTGAACGCGGTTCTCCGGAAGATTGCGGCCAGTCCCGCAGCGAAGATCTGCCCGGAAATCGGTGCATCGCCCGACGTGATCACGCTCGCTCAAAACGCTGCGCATCCCCTCTGGCTCTTAGAGCGCTGGCGCGAGCGATACGGACTGCATGCGGCGCGCCAGATCTGCATCCATGACCAGACGGTGCCGCCCACCACCGTTCACATTCACCCGGATCCATCGGACAACGGCCGAACGGCGGCGAAAGCGAGCGAAGCGGGCGTAGAACTCGCGCCGGGGCAATTGCTGTCCGCCGCGCGACGCATCCTGGCCGGCGACATCACCGCGACCCGGCCTTATCGGGAAGGCCGCATCTCCATTCAGGATGAGGCTTCGCAACTGGTCGCACTGTTGGCGGGTGGCGGGGAAGGGAAAAACCGTACGATCCTCGACTGTTGCGCGGCTCCGGGCGGCAAAACATCGTTGCTGGCACGGCGGCACCCGCAGGCCACGGTGTTTGCGGTCGAATTGCATCTCCATCGCGCCCGCCTACTCAAGACCCTCACCCGCTTGCCAAACCTGCGCGTCGTCGCGGCGGACGCCCGTCAATTGCCTTTTTCCTCCGACCTCGCCTTCGACCTTGTTCTCGCCGATGTGCCCTGCTCGGGTACCGGGACCATGGCGCGCAACCCGGAAATCAAGTGGCGGCTCAAAAGGGAAGACCTCGACGATCTTCAGGTGCGGCAAGTTGCCATCCTGAAGTCCGCGCTGGCCCGGATTGCCGCGGGCGGGCGGCTGGTCTATTCCACCTGCTCGCTCGAGCGCGAAGAAAATGAAGCAGTTGTGGAGGCGGCCCTTACGGGGGAAGCGAAATTCAAGGTGGCGGATTTCAGCAGGGATTTGGAGTCACTGCAGCAATCTCGCGAACTGTGCTCGGATGGTATCCCCTCGCTTCTCGCCGGCCCGTATCTTCGAACCATTCCTGGCGTGCACCCCTGCGACGGCTTTTTTGCAGCACTGATCGAACGGAAATAGCCGGATGCGACAGGCGGCCGGTACGATGCTGAGCGCCGCGCTCCTTTCGACCTAACGCACCTGGAAATTGACCGCGCTTCCCGCCACGATTTTCTGTCCTGGAGCCGGCGTCTGGGCCACAATCATGCTGGCCGAGTTGGGTTCCGATGCCGCAGCCGGCACCGGTGAGGCTTGCGGTTCACCCGGCAGCGACGGAGGCGGGAGCAGGCTCACCATGCCGACTTTAATCCCGGCATCCTGCAGCGACAGGGTCGCGCTCCCGAGCGGTTGCCCGGTGAGGTTCGGCATCACATAGACGGTCGATTCCACGCCGTCACTGACCAAGAGACTGATTCTTGGTGCCGATACCCCGCTCGCATTCGCCGCCGGACTCTGTGCGATCACCTGATCGGGCCGACCGTCTGGCAGATTCAGGTGGGCAATCGATCCCAAACTGAGCCCACGGCGCCGGATGTTCAATTCCGCAACCCGTTCGCTTCCTCCGGTTACGTCGGGAATCGCCACTCGTTGCGGCCCCAGGCTTTGCGCCACCCGGATCGACCAGCCTCGCCGCACCTTGGTTCCCGGCGGCGGCATCTGGGTCATGAGTCTTCCCTCGGGAATGTCCGAGCTGTAGAACTGCCGCTCGATCACAACTCCGAGGCCCGCTGCGGCGCCGGCCCGCTCGGCTTCAGACGGACTCATGCCCACGAGTTTGGGAATGGCCACTTCTCGACCGTGGATGGCCATTTGCATGGCGGTGAGCGCGGAAATCAGGGCCACGGTCAGCAACACCAGAGCCAGCAGCAGCATGCGAAAAAACTGGCGCATCGTCAGCTGATTATATCCCCGGAGAAATCCCTTGCCGCGGGCGTGGCCGGCCTGTGCAACCGGCCGAGGAACCCGAGCGACGGCCTAAAAGGTGCTGTCGCGGATACTCGGAGCTCGAAGCGGACGTGTTCTGGTTCCGGTGCGGTCATCATTCGAAGGCCGGAGCATCGTGCGGAAGCCAGGTCTGCTACTGGCCTGGATCGAGACTCGACCCGGGGGCGGGCAAACCGGCCTGGGGTTTCTGTTGCGTGACCCACTGGTGGATGCGTGAACTGAGCACGTCCATCGGAAGCGCCCCGCCCGAAAGCACCTCGTCGTGGAAGCCGCGAAGATCGAATTTGTCACCCAGTTGGTCCTTCGCATATTGCCGGAGTTTCAGAATCTCCAGCTGACCAATCTTGTAGCCGAGCGCCTGCGCTGGCCAGGCCATGTAGCGGTCGGTCTCGCTCTGCACCGAGACTTCGTCGATGGTGGAGTGGTCGTGAAAATAGTCAACCACCTGCTGCCGCGTCCAATGCTTGTAATGAAATCCGGTATCAACGACCAGGCGAATGGCCCGCAGCATGTCATCCTGCAAATGGCCGTAGTAGCTGTAAGGATCCTGATAGAACCCGACTTCCTTGCCGAGCCTCTCCGAGTAGAGCGCCCAGCCTTCGGTGTAGGCCGTATACTCCTCATGCTGGCGGAACAAAGGAAGCTCGGGCAATTCCTGGGCAATCGAAATCTGCATGTGGTGTCCCGGAACGCCTTCGTGATACGCGGTTGTCTCGATGTCGAGCACGGTGCGTTTCGCGAAATCGCCCGTGTTCACCATGATGTGACCCGGTCGCGAACCATCGGGGGTGCCGTCCATGTAAGAAGCATCGGCTGCTTCCTTCTCGCGGAACGGCTCGACCGGCATCACTTCCAGCTTGGACTTGGGCAGCCGGCCAAACAATTGTGGAAGCCGGGCATACATCTGATCTTCGTACTTGCGGTACAAGTCGAGGATCTGCTCTCGGGAATGCGCGTGCAGTTTGGGATCCGCATCCACGGCTGCCTTGAAACTATTCATGTCGTGGTAGCCCAGTTGGTTTACCACGGCCAGCATCTTGCTTTCCACCTCTTTCACCTGCGCCAGCCCGAGCTCGTGGATCTGTTCCGGCGATAGATCCGTGGTCGTGCTTTCCTTCACCCGGAAGGCGTACCGCGCGGCGCCGTCGGGCAGCGCCCATACTCCCGGCTCGGCTCTTCCTTTCGGAACATACTCATCGCGCACGAACCCCGTGAATTTGACATAAGCCGGAGTCACCGAATCCCGCACCGCGGCCAGACCGGCATCGCGCAACCGCTTGCGATCAGCCTCGGAGATGGCATCGGGAAACTTTTCAAAAGGATGCATGAACGGGCTCTGCTCTGGCGCCGTCGTGGCAATTCCGTTGGCTTGCGTGACCACTTTTTCGAGCAGAATCTTGGGCGGCATCAGCCCCTCCGCCATGCCTTTGCGCATCTGCGCCACCGTCTGCTCAAACAGCCGGGGCAGCAACTTGAGACGTGTAATGTAATCTTCGTAATCTTTGACATTCTCGAAGGAAAGAACGCTGACCAGCTGGGGGGCGTCAATGTGAATGCCACTGCCCTGGTTAACCGGCATCTCCCAGGGTTTGAAACGCGCGCCTTCCAGGCCCATTTTCAGGTCGCGAACCATGAGCAACTGGTTCAGTGCTTCCTGCTCGGGGAATCCGCTCGTGTCGATCGCCTCGAAGCGATCGAGGAAGCGGCGGGTCTGCTCCAGATTGTCGTCGATCGCCTCCTGCGAGAAATCATCGAGCTTGTCGTTGTAGCGCTTGTCGCCGAGGATGGAGGCGTAGATCGGACTGGTGCGCATCGTGTATTCCCACTGCTCGTGCAGCAGGTCGTTCAGCGCTTTACGCCGGGCATCAAGACCGGCCGGCGGATTTGCGGCGGATAGGGCGGCCGAAACGACAACGGCAAAGGTTAGCAGGCAGATCAGAAATCGCATTGGATCTCCCGAAGCAGATTATTTTGGCCTAAATTGCAGACTTCCCTACAGCACAGCTCTGTCTTATCAGACGGATACGCAGTCGATTGGGTATCGGTTCCGAAAAAAACACCGGCCGTCACGCGCGCCAGACACCGGACCCCGGAGGCCAGCGCGCTCAGCTGACCGGCCAAACCGTATCGAGCACGGTTCCGTCCACCCACTTCACGACGGCGCACGGACGATCGCCAAGCTTCGGCCGCGCCGGCCTGCCGCAAATTCTTTCCACTTCCGCCTTGATATCTTGAATCGGTCGAACCGGCAGCTTCGATCCCTTCACCCCGTCGATCAGGTCCGTGCGCCGTGGATTGATGGCGATTCCGCGTTCCGTGACCACCACATCAATCATCTCGCCCGGCCCGGTCAGGGTCGTCACCTCGTCCACGATCACCGGAATGCGATCGCGAAATGAAGGCAGGGCAAGAATTGTGCAGCCGGCGAACAGGCAGTTTTGCCACCCGCCGATGCCATGCAGCAGCCGCCCGTCGGAGTGCGTAACCACGTTGGCATTGAAGTTCACGTCCACTTCGGTCGCGCCCAATACCACGGCGTCGACCAGGGAAGCAAAATTTCCCTTTCCGTGGTAGTTGTATGAAGTGAAGGGCGAAGTGGCCACATGTCGCGGATCATTCGCCATGGATCGTACGCCATCGAGATCAAATGTCTGCCCATCCAGGATGTAGTCGGTCAACCCTTCCTGCAGCAACTCGACCAGGAACTTCGTGGACCCGCCGCGAACAAAGCGTGCCCGGATGGCATCCTGTTTCATCATCTGTTTCAGGTATTCGACGAAGGCCAGCGCAATCCCCCCTGCTCCCGCCTGGAAGGAAAAACCGTTCTTCATGATTCCCGTGGCTCGCAGAAACTGCGCCACCAGTTCCGCGATCCGCAGCCGGTCGGGGGAGCGCGTGATCTGCGTGGTGCCGGAAACAATCTTTGCCGGATCGCCAATCGATTCCACTTCCGCCACCAAATCCACGTTGTTGCCCTGAATCTGCCAGGGCACGCAGGGAAAGGGCACGAGGTTGTCGGTAACCACGATCACGCGATCGGCATAGATCGAATCTGCCAGCGCGAAACCGAGCGAACCACAAGCCGATCTGCCGTGCGAGCCGTCGGCATTGCCGAAAAAATCGGCGGTCGGCGCCGCAATCACGGCAATGTCAATGTGAACCTCTCCATCCTGGATTGCCTGGTAGCGCCCGCCATGCGATCGCAGCACACCCATGCCGCGCATCTTGCCCTGCGTGCAGTAATCCCCCAGCGGACCGTTCATCGAGCCTTCGATGTGATGAATCACCCCTTTTTCCATCAGCTCGATGGCGCTCTTCTGCGAGGGAAACGAGGCACTGGGGAACCACACCAGATCCCGGACCCCGATCCGCGCCGAGGCCTCCAGCGCCAGCAGCGCGACTTTATCGCCGTCGCGCAGGTGATGATGGCTGGAGATCACCATTCCGTCGCGCAGCCCGCATTGGCGTAATGCCGTCTCCAGATCCGCGACGCGCTTGTCGCCACTGTCGGGAAAATCCTTGTTCGAGCTGATGGCCGGCGCCGCCTTACGCCCCCGCGGCTGATATTTTCCGGTGCCCAAAAACGGAATCTGCGGCTTGCCGTTCACCATCGTCGGCACCGCCCGCCCCGCGGCATTATGCGCCAGTTCCACTCGCTCACTTCCACTCACGAAATCGCTCCCATGGCCCTTGCCCGCTCCACCAGTTTGAGTGCCCGCTGCACCACCGGCGGATCGATCATCTTCGAACCGAGGCTCACCACCGCCAGTCCCTTGCTCTGCGCCTCTTCAAAGGCGGCCACCACTTGCTGCGCCTTTTCGATCTCCCTGGCGGATGGTTGAAACGCCTCGTGGATCACGCGAATCTGGCCGGGATGGATACATCCCATGCCTTCGAACCCCGCCGCCCGCGAGGCTTCTCCCCATCGCCGCAGGCCCGGCATGTCGGCCACATCGCCAAAGACCGAGTCAATGGCCTGGACTCCGGCCGCCCGCGCCGCATTGATCACCCGCGATCGCGCGTACCGCGACTCGTGTCCTTCCACGGTTTTCACCACACCCAGATCGGCGGTGTAGTCCTCGAGTCCGATCGTGAGCGCCGCCACGCTGTCGGTGGCCGCCGCCACGGCGAACGCATTTTCGATTCCCAGCGCCGACTCCAAAATCGGCATGATCCAAATCGGCCGGATGATTCCGTGGCGCGCTTTGATCTCGCCAATCATGCGATCCACTTCCCGGATCTGCTCCGACTGCTCGACCTTCGGAATCAGAATCAGATCCGGACTCTCGCCCACCACTTCCGCCAGGTCCTCGAGTCCCAGCGGCAACTGGTTGATCCGCACCATGCGCTCGCACGACCCGAAATCGACCGCCCGCAACGTGTTTCGCACCAGGATGCGAGCGGCATCTTTCTCTCCGCGATGCACCGAATCCTCCAAATCGAGAATCACGGCATCCGGCGCATGCAACCAGGCATTGATGTAGTATTTCGGTTCCGAACCCGGCAGGTAGAGACGCGAGCGGCGCAGCCGGTCCTTCGCCGAGGGCGGTGGCAGCGGATGCTGTTCCGGCAAGCAACGCTTCCCCAAGGCGATGCCAGCCCGCCGGGCCGCCGCCTCGATGCGAGCCGAGATCACGAACGGCAGCGCCCCTTCATCGTGAATCGTGACTCGCGCGTGTTTGGCCCCAAGTTCGCCCAGCGCCTCTCGCGTCTGTTCCAGGATTGCCGAGCCGTAGTAGGAAGCGACCCGTGACTCCAGCGAGATTTCGAGGCCGCCGCTGTCGAGCGCCTCAAAGGCAACGTGCAAGTCCGACCGAACTTCCCTGCCCCAATGGCCCGCCTCGCCCGAACGCGGGGACGTAGTCTTGCCAGCGCCGCTCATCATATTTTCAACCCGAAATTCTCAACGCCAAGGCTCTCGGTACGCCGGCTATTTCAGTTTCTCCAAAATCGCGTCCGTCATTTGCATCGTCGAAGCCGCACCCTGAAGGATCGCCTTCGGCCCACCCGTAAAGCGCATCATATCGTAAGTCCGGACCTTTCCCTCACGCACCACGTCGGCGATGGCGGTGCGGATGCGATTCGCTTTCCCGTCCTCGCCCACATGATCGAGCATCATGGCCGCGGAGAGAATCATGGCAATCGGATTGACGATGGGTGGATTCAGTTCCGCATACTTCGGCGCCGACCCATGCGTAGGCTCGAACACGGCCACGTCCTCTCCGATGTTGCCGGATGCGGCAAAGCCCAGTCCGCCCACCAGCCCGGCGAAGGCATCGGAAAGAATGTCGCCAAACAGATTGGAAGCGACGATTACGTTGTACTCTTCCGGATTCTTGTTCAGCCACATCAGTTGCGCGTCAATGTTGGTTGACCAGAGAGCAATCCGGGGATAATTCTTGGCCACCTCTTTGGCCACTTCTTCCATCATTCCCGAAGTCTCGCGCACCACATTCGGTTTCTCGCAGATGGTCACGCCTGGGAACCCGCGTTTTTCCGCGTATTCGAAAGCCGCCGTGACAATGCGCTCGGCCGCCGGGCGCGTGATGATGCGGCAACTCACGGCGATCTCCGGTCCCGGCACCTGGGCAAAAGCCTTGAAGCGGGGATGGCTGTTGAGCGCGGCGCGCACGATTTCCGGGGGGTTGGTCCATTCGACGCCGGCGTACATGCCTTCCGTTCCCTGGCGAAATACGGTGGTATCGATTTTCGGCTCGTCGTAGCCGCCCTCGGTTCGCTTGCGAATGTAATTCAGCGGATTGCCGATAAAACCCACGCAAGGCCGCAGGCATATATCAAGTTTGAATTTCTGCCGCATGGTCACGATCGGCGAGTAATAAACGTAGCCCTTTCCCTGCAACCCGGGCTTCAGTTCGGCCTGCGCCGCCTTGTTCGGCTTGGAAGTGATGGCCCCGAACAATCCCAACTTATGTTGCGCCAGTAACTCGATGGTTCGCTCGGGCAACGCATTGCCCTGCGTGCACCAGCAGTCCCATCCGATGTCGGCATGAATGTATTCGGCCTCGAAGCCAACCGCGTTCAGAACACGCAGGGACTGAGGCAGTACCTGATTGCCGATGCCGTCTCCCGGCATCGTAATCACCGTGTATTTCGCCATGATTACTCCTTCCTACCAAGCGTAGCGACGCGAGGCCGCCGGGAATTTCATTGCTTTCCGCAAGCTTTTCATCCGGCGCCGAGCGGTGGAGCTCCGGGTTCGGCGGCGCGCCGCCGGAATCTCCTCGGTTCAGGCATCAAACCAAGCCCAGCCGCCTGGCCACCAGCTTCTCCACTCCGCCGGCGATCACCAGCGACTGCGGCACGCTGCCGAGCGCCGGAAAGGCAAACTTGTCGCCGCGCCATTCGATCATGCTGGAAGTGAAGTCGATATCAATTTGCTCGCCCGGAATAATCGTGCGCTCCCGGGTCGCGATCTGTGGGGCGAATTGCTCGCGCACGCGCGCCACAAAATGCGGCACGGCAATGCACAGGAAGCCATTGTTGAAGGCATTCCGCAGATAGGTCTGGGAGAAACTGGCGGCGATCACCAGCGGGATCCCTTTCGCCTGCAAACACGTGACCGCCTGCTCGCGGCTCGATCCCGTGCCAAAATTGAACTGGCCGACGAGGACGTCGCCGGCTTTGGCGCGCGCCGCAAATTGGGGATCATAATTCTCCATCACCACCTGCGCCATCATCTCCGGAGTCATGTCGTCGCGATAGGTGTAGTCCTTGCCATAGATGGCATCGGTATTGACGTTATCCTGCGGCATGAACACCAGTCGCCCTTGCACGCGCGGCGGAAAGCCCGCCAGAATCTCAACTTGCTCCGCCCCGCCTGAAGCCGTCGCCCTCTCGGTGTAGACGCGCCGGGGGGCACGATCGGCGAATTCATGGGGCCCCCGAATATAGCCGGCAACGGCCGACGCCGCCACCACCTCCGGGCTTGCCAGGTAGCACTTGGCATCGCGCGAACCCATGCGGCCCTTGAAATTTCGATTGGTCGCCGAAATCCCCACTTCGCCCGGCTCCAGCAATCCCACGCCCAGCCCAATGCAAGGCCCGCAACCGGAAGGCAGAGGATGCGCGCCTGCGTCGATCAACCTCTGCCAGATGCCGCGCCGCTCCGCCTCCTGCTGGACCCACAGACTGGCGGCGCTCAAATAAAACTTCACCCCGGAGGCAATCTTTCGCCCCGCGAGCACGGCCGCCGCCGCCGTCAGATCTTCCAGCCGCGAATTGACGCAGGAAATCAGATACGCCTTCTGAATCTTGACGTTCTGTTTTTCGATCGCCGCCAGCGATTGCATCGCCTGCACCGTGTCCGGTCCGGACACGTGTGGCGTGACTTCGGCCAGGTCAAGCGTAATGCGCGCCGCGTAGATGGCATCGGCATCCGGCTCGACCGAACGGTTCTCCCAGTTTGCCAGGTCGCTTTCGGAGAACCGTTCGCAGCCGATCGCCTGCAGACGGGCACGCACGCCGCGCAAATACTCGATCGTGAGCGCGTCCACCGGAAACCAGCCCACCAGCGGTCCCCACTCGGTGGTCATGTTGGCAATCGAAAGCCGGGCCTCGATCGAAAGCGAAGACACCCCTGGGCCAGTGAACTCGATTGCCGCATTCAGACATTCGTCATGGTTATAGAGCCCGCACAAGGTGATGATCACATCCTTGCCGGTGACGCCCGGTCTCAGCTGGCCTTCGAGCACAACCTGAATCGAAGGCGGGATCTGCCACCAGAACTCGCCAGTGGCCCAGACGGCGGCGGCGTCGGTGCGAACAATGGGCGTCCCGATCGCCCCCAACGCACCATACATATTGGAATGCGAATCCGAGGCAACGACGAAAGAACCGGGTACCACATACCCGCGCTCCACCATGATCTGGTGTCCAATGCCCGAGCCGGCAGGATAGAAGTCCACACCCTGTTCTCGGGCGAACGCCTCAATGGCGCGGTACTTTTTCAGATTCGCCTCATCCCGATTCTGGATGTCATGATCGAGCGCAAAGGTGAGCTGCCGCGGGTCCCGCACCTTGTTCGCGCCGAGACCCCGAAACTTGCTCATCACCGCCGAGGTGTTGTCATGGGTCATGCAACGGTGGGGACGAATGGACAGGAAGTCTCCCGCCCGGAGCGGCCGCGACGGCCCTTCGGTCATATGCTGGCGCGCGATTTTTTCAACAATGGTCTCGCCCATGGGAAACTCCCGCTTACTCTGTCTTTCGCTGCAACTCGAATCCCAAATACATCATCTGCCCAATGTGGTGATGCAGGTGCGTCGCGCATGCCAGCACCATCTCGAAGCGGTCGCGGGCATCTGCTCCGGCCCCGGTGTAAGGGGTGGACCACTCGTTTGCCGACTGTCGCTGGATCGCGCCGATCGCCGTCTGGATCGCCTGATCAAAGTCTTTCAGCACTTCCGCCTTGGACAGCCGTCGGGCATCGGAAAACTCGAGTGGGCGATCCCGCACGTAGCCCGTCCCGGCAATCTGCGCTCCGATGTAGTAATTCAAATTGCCCGTGAGATGCAGCATCAGGTGGCCGATGCTGTTGCCGAAGGCAAACGGCTTGGCCCAAAACTGCTCCTCGCTCAACGGCGCCGTCAGGTCGTGAACCACGCTCGACAGCTTCCGGTAACGCGCTGCCAAGCCCGCTGCAATGGTTGCTGCCAGCTCCGCCATGTTCTCGCTCCTCAACGCCGCTTCTTGCTCTTCGCCTTGCCGCCGGGCACGGTTTTCGCCTTCCCATGCGCCGGCTTCTGCCTCACATCCGCCTTCATCAGCGCCATCAGTTTCGCAACCGAGTCGCACTTGTCCAGATTCCAGATGGCATTCACCAGCTTGTCCTGCGCCTTCGAAGAAAGCACGCCTTCGGCCAGGGCGCGAAATTTCTCTGCAATCTCCTCGTCGCTCAGCGGATTTCGCGGATCCCCTTTCGGATAGTCGAGCTGCTTCGAGAACTTCCGTCCGTCGCTGGTTGTCATGTGCACGATCACCCGCTGCAGTGCGGGGAACACTTTTTCGATCTCCGGATCCGCCACCACCTCCACTTTTTTCAGTTGCGCGCGAATCGTCGGATCCATGATGCGCTGCATGGTGAATTGCGCCGGCGTCACTTGCCGGTCGACGAGCGCCGCCGCCACCACGTACGGCAGCGAGTGGTCCGCCGTCTCTTTGGTGTGCGGATCGTATTTGCTCGGATCGGAGAGAATGTCGGCTGCCCGCGCCAGCGAACGAATCTGGATCTTCTCCACCTGTTCCGGGCGGAGGTCGTTGCTCTTGACCAGATCGAGCACCGCCGAAATCGGAGCGTGCGTCAAGGCCTCGGTCGGAAAGAACTTCATCCCGCACTGCAGGATGCGCCACGACTCGCCCAGCCCGTCGGTCAACAAATTCAGTTTCCACTCCGGACCGAAGCAGTGCACCAGGCCTTCCTTGCCATCGATCACATGCTCGGGGCCGCTATATCCCTGCTCGGCCAGAAGCGCCGCCAGCACGCCACTCTGCGTCGCCATCGGATCGACGGTGTTCTTCATCATGGTCAGCTTTCCCGCAGTCACTGCGCCCATCGTCGCGTGCCGCGAAGCCGAGATCCCGATCGCATGCTGGATCTGCTCCCAAGTCAAACGCAAAGCGCGCCCGGCCACGATCGGCGAGACCAGTGCGGTCAGCGTCGCGTGATGCCAGCCCCGCTCACGAATCCCAGGAAAGGCGGCCTCCGACAAGCGCATCTCGAACTCGTGCCCCAGTACGAATCCGACGATCAGTTCCTTGCCATCGCTGCGGGCGCGCTCACAACAGGCCATGGCAGCGGGAAAGATATCGGAGGGATGCGAGGGATCCTGCTTCCAATAAATGTCGTTGTAATCCATACAGCGGATCATCAGCGCATTCGCCAGGGAAGCCGAGACGGGGTCCATCTTCGCGCCTGTCCCTATCACCGTGGCCGCCCCGCGCCCCGCGATCTCCTTGAGGACCGCGAGCGCAAGCGCAACATCATGCTGCTGATAACCGCCCAACGCACAACCGACCGAATCCAGCAGAAAGCGCTTGGCCTGGTAGACCGCCTCCTCGGACAGCTGTTTGTATTCCAAAGCCGCAGCCCAGCGGGACATGCTGGCGGTGACGGTCGGTTTTGCGGAAGTGTGTGGTGTCGACACGGACATCTCCTCGATGAAGCAGCGCGGTGACGGTTGAACTTCAGGAAATTCCCAAATTCTCGAAGGTCATTTCAGCTTCACATTCTTCGGATTCTTAAAGGGCAGAAAGGCCATGAAATCGGCATGATGCACAATGAACGCCTCGGTGGTTCGCTTCACCAGATCGCCTTCGGCGGCGTGCGCCGCGATGATGTGGCACACCGCGTCCGGCACCCCGCACGCCATCGCCAGCGCCACTCCGGTGAAGGGGTGTCGCAGCGCCTCTCCCCGCTCGCTCTGCCGGCTCTTGCCGTCGGTTCCGATCTCATACTCCAGCAATTTGCCCACATCCGCCAGGATCGCACCCGCAATCACCACGTCCGCGTCAATCGGCAGTGCCCGGCCCATGAAGCCGCTCATGGCCTTGGCGCTGTCGCGCGCAATGTGCACCACGCAGCGCTTGTGCTCCATGAACGTAATCGGACAATTCGGAACCAGCAGGGTAAAGGGAATCCGATTCAGGTCCTCGGGTTTCAGCGCACTGCGCTCGAGCGCTTGCATCCAGGTCTGTGTCACCTGCTCGCGAAGTGTGACATCGCCGATCCACTGGATCTCCGGCCATAGTTGTTCGACGGCCTCCCGCATGGGCACGACCTCCCCCAACAAGACACACTAGATTATCGGAGTCCATGCAGATGCGTCGAGCGCAGGCCCGGCGCATCCCGCGTGCGCCTTCCGACTCTCTGGCCTCCACCCCCTGGCGTTCACATTGTCGTAACAATCATTCCGTATAGTTTCGCCTTGTTTGGGCGGGGTCTTGGGTCCATCAAATCCTGCAACTTAAGGCAAAGCGAGGAGATTTTTCGATATGGCTACGGCTGCGCCAGCGATTCAGGAGAAGATGAGCAAACGTCCGGGAATGATCGGCATGGTGGGCTTTGGGGTAGTCTTTGTGGTCGGGATCACATACGCCGCCCTCCATTTGCTCAGCGACCTGTCGGTTGTGCATGGCACTTCAATCATGCCCTACGTGTTGTTGGGCATCGCTTTGCTGGTGGCGCTCGGTTTCGAGTTTGTCAACGGCTTTCACGACACGGCCAACGCGGTCGCGACCGTAATCTACACTCACTCGCTCGAGCCGCATGTTGCCGTGGTGTGGTCCGGCTTTTGGAATTTTTTGGGGGTACTGACTTCGAGCGGACTAGTCGCTTTCGGGATCATCTCCCTGCTGCCGGTGGAACTGATTTTGCAGGTGGGGAGCAAGGCCGGGTTCGCCATGGTTTTCGCGCTGCTGGTCGCGGCCATCATCTGGAACCTGGGCACCTGGTATTTCGGCCTGCCGGCTTCGAGTTCGCACACCTTGATCGGATCGATTATCGGCGTGGGCATTGCCAACCAGTTGCTGTCCCCGAAGACCGGGACCAGCGGCGTCGATTGGGGCCAGGCCGCCAATATTGGAAAGTCGCTGCTGTTGTCGCCGCTGGTGGGATTTGTCTGCGCTTTCCTGTTGCTGTTCTTGATGAAAGCGGTGATCAAGAACCGCGCCCTCTATGAGGCCCCGGTAGGCAGCGAACCGCCACCATTCTGGATCCGGTCGCTTCTGCTGCTGACCTGCACCGGAGTCAGTTTCGCGCACGGATCGAATGACGGGCAAAAGGGCATGGGACTGATCATGCTGATCCTGGTCGGCACGGTGCCGACCGCCTATGCCCTGAACCACGCCCTCACTCGCAAGGATTCCGATGACTTCATTGCCGTTTCCCAGCAGGCCGCCGGGATCCTTTCGAGCTATGTCAGCCCCGACGCGATCATCGGCGACGATCGCGAAGAAGTTACCGATTACATTCGCAGCAAGAATTTCACCCCCAACACCATGCTGGGCCTGCGCCAGCTGGTGAACGGCATCGGCACCGAAACCGCGATGTTCGGAGAGATGTCGAAGATTCCGAACGACCAGGTGCGCAACTTCCGCAACGATATGTACATTGCCAGCGAAGCCCTGCGGTTGATGAAAAAGAGCGGCAACCCTACCATCAACCCAACTGACTGGGAAGGCCTCGACAATTACAAAAAGCATGTGGACGCGGCCACCCGCTTCATTCCCGGATGGGTAAAGGTTGCGGTCGCCTTGGCGCTCGGACTGGGTACCATGATCGGCTGGAAGCGCATCGTGGTTACCGTGGGAGAAAAAATCGGCAAAGAACACCTGACCTATGGGCAAGGGGCGGCGGCGGAAATCACGGCCATGTTTACCATCGGCGCGGCCGACTGGTTCGGGTTGCCGGTCAGTACCACGCACGTGCTGTCGTCGGGAATTGCCGGCACCATGGCCGCGAACCATTCCGGCCTGCAATGGTCGACGCTGCGCAACCTGGGCATGGCATGGGTGCTGACGCTGCCTGTATCGATGGTGCTGGCGGGATTGCTGTTCTGGGGATTCCGCTGGATTTTCTAGTTTTCCGAAGCGGCATCGGAACCAAGCCTGTTTCCACCTAGCGATGGGGAGCCAGCGAGGCCGGCTCCTGCTCGATCGGCAGCAACTCGATTTCGCATCCCGCAGCGCCGCAGCGCAATACGCCGCGGCGCACGATTTTTACCGACGATACATCGGGAAATCGCACCGGGAAATCTTTCGCCCGAAGTTGCTCGCCGGCGGCCCGCAGGCTCTCGTCGCCATCCACAAACTCCGCGCGCTCGGGACGCGGCGAGCTGTCGAACACAAGATTGAACCGCGCGGAACCCTGCTTCGCCGGAATCGCGTCCAGTTTCACCGTGCGCTCGGCCAGCAAATCAGCCGGCGCCAGATCTTTTTCGGAGGGCATCGCCCCGCCCACGAGCTGGCGCAAGCGTGCCCGTGAATCGGGCACGTCGCTCCCACCCGCGGCCACCGCTAAGGCATACAGATGGCGCGCCTTCTCCACCTGGCCCTGCTTTTCAAGGACCTGCGCCAGGCGGTTGGCGACCGTACCCGACTGGCTCAACAGCCACGCCGACTGGAGAAACTGCATGGCCGTCAGAGCTTCGCCATTCTCGAATTTTGCCCATCCTATGCGCGACCAGGACAGCGCTACCAGGGGCATGGAGGAAAACGCCGAAGGCCCCAGCTTGTCGAATTCGCCGGAGTCGAACTGTCCCCCAATATCGTTCAGCACCTGCTGCGCATCGCTCTCGGACTGCGCTCGATCGATGTTGGGGTTGAGGGCGGCCGCGAAGATGTCCTGCCCCGAATTCGCACCCGAACTGCCGGTCAGCCCCTTCATCAACTCCTGCGCCCGTGCGTTCTCTCCCAGCCGCCCGTAAACCTTTGCCAACGCCATCTTCGCTTCCGGATCATCCGGAGGAATCGCAACCGCCGCTTCCAACTCCGTCCGGGCCTCGGCATCGTTGCCCATTTCGGACAGCAACAGCCCGAAGTTCTTTAGCGTCGATTTGTCGTAGGGAGCGATCTCCAGCTGCTTGCGATACGCCGCGATCGCCTCGTCGTTTTTGCCCGTTTGCGCAAGCTCCATCGCCAGTTCGCCATTGGCCCGCTGGTGCTTGGCATCGATTTCGATCTGTTTGCGAAAGGCCGCGATCGCGTCGGCATGATGGTCGGCTCCCGCGTAGGCCTGTCCCAGGTCGTACCAGCCGTCTTTCATGCCCGGATTGGTCAGCAGCGCATCGCCGTCGACGGCCCGCTTCAACAAATCCATCGCCGTGCGATAGTCCCGGCTCTGCAACGCCTTTGCCCCCGCCCGATGCAACTCCGCCGGAGCTCCATCCATCTTCGAAGCCGTCTGTGCGCTCGGTCCCGAAGGCATCAGGATCGTGCACGACAACAGCTGGTCTTGATCGCTCTCGGCCGCGTTGCGAAACGATTCATAGTCCGCGCGTCTGGCCGCCGGTATCTCATTGGTCTTGACCACCAGCCGGCGTTCGCCTTCGAGAACTCCCTCGGTCATGGCATAGGCCGAGGAATACTCGCCGTAGTCGCGCGACATTTTCACCGCCATCGGAGTACGCACCGAGTAATTGGAAGGAAACCGTAGCCGCACTTTGTAGTCCACTTCGCCCGCAGGTCCGATGTTGAGCGGGTTCTTGCTTTTCTCCGGCGCTCGAACTGCCGGCATGCCCAGCGCCGGGATCGGGCGAAAGTTCACGCTCGCCGCCGGCACGGCAAAATACTGTTCTTGATGCAGGTGATATTGCAGATGGAAGGGCTTGCTGGTGTCCTCAAGGGGACCGACCTCGACCTCCTCTACGTCCCCGGGCAGGCCCCAGCTGGTGGACAGAATCTTTACAAAATCCTTCCATTGCGACTGCGAATATCGACGAAAGCTTCCGCGCAGAGGCCAGTCGTGGTCGCCCTGCGCCGTGACTTCCAGCGTCGCATCGAGCGCGCCGAACCCGGTGACCGAACCATCGAGGGTGAAATGCATGAAGGTCGTGATCGGCGATTCCGCCGGTGTCCGCCGTAGTCCACCCTCGGCGTCGTTCGAGGCCACTACCGCCAGCTTGTTGCGCAGCGGATAGAGAATCAGCCCGTAGGGGGTCACTTCCGGTGTCGTATCGAGCCAGGTCAATCCTGTCCCCAGTCGCGCGGCGGTGATCACATGATCAAACTGCGCCGGCGAAGGAACATCGGCATCCAAAGTACGCGAGCTGTCGATCAGCACCGGATAACTCTCGATCCCCTCCGCCCGCAGCATCGCCGCAAATAAAGTGTGCTTGTCCTTGCAGTCGCCGTAGCCGTTCTGCAGAACCTCGCTGGCGGCGTGTGGCTGGTATCGCCCGACCCCGAGCGAGATGCTCACGTAACGGACGTTCCGCGCCACGTAGTCGTACAGTCGCCGCGCCTTCTCCGTCGGCGTGACCGCTCCCTGGGTGATTTCCGCCGCCTTTTTACGCACCCGATCGTCAATCGTCATGCGCTCGCCCTGCAGTTTGGCATACCATTGCGCCACCTGCTGCCAGTCGGTAAACGTCGTCAGTTCCACGTCCGCCCCGGTCTCCTCCTCCTGATCCGCCTGATCCGGATCGCGCTCGGGCTGGATGTCCGTCACCACCCAGGTGTAAACGCGCCGGTCGCCTGCCTCCCGCGTTTCCGGTTTGCGCCGCGGAGTCTTGAGTTTCACTTCACGGTCTTTGGGGACATCCAGTTCCAAGCGGTCTTCGGTGACCATGACGTTTCTGGGAAAGGTGTGCTCGTAAAAGAAGTTGCCCGCGGCAAGGGGCGTCAGAACCCGTATCACCGTGCGGTATTCGAGCGTGTCCCCCGGCTGTAGTGCCGTCACCGAAATATGGCGCTGCCGGTAGTCGCTGTACATCGGAGCTTCTTTGAGGACGTCGGGAGCGAAATCCTGCGCCGTCGATTCCGGGGTTGGAACGACCTGTCCATCCGGTTTGCGCACCCGGACATAGTCCACTTCCAGCTTCTCGGTCGCCGACGAGTATCCGAATATCAGCTGCCCGAACTGCTCCACGCCCGCCTGGCTCTGGATTCGCACCACCGCTTCGGTCTCGCTCAGCTCGGTTCCGTCGTTCTCAAAGCGGACGCGATTCAGGATCCGTTCGAAAACTGCAGCCTCCTCGGCGGCCGCCGGCTTCCGGGAGGATGAAGCGGAATGGGGTGAACGAGGAACCGGGGCTTGGGCCCCGGCATCCAAGTTCGCCAGCGAGAGCAGCAAGATGGCGGCCAGGAGGCGCGAAATACGATAAGACATATTGCAGTTCTTTTACGCCGTGCCCGGAGTAAAATCAAACGAACCGCGATGAGTTTCACGGGAACAATTCGGGTTCGCGCGTCCCTGCTCCCGGCCATTATGCGGTTGGCGATCCTGGTCGGCGGCTGCCAGTTTTTGGCCGCGCAGCCGCCGCTCACCGTGGTGGACACGCCCTTGCCACCGATCGAAGTCGGGGTGGAGTTCCATGCGCAGCTGCACGCTGCCGGCGGCGTGCCGCCCTACAGCTGGAGCGTGACCGGCGGTGAGGTTCCCGAAGGGATCACGCTCAGCGGGGACGGCCTGCTGGCAGGACGCCCGACCAAGCCGGGGGCCTTCACCCTGACCCTGAAGGTGCAAGACTCCGCCCATCCTGCCAACACTCTCGACAAGGAATTCCACGCCGAAGTCGCCGCCGCTCTTTCGCTCGAATGGCTGCAGCCGGCGGCCGCGGGCGGCAACCGGATCGACGGTTCGGTCCAGATCTCTAACGGTACCAAAGATGTCTTCGATCTCACCGTCATCATCGAAGCCGTCGCCGAGAGCGGACGGGCGACGGCCATCGGCTACGAGCATTTCAATTTGAAACCCGGGACGAACGATTTCAAAGTTCCTTTTGGCGATACGCTTCCCCATGGCGCCTATGTCGTGAACGTCGACGCCATCGCCGAGATCCCGGCCCGCAATGTCATCCTTCGTCGGAGACTTCAATCTGCCCATCCGCTGCAGGTAACGCAGGGGCCATAGCGGCGTCGGCGCTCCTCGGCTCTTGCCCGGTAGGCAGCCGTCCCCGTGATACCCGTGATATGCTCAGCTATGTTTGAGCGCGTTGCGTTAGGTTAGAATAAGTGTTGTTCCCGCCATAAAGACCGGGCTGTTTTGTTATGGAGGTTTTTCTTAATCTCTGTTGGCTGTCGTTGCTGATGCCCGCCTATCTGCTGTGGCGGCAACGGGTGGCTGAGGCTCCCGCTGGTCGGGAAAGCGCAAATCTGACCGTCTCGCCGCTCATCTTTCTGTGCGTTCTCGGTTGTGCCTTCGTCCTGCTGTTTCCCGTAATCTCGGCGACCGACGACTTGCATGCCATGCGACCCGAGATGGAAGAGTCCGAGCGTGCCTGCCGCGATGCCAACCGTGGCGCGAGTGCCGCGCATGCCCTGCTGCATTCCACGCAGCCGGTGTTGCCCAGTTCGGTCGCTCGCCCTCCCGATTTCGAGCAAATTGGCACGGTTCTCCCATTCCTGCCCCAACCGCTGGGCTCGGTTTCAGCCCTGGTCCCGGCAGGTCGCGGTCCTCCTTCCACCGCTCCAACCGCTCTCTAACCCGATTCCGTCTGGTTTCTTTACGGAAAATTCATAACTATCTTTGGCAGTTCACGCCCATGGGGTGGTCGGCGTTTCCCATGCGCATGGAGCAGACGATGTGCAAGTTCTACCGATTGAACCTGGCCGCATGGTTGTGTCTCTGCCCGATCCTCGCCGCCAGCGCCGGGGCGCAACAACCGCTCACCTGGGAACAGGTCCGCGAGCGCTTCGAACAGAGCAACCCCACGTTGCTGGCGGACAAGCTGAACATTGATGAATCAAGAGCGCAGGAAATCACGGCCTTCTTACGGCCCAATCCGGATTTCTCGCTGTCGGTGGACGGAACCCAAATCACCCCGAACCGAGGCGTGTGGCAGCCCTTTGCGGGCACGTTTGAATCGCCCGGCCTCAGTTATCTGCACGAACGGCGGCACAAGCGGGAGTTACGCCTGGAGAGCGCGAAAAAGGGAACCCTGATTGCCGAGTCGAGCCATGCCGACCTGGAACGAACTCTGCTCTACGATCTGCGCAGCGCATTTGTCTCCGCCCTGCAGGCCAAAACCGTACTGCAATTGGCAAAAGACAACCTCGACTACTACGACCACATACTCGAGATCAGCCGCGCTCGCTTCCACGCCGGCGACATCGCGCAGATCGACCTCGACCGGCTGGAACTGCAGCGTGTGCAGTACGAATCCGACCTGCAAACCGCCGATGTCAACTTGCGCACGGCAAAAATTCAGTTGCTCACGCTCCTGAACGACCGCACGCCAATCGAGCAATTCGACGTCACCGGTCCCTACGATTTCAACGATCAAATCCCGAGCCGCGATGAGGTGAGGAAAATAGCGCTCGACACTCGTCCCGACCTCAAGGCGGCGGTCGAAGGCGTCGATAAAGCGCAAACCGATCACAAACTGGCGGTCGCGGACGGTTCGACCGATCCCACCTTCGGTGCCTGGTATACCCACAACTCTTCCACCAATAACCCGTTTGCCATCAATACGGTCGGCGTCAGCGTCAGCATCCCCTTGCGGATTTTCGATCGCAATCAAGGAGAAAAGTTGCGCACGCAGCTCGACATCCGGCGCAATGAGAGGTTGCGCGATGCCGCCGAAGCGCAAGTATTCAGCGACGTGGATTCCGACTATGCCGCGCTCGAAAGCAATCTGATCCTGCTGCGACCGTACAAGGCCAAGTACCTCGGGCAATCGGTAAGGGTGCGCGACACGATTACATTCTCCTACCAGCACGGCGGCGCATCCCTGCTGGATTTTCTTAACGCCCAGGCGGAATTCCGCAGCGTGCAACTGAACTACGTGAACTTGGTCGGCTCCTATCTGGCGGCGGCAGCCCAATTGAATCAAGCCGTGGGCCGAGAGGTGATCCCATGACATCGCAAGCGAAATCCTTGTTAGCTTCAACCGCCGCGGTGGTGGCGCCAGCGGCAGTCTCGCGCCGTGCGCCGGCCACCCTCTCTGCGTCTCGGCCAGGACGGCTTCTCGCGTGCCTCGCCTTGGTGCTCGGTTTCATGTTGCTGGCGGGCTGCGGCGAGAACAAGGCCGACCCCAAGGCCGAAGCGCCTCCTGCCGCCACCGTCGAACCTGATCTCGATGCCAACAATTTCAAAGTCGATCATCCGGAGCAATTCCCCCTGGTTACGGCCATCGAACACAAGGCGAAACCGGCGCTGAACGTCACCGGCGTCGTGCAACCCGACATCGCGCGCGCCGTACCCGTGATTTCGCTGGCCGCCGGCCGAGTCGTGGAAATCAAAGCCAGGCTTGGCGATTTTGTGCACAAGGACCAGCTCTTGCTGCGCGTGCAAAGCAATGACGTGGCAGGGGCTTATCAGGTATATCGCAAGGCCGAGAACGACCAACGGCTGGCCCGCATCCAGCTCGAGCGAGCGCAAATTCTCTATGACAAAGGCGCCATCGCCAAAAGCGCGCTGGAACAGGCCGAAGACACAGAACAGGACGCCAAAGCCGATCTGGATGCGGCCACCGAGCAGTTGCATCTGCTGGGCATCGACAAGGATCACCCCTCCGGCATTGTGGATATCAAGGCTCCCATCTCGGGGGTGATCACCGACCAGCAAGTCACCGCCGCATCCGGAGTCCAGGGATTGGGTTCCCCGAATCCGTTCACCATCTCCGATCTCTCTTATGTCTGGATCGTCTGCGACGTTTACGAAAACGATCTGGATGCGGTGCACGTCGGCGAATTCGCAGACATCCACTTGAACGCCTACCCCGACCGGCCCTTCAAAGGCCGCATCGACAATATCCTGCCGGTTCTCGATCCCAGTCTGCACACCGCGAAAGTTCGCCTCGAAGTGGCCAATCCCGGACTGATGCGGGTGGGTATGTTTGTCACGGCGACGTTCTACGGTAAGCAGCCGGAACCACGGGCCGCCGTTCCCGCCACTGCCATTTTGCACTTGCATGACCGGGAGTGGGTTTATCGACCGTTGAGTGCGGGACACTTCAAACGCCTGGAGGTGGTCACCGGAAGTATGCTGCCCGGCAATCTGCAAGAGGTCGTGTCCGGGATCAAACCCGGCGACCAGGTGGTTTCCAATGCTCTGGTACTGCAAAACACGTTGGAGCAATAAATGGAGAGCAATGAATGATTCGCCGAGTCGTTGACTTTGCTCTTAACAACCGTCTGCTGGTGCTGGGGCTGGCCCTGCTGCTGTTTGCCGCCGGCATCGTCGCCTTCCGCGACTTGCCGATCGAGGCTTATCCCGACGTCGCCGACAACTACGTCGAAGTCATCACCCAATGGCCGGGAATTTCTGCCGAACAGATCGAGCAGCAGGTGACGATTCCGCTCGAGATCGTCATGAACGGTATCCCGCATGTCGTGCACCTGCGTTCCTTCTCGCTGTTCGGACTCTCCGACATCAAACTGATTTTCGATGACGAATCCGACAACGACTGGAACCGCGAGCGCGTTCTCGAGCGCCTGAGCCAAGTCACCCTGCCGCCCAACGTGGTGCCCCAGATGGGCACCGATTGGAGCCCGGTCGGGCAAATCTATTTTTTCACCCTGCGCAGCAGCAATCCTGCCTATGACGCGATGGAACTGAAATCCATTGAAGACTGGGTCGTCGAAAAAAGCTTCAAGTCCGTGCCCAACGTTGTCGACGTTTCCAGCTTCGGCGGCCCCACGCGCGAATACCAGGTCCGCGTCGACCCCAACAAAATGGTGGCCTACGGCCTGAGCCTGGCGCAAATCGAACAACAGCTCACCAACAACAACATCAACGCCGGCGGAAGCTTCATCCAGGAAGGCCTGCAGCAGATTAACGTCCGCTCGGTCGGCTTGGTCGATCACGTCCAGGATATCGAACGCACCGTCATCCTGACCAAAAATGGTACTCCGCTGCGGGTGAAGGATATCGCGCTTGTCTCGCAAGGTCCCAAGATCCGGCTCGGCCAGTTCGCCAGAGCCATTCACCGGGAGAACGGAAAAATCATCGATAACGACGATGTCGTGTCCGGCATCGTGCTCCTCCGCAAGGGCGCAGCCGCAGACTCCGCGCTGCAGGGCATCCACGAGAAAGTGAAGGAACTGAACGATCATATTCTCCCTCCGGGGGTAAAGATCGTTCCCTTCATCGATCGCAGCGATCTGGTGCACTTTACCAGTCATACCGTGCTCCACAACCTGACCGAGGGCATGATTCTGGTATCGATCGTTCTGTTCGTGTTTCTCGGCAACGTCCGGGGCGCTTTCATCGTCGCCGCGACCATTCCCTTTTCCCTGCTCTTTGCCTCCATCTGCCTGGACCTGCGCCACATTCCCGCCAACCTCCTGTCTCTGGGCGCCCTGGATTTTGGCATGGTGGTCGATGGAGCCGTGGTCATGATCGAAAACATCGTGCGCCATTTGGGTCACCCGAACGGGGTCAAGACAGCGCGGGAAAAAATCAGTGAAGCCTCCCACGAAGTGCAACGCCCCGTTTTCTACGCGATTGCCATCATCATTACCGCGTATCTTCCGATCTTTACGCTGCAGCGAGTGGAAGGCCGCCTATTCCATCCCATGGCCTGGACGGTAGCCTTTGCCCTCCTCGGGGCGCTGCTTTTCTCGATTCTGATTGCCCCCGTGCTGGCCAGTTTTGCCTTTCAGCGCGGAGCCAAAGAATGGCATAACCCGATCATGCAGTTCACGGTCGAACGATATCGCGTCGCCGTGCGCTGGGCCATTCGTCATCGTGCGATCACCATCGGGGTCTGCGTGCTGCTGGCGCTGGTCGGCAACTATCTTGCCTTCGGCGGCGCCATCGGCTCCGAGTTCCTGCCGCACCTCGACGAAGGCGCGCTCTGGGTGCGCGGCACGCTTGCGCCCAGCACGGGACCCGACGAAGGAATCCGCGTCGCGAACCAGGCCAGAATCGTGCTTTGTTCTTTCCCCGAAGTCCCGCAATGTACCAGTCAAGTGGGCCGCCCCGACGATGGCACGGATACGACCGGCTTCTTTAATGCCGAGTTCTTTGTGGACCTCAAGCCCAAAGAGGAATGGCGTCCCGTCTTCCACGAAAACAAGGACGAGCTCATCGCCGCCATGAATCGCGAACTGGACAAAATCCCCGGTGTCGTCTGGGGTTTTTCCCAGCCCATTGAAGACAACATGGAAGAGGCCGTCAGTGGAGTGAAAGGCTCGCTGGCTACCAAGATCTACGGCGACGATCTCAAGGTTCTGGAAGACAAAAGCGATGAGATCGTCGCCATCATGCGCAAGATCAAGGGCATTGAAGATCTGGGAGTTTTTCGCTTGCTCGGCCAGCCCAACCTCAACGTAACCGTCGATCGCGAAGCCGCTGCCCGTTACCAGATCAACGTCGCCGACGTGCAAGATGCCGTGCAGACTGCCGTGGGTGGCAACGCACTCACGCAAGTACTCAAGGGGGAAGCGCGCTACGACCTGACTCTGCGTTACCTCCCGCAATACCGCAGCACCGAGGAAGCAATCGAGAACATTCGCCTGCTCTCGCCCTCCGGCGAGCGCGTATCGCTCGCGCAACTGGCGAAGATCGGCGTGAGCGATGGAGCTTCCGAAGTCTATCGCGAAGGCAATCGGCGTTACGTCGCCATCAAATACAGCGTGCGCGGCCGTGATCTGGGCAGCACGGTGGAGGAGGCGATCAAGAAGGTCAACGAACAGGTCAAACTTCCGTCCGGTTACAGCCTCGACTGGGAAGGCGAATACGAGAGCCAGAAGCGAGCCAATGCGCGTCTGCTCATCGTCCTCCCCATCACCATCCTCATCATCTTTGTCATCCTTTACACCATGTTCAAGTCCTTAAAATGGGCGCTGCTAATCATGGCCAACATTGCCATTGCTCCCATCGGCGGTCTGCTGGCCCTCTGGTTTACGGGCACCAATTTCAGCGTTTCCTCCGGCGTCGGCTTCCTCGCCCTTTTCGGAGTGTCCGTGCAGACCGGAGTCATCATGCTCGAGTACATCAACCAGCTGCGCGCGCGACGTTATTCGGTGGAAGACGCTGCCGTCGAAGGTGCCGTGCTCAGACTGCGCCCGATCATGATGACCATGCTGGTGGCAACCCTGGGATTGCTGCCCGCCGCAGTTTCCCACGCCATCGGTAGCGACTCTCAACGCCCGTTTGCCATCGTGATCGTCGGAGGTCTGATCGCCGCCCTGGTCATGAGCGTCTTCCTGCTGCCCACGCTCTATGTGTGGGTGGCCGGTGAACGCGACGTGTTGCCCGCTGGTGAAGAAGGGTTCGAGGTAGGCGAGCACGTCGACTAGTATAGTGATTCGCAAATAACATATCGATTGCTATACCAGGGACAGCGTCTCCAGTTTGTACTTCCAACGAAACACCACAGGGGTCTCATTGACTTGCTTGAGGTAGAGCTCGATCCGTGCCTTCAGTTCGTCGGCGGAGGCAACTCGGA
>Ga0187847_10000093_pt1 | contig 99482 bp, 92 predicted proteins | sample June2016WEW_4_10_FD_132458 | JGI IMG/M metagenome (GOLD analysis project Ga0187847, IMG submission 132458) | Peatland microbial communities from SPRUCE experiment site at the Marcell Experimental Forest, Minnesota, USA - June2016WEW_4_10 | ecosystem: Environmental > Terrestrial > Soil >...
CAGGGGCTAGACAAGAAATAGAATTCGTCGCATCGTGGATTCAAGGAGCGTGCGAACTATGTTCGATTCCCCCTATGCATTCGAACCTTTATTGAACAGCGAGCAGGCTGCGGCCCTCGTGAAGGTCCATCCCAAAACCCTTCAGCGGTACGCTCGCAACGGCCTTGTCGCTGGATTGCGAGTGGGCAAACTCTGGCGCTTTCGTGCTTCCGATCTGAATGGCCAGACGTTGGGCGCGGAGCTGGGCGAAATCGACTCTGAAGCCGAACAGAGGTACCCTGTTCTTAACCACTCGTGCCCTCAACCAAGAGAGGAATGAGTTGATGGTTGGGACACGGTATCAATTTGGAAGTTTGCGGTTGAGGGAGAGGCTGCGCGGTCCTGCCATTTGGGAGATCCGGTACTACGACACGGAACCAAGTGGAGGACGAAAACGGCACGCCGTCATTGTCGGGGACACGGAACAATACCCGACGATCACGGAAGCTCGCAGGGCAGTGCAAACACTCCTTCTCAGAGTCAACGCAGAGTCTCCGCGCGCGGAGATGCGAATTCCCACCTTCGGCGTTCTGCTCGACCGTTTTGTCGAGCATGAACTGCCGGATCGGTATTCAACCCGGATGGCCTACAAGTCCATCATCCGGGTGCATCTCAGACCGCGCTGGGGCGAATACCCTTTGGACCGGTTCAGACCGATGGTGATCGAACAATGGTTTCGAGAACTGGAGTTTGCGCCGAAGACAAAGGCCCATATCCGGAGCCTGATGCACCTGATCTTCAAATGCGCTGAGCGTTGGTGCCTGATCGAAATGGGCAAGAATCCCATCGCGCTGGTGCGGGTGAAGAACAGCTCGAAACGCCAGCGGCGTCCGCGAGTTCTTACGGTCGAGGAGTTTTGTCAGCTCCTCGCCCAGTTTGTGGAGCCGTACCGCACGATGGTGCTGATCGCGCAATGTCTCGGACTTCGCGTAAGCGAGATTATGGGTCTCCAGTGGGGAGACTTCGATTTCAAAAAACGCACAGTCCTGATTCAGCGCAGCGTTGTACAGGGCCGCGTGGATGAGGTCAAAACGGAATATTCGAAGGACCACGTTCCGCTTGACGCTCGCCTCGCGGAGTCAGTGCTGGCTTGGCGCGCGCAGACGATCTTTCCGAGAGACGAGGATTGGCTCTTCGCCAATCCCGCCACGGCGAGACCGTATCACCAGGACGGCCTTCAACAGCGCATCCTGAAACCGGCTGGAACTGCCGCCGGGATCGGCGATGAGATCGGCTGGCACACGTTCCGCCACACGTATCGTTCGTGGCTGGACGAGACCGGAGCGCCGATGAAGGTGCAGCAGGAACTGATGCGTCATGCCTCCATCCAGACCACGATGAATGTGTATGGACAGGCCATGACAGACAGCAAACGTCGCGCCAACAGCCAGGTCGTGAGTCTGGTTTTTGGAGTGCCAACGCAGACCGTCGAAGGGTCTGCCGTTATCCAGTAAGTTTTGGGGAGTTTTGGGGCCGTTTCCGAATGGGGTCAAACGGGGTCTTGCAGGAAAAAGCTGTTCAACCGTAACTTATTGATTATTTTGGTTGCGGGGGCTGGATTTGAACCAGCGACCTTTGGGTTATGAGCCCAACGAGCTACCGGGCTGCTCCACCCCGCAATCTCAGTTTATCAACTGGCCTTACGGGGGTCAAATGCTGCTGACACGTTGCAGGCCCGCATCCGGTACACTGACGGGAATCCTGACTTGAGCGAGGAGTCCCGCGGATGTCTTATCTTTATGTTGCTGTTCTGGCTGTCATTGTCGTCGTGTTGCTGGCGGTTGCGCTCTATCGCACCTACCAGGTAAAGACCAAGGCTGACTATCTTGTGGCTGGCCGCTCGCTGCCAGCTGCCGTGCTGGTGCTTACGCTGCTGACCTCCTGGATCGGCGCCGGATCTCTCTTTGCCGGAGCGGAAAACGCCTATAAGAACGGTTTCGCCGCGCTATGGCAGCCGGCCGGCGGCTGGTTCGGCCTGTTGCTTATCTACTTTATCGCGCCCCGCGCGCGCAAATTCGCGCAATTCACGCTGCCCGATCTGCTTGAGGTCCGTTACAACCAGGTGGCCCGCGTACTGGGCACTTTTGCCATTCTCTTCGCCTATATCGGCATTACCAGTTACCAATTCAAGGGCGGCGGCGACGTGCTGCACCTTATCTTTCCCGACACCGTGACGCCCGAGCTGGGTACTTACATCATCGCCGCCTTTGTCATCCTAACTACTGCGCTGGCCGGCATGTCGTCGGTGGCGTATATGGACGTGGCCATCGGCACGCTGGTCACAGTTATCTGCATTATTGCCGCGCCATATTTGTTTTTGCAGGCCGGCGGGTGGGTCGGACTGCACGCTGCGCTGCCACATCAGTATTTTGAGGTGCTGGGCAACTACCGGCTGAGTCCCGAGCATGTTCGCCAATCGGCGGGCATGGGTGTCGTCCGCGGGCTCGAATTCCTGGTACCCACCATGCTGCTCATGCTCGGCAACCAGGTGATGTACCAGAAGTTTTTCTCCGCGCGGAGCGAAAAAGACGCGCGCGTTTCGGTTATAGGTTGGGTTCTTGGCACAGTGCTGCTTGAGACGCTGATCGTGGCCATCGCCGTCTTTGGCCGTGCGCTTTATCCCACCGGCGAAGTGGCTCTGCATCCGCGCGAGATTATCCCATACACGGCGCGGCACGGGTTGCCCGCGGTGATGGGCGCAGTGCTGCTAGGCGCGGTCTTTGCCAAGGTGATTTCAACTGCTTCCAACTACCTGTTCTCGCCTGCCACCAACCTGGTCGAAGACGTCTTCGTGCGCTACATTTCGCCGGGAGCGTCGAACAAACGAGTCCTGATCGTCTCGCGGCTGGCTGTGGTGCTGCTAGGTTGCTGGGCACTCTACCAGGCGGTCTATGCCGAGAGCATCCTACAGAAGATGCTATGGGCCTATACGATCTATTCTGCGGCGCTGACGCCGGTGGTGCTGGCCGCCTTCTATTCGAAACGAGTTACGGCTTGGGGCGCTGTGGCTGCTATTGCCAGTGGAACAGTTGTCACTTTGGTCTGGGACATCCAGAACGTGAGGGACCGTTTTCCGCACATTCTCGCCGACCGCGACGCTATCTTCCCGGCATTGTTCGTGGCGGTCGCGGCGATGATTGTGGTCAGTCTCTTCACCCCTAAACCGGCACCGAAGCAGTTGGCGCAGTTCTCGGATTAGAGCAGTCGGCAGTTTTGACGGCTAAGTTGGCGACAGTGGCTTTTGGGCTGCATTCAAAGAAAAAATGCTTCCGTGCAGTAGAAATTGGACTTACACTGTCGGTGTAAATTCAGTGCCGCCATGCCCGTCGCTCAACTGACTCTCGAACTTCGCATTGAGCACGCCCAGTCGCTCAAGGACCGGCGCCAGGTCGTCCGCTCGCTGAAGGACCAACTGAAGCAGGGCTTCAATATCTCCGTCGCCGAGATGGACGAGGCGGTGACTTGGCAGTCGGCGACCATCGGCGTGGTGGCTATTTCACACTCGCGGCAGTACCTCCACGGCCTCATCGAAGAGGTCGAGCGCGCTGCCCGCCGCATGACCAACGAGCTGGGCGCGGAGCTGGCAGACACCTTCTGGGATTACATTGAGAACTGACGGTGAGTTACTGGACGGATCTAACTGTGGATTTTGTTGTGGTTAGATAGTGATTTATCGATTTCTAGGAAGTAACTCAAAAATTATCTGCAAGTTTTTGAAAATATAAAAAGGGGGGGAGGGGGGTGGGCCCCGTCGCGTCACTGTTTCACAGTTCCACAGTAGATCTGAGGGGTAAGCGGTAGGCTGGCTGGCGGCGGGAACACGGGCGCCGCAATCGTAGTGATCTTCATCGTCACCTTACGCCCCAGCGACGAAGACCTGTCGCCGGGGTCGGAGGAAGGAAAAAGCCACTCAACTGCAATGGTCACCTCTACTGCAACTTGGAGAACCGCTATATTGCAATTGTGCGCCCGCAGCGGGTAATTTTCTGCAAAGCTTGGTTCAAGCAGGGCGCGGCATGGGACGCTCGTGAATGATCATCCAGGATGTGCCGAACTTGTCCCTGAGCATGGCGAAGCGATGCGCGAAGAAGGTCTCTTCCATCGCCATGAAGATCTCGCCGCCATCTTTTAGCAGGGCGTAGAGGCGCTCGGCTTCCTCATTGCTGTCCACGCCAAGGCAGAGATAGACGCTGCGCATGGGCTGAAAACGGTCTGGAGGGGCATCGCTGGCCATGATCGTGACGCCGGCGATGTCGATGCGAGCGTGGATAATGTCCTTCATTCGCTCAGGTGGAGTGTTTTGGTGATCGGGCATCTGGTCGTGGTTCATCATCGCGAGGATCTTTCCGCCCAGATGCTTTTCGTAGAAGTGGAGAGCTTCGGCGCAGTTGCCGCCATAGTTGAGGTAGGTGGTCAATTTCATCGTTTCGATTTTCCTTTCGGGGAATGAATTGGTGAAGCGAAGGGTGGAATCAGTGGTGTTGAATCGCGCTGTTCCCAGCGGCGATAGGTCTCCGCGAGCACAGCTTCGCGGTTCTGCTCCATCTGAGCGATGAAGGCGGGGGGTGCATCCGACTCCTGGTGATGCGCGCCCCAGATGAGAATCTCAAGCAATACGGGAGCCAGGGCTATGCCTTTCGGCGTGAGGCGGTAATGGGTGCTGCGGCCGTCCTCTGGCGCCTGTTCGGCAATAACAATGCCGGCGACTTCGAGCTTATGAAGACGGTCGGAGAGGATGTTGGTGGCGATGCCCTCGCCGGCTTGCTCGAACTGGTGAAAGGTCCGGTAACCGCGCACCATAATGTCGCGAATGATGAGCAGCGACCAGCGGTCGCCCAAGACTTCCAAAGAGATGCTGACTGGGCATCCGGAGCGAGGTTTCGAGATGTCTTTCCTGGTCACAAAAGCACGATATATTTTTTTACTTGCAATTTGCAAGTATTTATTGTTTAGAATGTGACGCAGGGCGTTGGTTGCTGAGCAGACTGCGGAAAAGGTATGAAATCGAGCGATAGCCCGAAAGCGTCCTTCCGGGGCTGAAGCAGTTTTTGGTGAATCCAATTTGCGGGGCGATCGTCAAAAAAACGCATACCTTAGGGCCTGAAGGCCCCAGCTTTTTGGATGGTTTTATGTCAGGGCTGAAGCCCTGACCTACCGCGCGGGCGAGTTTTTCCGCAACCTGTAAAGGCCTCATCTTTTTGGGGCGGTTTTATGTCAGAACTGACGCCCATAGCTACCAAATTGTCCGCGACTGGGATTCGTCAGATCAAGAAAAAACAGGAGGTTTCCATGAGCGCTTTCGAAAACTTTCCCCGCATTACGCCTTTTCTGTGGTTCGATGCAAACGCCGAAGAGGCTGTCGACTTTTACTTAACCGTGTTCAAGAACTCGCGCCGACTGGACACGGTGCGAAGCAACATCGATACCCCCAGCGGGCTGAAAGGCACCGTCCTCACCATCGCCTTCGAACTCGACGGCCAGAGATTCACGGCGCTTAACGGCGGGCCAATGTATAAATTCACCGAGGCCATCTCATTTGTGGTGCGTTGCGATTCGCAACAGGAAGTTGACGACTACTGGGGGAAGCTGACCGACGGCGGCAACGAGATTCAATGCGGCTGGCTCAAGGACAAGTTTGGCCTCTGCTGGCAGATTGTACCCGCCCGCATGGCGGAGCTGATCAAACATCCCAAGGCGATGCAAGCCATGCTTCAGATGAAGAAACTTGACATCGCCGAACTCGAACGCGCGGCGGAATCCTGACCAGTAACGTTTTTTGCGTGTAGCCCAGTACTACAGCTGTATTTCGCTTGATTTCGTGAATAGGGGCAAAGGCCCGGGCCTTCTGAAGGCCTCGTGAATTTGCACTCTTTCATGGGGTTAAAACCCCCGCTCCCTCCGTCCTTGCTGCATCCAGCCCCTGCTGATGGCGTTTTTTCTTGTGGCCTGCCGTACTCTGTCCGACGCCTTCCGGGCCTACTTTGCGAGTTGCGCAGATTGCTTCTGAGCGGCTTGCTCCAGGAGAGCGACCCGTACTTTTTCGATTACTGAAGTCCAGTCGCCTTGCTTCTGCTGACGGAAGAGACGCGCGGTCGGGTACCACGGGCAGTCTTCACGGTCGAGCAGCCAGCGCCAGTCCGGCGTATGACTGAGAAGAACCCAGAGCGGCCTGGCCAAGGCTCCGGCCAGATGGGCCATTGAGGTGTCGATGCTGATCACCACGTCCAAATTGGCCATCTGCGCTGCGGTGTCAGCCATATCGCCGGTGACCGGCGCGAGGTCGATAACGCTGGTCTTGCGGGCAGCCAATTCGGCGGCTGCGGGCCCCATTTGCAACGAGAAAAAGTGTATGCCTTCAAGACCGAAGAGCGGTTCAAGCAACTCAAGAGGGATGCTGCGGGCGCGGTTCTTGGGATGACTCGGGTTTCCCGTCCATGCAATTCCGACACGCAGCCCTGAAGCCGGCCATGAAAGGTTGGCCGCGGTCGCCAAAGCCTTTGGAGGGGCCGCGAGATAGGGCGTCCTGGCGGGAATCGTCTCAAGAGTGGTGCCAAAGGCCAGCGGCAGGCTCATCAACGGGCAACGGCAGTCGAAAGGCGGCAGCGGCTCCCCGGTGCTCATCAAAGCGGCAAGACCGGGAAGTTCGGCAGCGATGCGCCGCAGATTGGCCGGAAGATCCAACATCACCCTGCCTCCGGCTGCCTGCACCATGGGCACATAACGCAAAAACTGAAGCGAGTCGCCTAATCCCTGCTCGGCATAGAGCAGGATTCTGGCTCCCTTGAGTTCTGCGCCCAACCACAAGGGCTGAGCGAAAAGCCGGGGCGTATAAACCTTCCAGCGCACCTCGTAGTTGCGCCAGCCGGCGGCGTAGTCTCCCTGAAGCAGTTGCAGCAAACACTGGTTCATCAGTGCGTCGCCGTAGTCGGGCTTGATGGCCAGCGTCCGGTTGCACCAGGCGACAGACTCGTCCAGATTGCCCAGGTCGAAGTTGGCGTTACAGAGGCAGTTGCAGGCCTTGTAGTGGTTGGAGTCGAGGACCAGTGTGCGTTTGTACCACACCACGGCTTGCTCGACCTTCCCCTGGCCATGGAGAGCGTCGCCCAGGTTGCAGCAGAGGTCGGGGTGGTCTGACTTGAGGGCCAATGCACGTTCAAAGCAGTCTATCGCCTCGTCGAGCTTGTTCTGCTGCCGGTAGACAGCGCCGAGGTTGCACAAAGCGTCCACGTAACCCGGCTTGATAGCCAGTGCGCGCTTATAGGAGGCTGCGGCCTCGTCATGCTTTTTCTGGGTTAGCAGGATATTGCCGAGGTTGTAGCAGGACTCGTGATTATTGGGGTCGATCTCGATAGCCCGCTCGAAGCTGCCTCGGGCCTCATCCAACTTGTTCTGAGCCCGGAGCGCGTTGCCCAGGTTGGAATGATAAAAGGGCTGCTTCGGGTTCACCGCGATCGCCCGGCGAATCATCCGCTCTGCCAACTCGAAGCGTTCGGTCCTGAAGCCGGCCATCCCGAGCAGGTAGAGACCATCCGCGTGGCGAACGTCGATCGACAGAATTTGCAGGCAAGCGCGCTCGACCTCGGCCATCCGGCCGGCGTTATACTCGCGCAAGGCAAGCGTAAAAAGGATGTGAATCTTCTCAGCTTTTTCGTTTCTCGGGTTTCTTGCCGACGGCTTGGCGAGTAAAGAAGAAGTACGGTTCACAGGCTCGACCTCGACCCTTTGGGGTAAAGCGGCTTGCTGAAAGCGCCCACCGCCAACCTTTTGGGAAAAATGTACGTCAGCCTGAGCGGAGGCAATTTCTCGGCCAACAAAAGGAGGCAAAATTGGGAAAAACTCAAGATGGCTCAGCCGTGTTGGATTAATATTGGCCCAATACCGTCACGAACCGCCGAGAGTCTTTAGCCTCCCTCTGTTATGCTGAATGGTCTGCTTGGACCAGGAGGGGTCATGCCGGAGCATAGGGCGCGAAAGCACCATCAGGACCGTGTGGCGGAGACGCTGCGCGAGGAGATCGGCGCGATGATCGAGGGCGAGCTGGTCGATCCGCGTATTGATCTGTGCTACGTGACCGAGGTGGTGTTGAATCCGGGCGGGAAGTCCGCAAGGGTTTACGTGGCCATCGACAGCGCCGTCAAGGACATAGCCAAGGCCGAGGAGAACACCGTTGCGGGCCTGGAAGCCGCGAAGGGCTACATCCGCTATGAACTGAAGGAGCGGATGGGCGTGCGCCACGTGCCTGAGCTCAGCTTTCTTGCCGACCGCTCGGGGCGCTTCCAGGCGCGCATCGACGAGCTGATGGACAGGCATCGTAAGAGACAAAAGCCTCCGCTGGAAAAGATCCCGGCAGAGGCTAAGGCCCCGGTGGAGTAGCCGCGCATGGATGCCATCGGCAGAAGTCCTTATTCCGATTCAGAAAGCGGTGGAGCGCGCCCGGTGGCGAAGGACACGCTGGGGCTTGCGTCGACAGATCGGATGGGGGAGATCCTTGAGGTCTTGCGCCGGGGCGAGCGCTTTCTGGTTTGTTCGCATGCCCTGCCAGATGGTGACGCGGTGGGGTCCATGCTGGCCATGGGAATGTTGCTGGAGCAGTTGGGCAAGCACGCCGACCTGGTTACGGCGGAACTGATTCCGAATATCCATCGCGGGTTGCCGGGAGCTGAAGGCATTCGTGCTGCCGAGCGCGTGCACGGCCCTTACGACGCCGTGATTGTGCTGGAGTGCGACGGGCTGCAGCGCGTGATGCTGCTCGGCCTGGAGCAATTTTTCCTGGTCAACATCGATCATCATGCCAGCGGGCGGGAGTTCGGCAACCTGAACTGGATTGACCGCGAGGCGGCCAGCGTGGGCGAGCTGGTGTACAGACTGGTGAAGGCGGCCGGGGCCAGGATTACGCCCCAGATGGCCACCTGCCTTTACACCACGGTGCTGACCGACACCGGGGGCTTTTGCTACGGCTCGACGCGAGCTTCAACTTTTGAACTGGCGCGGGAGCTGGTCGAGGCCGGGGCCGACCCGATTCGCATCGCCCAGAACGTGTATTTTTCTACACCCGTATCGAGGATGCTGCTGCTGGGCACGGCGCTTGGCAACCTCAAATGCGAGGGGCGGGTGGCCTGGCTGTGGGTGACCCATCAGGACCAGGTGCGCGCCTGCGCCGCCGAGGAGGACTGCGAGGGCGTTGTGAATTTTGCGTTGTGCGTCGCAGGGGTGGAAGCCGCTGTGTTTCTGCGCGAGCTGCCGGAAGGACGCATTCGCATAAGCCTGCGCAGCAAGGGACGGGTCAATGTTGCCGCGATTGCCTCACGGCTGGGCGGCGGAGGCCATGAGAGCGCCGCGGGTTGCACGTTGCCGGGGCCGCTGGCGGGCGCGATCGATAAGATTCTGGCGCAATTGCGCCTCGGCGTAGTTTCCATGGTCGGGGAAGGGAATTGATAGACGGCTTCCCAACTGCTTGTAGGCGGAAAACATGATCGCAGAATAGATTCTTCTTTAATTAAAACTCCGGCTTCCACGCCTTAGGAGCTGCCGGGTAAACTGGGGAGCAGTTCTAAACCCATTGAGATGCCGCTTGAATCTGTTAGCCTTGTGCCTGTCGAAGCGCATCAGGTCTTCGGGGTTTGAAGAAAGCGCGGACAGAGAAAGAGGCCGGTCAGTTCCCCCCAAACGTGCTGACCGAAGTTGTTGTCGTTTGCCAGAGTGAGGCACGCTAAGCCTCGCTCATTGGAGAAACGCTGGAAGTGGAAACTATTCAAGAACCATCTGCCTCGGACTCGCGTCAAGGTTGGCGCGCACGACTGCCGCGCTGGGCCACGGTGTGCGAGGCGGCCGTGTTTCTGGGTTTTTCTCTTTTTTTTCTTCTCTACGGACAGACCCCGCTGGTGGGTGGGGACGGCCTGGGCCTGGTGGGAGCCGATGAACCCCGCTATGCGCAGATCGCGCACGAAATGCTGGACCGCTTCGAGTCGGCGCACACCGTAAAGGACCGGCTCAGCGCCTGCGTTACTCCTTATCTCTACGGCCGCCCTTGGCTAGAGAAGCCGGCGCTTTATTACTGGCGGGCGATGTTCCTGTTCAGGGACCTGGGCGTACACGACTGGAGCGCGCGCTTGCCTTCGGCCTCTTTCGCCTTCATCATGGCGGCGCTCATCTACCTGCACATGCGGCGATTCCGCCCTGGCGGTCATCTGGACGCCGCTTTGATCACGGTCGCTTGCGCCGGCATCATCGGCTTTGCCCGTGGCGCTTCGACCGACATGCAGATGGCGGCACCGCTGGCCATTGGTCTGCTGGGTTGGTATGCCTGGTACGAGACTGACTCCAAGTTCTGGCTCTTTGACATCTACTTTTTCACCGGCGTGGCTACGTTGGCCAAAGGGCCGGTTGCGCCCTTTCTGGCGATCACGATTGTCATCGCCTTCGCCGCACTGCGCCGCGAGTGGTCCGTCCTCAGGCGATCGTTCTGGTGGCCGGGGATGCTGCTTTACCTGGCTATCGTGCTGCCCTGGTTCATTGCGGTGCAGCACCAGAATCCTACCTTCTTCCGCGAGTTCTTCCTGGAACATAATTTGCAGCGCTTCGCCACCAATCGCTATGAGCACCAGCAACCCTTTTGGTACTACCTAGTGGTGGTCGTACTGGCGGTGATGCCATGGACGGTGATCGCGGTGCGGGCGCTGGTCGACGGCATCCAGACCTCGTTTTGCGAGTGGTGGGCGCGCCACTCCAGCCGTTGCAAGCCTTGCGTCAGCCGGCCTGGAGACGCTTTTCCGGAATTTCTGATCTTGTGGGCGCTGATTCCCATCCTCTTCTTCTCCTTCTCGCAATCCAAGCTACCCGGCTACATTCTGCCCTCCATTCCGCCCATCACCATTCTGACGGGAGACTATCTTTTCCGGTGCCGGCAGCGCGGGCTTAACCGCTGGCTGCTGCTGGGCCATGCCGTACTCTCAGGCGTGATGACCATGTTCGCGCTGCTGCTGCCCTGGTTTGTGATTCACAGTCCGCAGATGCCGCCCCTGCCCACGCTGCGGATCGGCCAGATTCTGGCCTTTGTCCACGCGTATGTGCAGGAGGGTCTGCGGGTGATGCCGCCGTGGCCCGCGCTGACCGCTGCCGTACTGGCCTCTTGCGGCGCGGCGCTGCTGATCCTGGTGGTGGTGAGGGGCTTCGGCGTGGCCCGGTTGCGGGTGGTCACGTCGGGGGTTCTGATGGTGCTGGTGCTGTTCCTTTACGGCATAGGCCCGTTTTTCGGCCTCCCGGCCATCGAGCAGACCAAACGGGTGATCCATCTGCTGGACCGCTCCTACTCGGCGCGCCCGCTGGCCGAGCGGCTAGCAGCTTCGGCTTCCCCACAGGAAACGGTTGCAGTTTTTCTCGTCCGCCCCCAGACCGAATATGGCCTTTCGTTTTACCGCAATCGTGAGGTCGTGAACTACCAGGAAAGCGGCGTTCCTGATGAAGAACACTTGCTGGTGGCGCGGATAACGGGCCGCGGCGGAGTGGACTTGCATACCCAGGCAGCGCTGGAGGAGTATCTCGAGGGACGGCACTATGAGCAGCTTTTCAGTTGGCCGGAGCAGGGTCTGGTGGTCTACATGGTTGGCAGCCGGTAGAGCATTTTCGCCTCACATCTTGACATTGGGACATCATAGAAGGTGGCTTTTACTTCCACCCCAGCGACGAAGACCTGTCGCCGGGGACCCGGAAGGGAAAGCCACTCGGTAGTACGGACTCTGTAAAGAGCAGAATCGAAAACGCTGTAGACTTGTCAGTTGACACTTGACAGCAGACAGCTAAAAGTTGAGAGTGAGCAGTTCGTGACTGTTGGCCATCTATAGTTTGCTGTTGACTGAAAGCCGTCAACTGTCGCCGGGGGAGAAGCATGGCGTCGGGCGTTTCCATCGATATCCTCGACCTGCGGCACTTTGCAGCGCCGGTGTTGCGCCATGTGCTGGAGACTGAGGGTGAACTGTGGAAGCAGCGCCTGCACTGGGATTATCACATCTCCGCCAAGCTGCTGATGCAGTACCTCGACAGCCACATGCTGCCCGGCTATGCTGCCCTGGAAGCGGGTCAGGTCACGGGCTATATCTTCTGCGTTTACGAGGAGACCAAGGCTGTGATCGGCGACGTCTTCGCACTGCCCATTTCGCGGCCTAACGATGGACCAGCCCGCGCAACCTCCGCGCACGAGATCGAGGAGACGCTGCTCCGCCATCTGTTCGAACTGCTGCTGAACTCGCCCCATGTTGACCGCGTGGAATCGCAACTGCTGCTGCACCCGTCGGGCTCCCACGCCGAAATCTTCCGTCAGTGGGGTTTTCAGATTTATCGGCGGCTTTTCATGGTGCGGCAGCTCGAAGGATTTTGGGGAGCACCCCGCACAAATCTGCGCCCTGGACTGGAGCTGCGCCCTTGGCGCGATGAGGATCTGAACCTTGCCGGGCGGCTCATTGCCGCAGCTTACAGCGGCCATCCCGACAGCGCCATCAACGACCAGTACCGCTCGGTGCACGGTTCGCTGCGCTTTCTTAATAACATCGTCCGCTACTCCGGCTGCGGCGTCTTCTCTCCCCAGGTGTCGCACGTGGTGGTGGATCGCAATACCCGCGAGTTGGTGGCGTTGGTGCTGGGTTCGCGGGTCAGCCCGCAGAGCGGCCACATTACCCAGATCTGCGTCCATCCCGAATATCGCCGCCAAGGAATGGCCCGGATGCTGCTTACCCTTGCCGCCTCATTCTTCCTGCGCCAAGGCGTGACGGAAATCTCACTCACCGTCACTGAAGCCAATACCGAGGCCATTGACCTTTACCGGGCCGAGGGCTACGAATGCGCTCACAGCTTCGACGCCGCCGTCTGGCAGCGCAACAAGATTGCTTGAATCATCCGCAAGAGCTATGGAACAACTGCCGATAAGAACGGACTCAAATCCGAAAGTAGTTTGCATCCTTTTGAATTGGAATGGCTGGCGGGACACGATTGAGTGTCTCAACTCGCTAAAAGAATGTACCTATCCAAACTTGACCGTCATTGTGGTCGACAATGGCTCGACAGATGACTCGGTCAGTAGAATTCGCGCCTCTCATTCAGGAATTTTGCTGTTTGAAAGCGGGAAGAATATCGGCTTTGCGGGTGGCAATAACATCGGAATTCGCTATGCCCTTGCTGGCGGCGCCGAATATCTCTGGCTGCTGAATAACGACGCAAAGCCAGCTCCAGACACTCTCTCTGAACTTGTAGCAAAGGCCAGGAGCGATCACGGACTCGGTGCGGTTGCTTCCGTTTGCTATTTTGCCCATGCACCTACAACCGTACAAGCATGGGCAGGCGGACGCGTAAATCTGTGGATAGGTTACGGCCGCAATTGCACTGAACCCCATGAAGATAGCTGGTTTCACGCCCTCTATGGGGCCAGCATGCTGATCGCGAGCGAGGCAATCGAAGACGTAGGTCTTCTGGACGAAGGGTTCTTTCTTTACTGGGAGGAAACCGACTTCTGCCTGCGCTTACGCAAAAATGGATGGCGGCTGGCTGCCGCTCCAGCGTCCCGTGTGCTGCACAAAGTCAACGCAAGCACGGGCGGCAACAAGCTGGTACTTGAACGATACTTTACCGCATCGGGCCTCCGCATATTGCGGCTTCACTCGCCGGCGCCTTACTTGGCAATGGTCATATTTTCGGCAATCCGTTTCGTGCGGCCTCTTCTTCGGCTTCAGATTTCGCTCTGGAGAAGCGTTTGGGAGGGAATACTCGATTATCGCCGGATGCTTCCGGTAGTTCCTAAGATACTGTAACACCGCATCAATGCGGGGCGTGAGAAACGAAAAACGCTATCGGGCGATCAGGAACATGATCCAACTCAGCGCAATCGCCGACCCGACAAACAGCACAAAGCAATAAATCCCGTAGTGGACCATGCGCCGGGGCGTTTCGCGCTGGGTGATGCCGAAAACGATGGAGGCGAAGAAGGCGAAGAGCAGAACCGCCGTAAAGTGAGTCACGACTTCCTCCCGGTGCGAAGATTGTGCGCGTCTACGGCTGCAATCACATTGAGTAGCCCGGCCACCACGATGAAGCGCGCACCCCAGTCAGCGGTCGTCACCTGCACCTGGTCTGCGCCCAGGCCCAGTATCCTGCTGACGATGTAGAGAAGCCCGTTGCCCAGATCGCCAGCCATGCAGAGAGACTCGAGAATGTCGTGTGGATTGCCATAGAGCTTGCCCTGCATGGCGAGGCCCAGCACAAACATGGCGAGAATCGACACTGTCAGCAGCGCCCCACGGCCCCATTTGCGCAGCAAAAAATGTCCCGCTCCCGGCACCAGCCAGCCGGCGATCAGAGGAAGGTAAACAAAACCTTGTTGAGGACTGGCTTGCGAACCAGATGAGGCTTCCTGCCCTGCCACGGCGTTCTTGTTTTCTCCATTTGCCATTTCCTTTTGACTATACCGCACCGGGGCCAGAAATCCAGAGCCCGGAGCCAGAGGTCAGGAGCCGATCCTGCCGCCGGGTCAGTTGCCCGTGGGAATGATTCCAGCGTTTTCGACCATAAGGATCACGGTTCGCCGGGGAGCGCGGGTCCGATGCATCACACTCTTGGGAACCACAAAGCCCTGGCCCGGCTCAAGCTCCACGGTTCGGTCCTCAAGATCGATCAACAGCTTGCCTTCGACGACGTAGAAGAACTCGTCGTCCTCGTTGTGCTTATGCCAGTGATACTCGCCCTCGATAACTCCCATGCGGACGACCGACTCGTTAACTTTGCAGAGCGTCTGATTGAACCATTTGTATTCGGAGGCATCGGCGAGCGTCTGGATGTCGATGACCTCTAGCGGTCCTTGCAGAATGTTAAGGCGGGTTTCATAGGGGAAAGTTGTTGCCTCTGCCATGGTGTCCTCCTGCGCACAGGATAGCGCCGAAGCTGGCCCTGGGCAAAATCCACCTGGCATCTAAATGCGCACCAGCTCGCGCTGAATCCGGCCAGTGACCCAGGCTCTGCCAGGAGCGGTCAGCATGTCCACTTCGCTGCGCACGCCGAACTCCGGCAGATAGATGCCCGGTTCGACCGAGAAGCAGGTGTTCGGCAGCAGACGCCGCTCGTCGTGGGTTTCGAGGTTGTCCAGGTGAGCACCCGCGCCGTGGATTTCGTGGCCAATGTTGTGGCCGGTGCGGTGGGTGAAGAATTTGCCGAAGCCGGCCGCTTTGATTACCCCGCGCGCCGCGTCGTCGGCCTCATAACCGTGGATTGGCCGGCCCTCGGCAAAGGCGCTTTCAACGGCATTGATGGCCGCATCACGGGCCTTCAACACTGTCTGGAAGACCTTTTGCTCGTGTTCTTTCGGCTCGCGCCCTACCACCCCGGTCCAGGTGATGTCGTAGAAGACGCTGCCCGGTTTCCCTAGCCGCGCCCAGATATCGATGAGCACAAAATCGCCTTCGCGGATGGGCGCGGAACGCTCCGCCGTGGGCTCATAATGCGAATCGGAGCTGTTGGCGTTGACGCTGACGTTGGGTCCGTCGTCCCATATCAGCCCTTCGTTGCGCATGGCCGAGATCAGCCATTGCGCCATCTCGAACTCAGTTAGAGTGCCGGCCGTTCCTGTGCCCGGACGAAGACTGCGACCGATCTTCTTCCAGCCCTCGGCAAGAATCGCGTCGATGGCCTTCTGCGCCTGGCAGTGGCTGATCATCTGTTCCTCGTTGAGCACAGCTTCAAACTGGCTCACAAGGTCGGCGGAGCTGATGATCCGCTTGCCCAGCCCGCGCAAAAACTCGATGGTCCCCGCATCCACCATAGAGACGTACATGATGGCGTTGTTCGGGGAGTACTGCATGGCCAGTGTGCTCGCGTCGGCCAGCATTGCCTCCAGTCCGGAGGCCAGTTCTTGCCTGCTCGAATATAGCCCCTTGGCGCCGGGCAGGGTGTCCAGCCGCCCCTGCTCGATGCGATGCACCAGCTTGCGCGGGTCGCCCTCGGCGGGTACAAAGTAGTACCAGCGCCGCGAGACGAGGATCTTTTCGTCCAGGCCAAGAATGTGCGCCGCGATGGGATCGCGGTGATGATGGTCATAGAACAGCCAGCCGTCAATGCCGGCGTCGCGGATGGCTGCCTGAATCGCTTCAAGTTCCATACCGGTCATAATACCGCGCACAGGGCAGGTATGACGCGAGTGAGCCATTTAGATTTGCGGTCAATCGTCAGCCTCGCGCTGCGGCCCGAATGTCTCGGGTCTCCAGAATTGGCTTCTCGTATCCTCGTCGCGCCACCGCCAGCATGGCCTGGCCGATGTCGCGCGTCGATAAAAGACGACTCGGCATTACCCAACGCAAGAGCGGAAAAAGAGGCTTGGCGATCTTGTAAGAGATGCGATAAGCGGGCGTCTTCGATTGAATTCCATCCAGGGGCTCGATGATTCCCGGACGAAACATAAACGCCTTCAGCGGCAGCCGCAGCAAGGCATTTTCCGTCCGACCTTTAACGCGCGCCCACATCACGCGCCCCCGCTCCGAGCTATCGGCTCCCGCACCCAAGACATAGATGAAGGTCATCCCCGAATTTAGCCGGCTGAGAGTCTGGGCTGCGGCCATCGTGATCCCATAGGTAATACGCTCGTAGTCTGCTTCCTTCATGCCGCTAGACGAGACGCCCAGTGTAAAGAAGCAAGCGTCGAAACCTGTCAGTTTGGGTTCAATCGCTTGAAGATTGAGCATATCTGCATGTGCAATCTCGCGCAGTTTCGAATCATGAGCGCCGGTCACCCTGCGGCCGATAGTCGTCACCGACTCAACATCTGGAGCACGCAGGCACTCCCGCAGAACCCCTTGTCCCACCATGTCTGTTGCTCCAAAAATCAGCACCTTCATCGCGGCCCTCTTTTCGGTTTGGTCATACCGTCGGCAAGTATAGCCCCTTGCTGAGAGGAACAACTTTGTTGTCAATGCGGCGCGAAACCCTATATTTTATTGATATGCGGACGATAGGTGGCAAGCTATCCTTCACGATACTGATCGCGCTTTGTGCGATGGAAATTTGCGTGGCGCAACAAAAGGCTGGGTTGCCGGAAGTAACTCTGGCACCTCGATCAGGCGCTATAGTGAGTGCGCAGGTGATCGACCCGGTGAAGGAGCCAGCGATCTCACAAAAAGAAAAGCTGCGGTTGATTCGCAATCGGATCAAGTATGTCTTCGTGCTCTTTCAGGAGAACCGCTCCTTCGACTTTTACTTTGGCACTTATCCCGGAGCGGATGGACTCTACGCGGGACCGTCCGGACGTTACACTGCGGACCAGGTGACAGGGTTCACGCAGATGATAGTCAACACAGATGGAAGTTTGGGGGCGGTTACGCCGTTCCGGATTCCGGTGACGGTGATTGATGCGAAGGGCAAAACGGTGCCGCTTTATCCCGCCGATGTCGCGTCGGTGAATCACACACACGTTGCCATTGCGCGCAAGATTGCACTGGACGCAAACGGCGTGGCGCATAACTCGGAGTACGCGCTGACCGAAGAGGGCGTGACGCTGAAGGATGGCAAACCGTCCAAGGTACCAACGCTCGAACGCAAGCAATTTGGGGAGCTTGTGATGGCTCATGTGGATTGCGACACGGCGCCGTTTCTTTGGCGCTATGCGGATCGCTTCACGCTCTTCGATCACTTTATGGACACTATCGTGGGGCCATCGACGCCCAATGCGATTGCCATGATCTCGGGGCAGGGCGGCGAGACGCAGTGGATGCTGCATCCGGAAGCCACGGCGACGGGCGGCAAAGGCGCGGGAGCGGTTGTGCCCATGATCGCTGATCCTGCGCCCTATTGGGGCTCGCCTCTGGACACGGCCAACCGTCTGCACCAGCCTCAGGCCGAAAATTCGTCTGGACCAATTGCGAAGAACCTCACATTTGCCAGCCTTCCACTTTCTTTCATGGGCGCCGATATTAAAAAAACGACAGCTGCGGACTACGATCCGGCTTTCGATCTGCCCGATGTGCGCGAGGACATTGAAAAAATTGCGGGGCACGGCGTGAGCGCGGTGAACTGGGGCTGGTATCAGCAGGGTTATGGACACGAGATCAACGACCCCCAGGGAAAGGCTTCGCACGCAGGTTATGTGGCGCATCACAACGGGCCGCAGTATTTCGGTTATGTGGCCAACAATCCGGTGGCCTCAGCGCACCTGCATGGGCTGAGCCGGTTCTTCGACGATGTGGCGGCCAAGCGACTGCCGGCCTCGGGAGTGTTTTATGTGCGTGGCGGTTACGGCAACATCAATGGATGGAAGCCACAGGACCCAAACCCCAAGCTGGCCGGGGTCTTCAACGGCAACGACGATCATCCAGGCTACTCAGATACGCAGATCAGCGAGGCTCTCTTGGCCGAGGAGATCAATGCCATTGCTGCCAGTCCCTACTGGAGCCAGAGCGCAATCATCATCACTTATGACGAATCAGACGGTTTGTATGACCATGTGCAGCCGCGGATACGCTCTCATGATGCTGCGGGGTTGCCTATGGAACAGGGGCCGCGCATTCCGGCCATCGTGATCTCGCCTTACTCGGCGGCACACGGTGTCTCGCATGTGCCTTCGGAGCATAGCTCGATTATCAAGTTTGTGGACGAGTTATTCGGCCTGGTGCCGCTCGCCGACTTACCCGATGAAGAGCGTGCGCGGCAGATTGGCGCGGAGAAATTCGGCCAGCCAAATCTCGGTCCGGCGGATGACAACGTTGCTGGCGTGGGCGACATGAGCTCGGCCTTCGATACGCTGCGGCTCGAAGGCAAGCGCGCACCGCTGAGCGCGGAGTACGCGAAGATTCCACCGGCGGAGATAGCCACATTCCCTCACGCGAGTGGAGCCGGTTGCAAGCAACTCGAGATTGTGCCGACCGATAGCGGGCTTCCCAATCCAGTTCCGGCGGACTTCAATCCGCGACCCGATACCACGCCGGGCATTCCGACGGCCGGCGGATGGAAGCCGTAATGCGAGCTTGCGGGGTTTTGGTGTTGCTGCTCGTCGCCTGCGTCGCTGCGCGAGCAGCTGATCTTTCACCGACATTGAACCGCGTGCGCGCGGCTGGCGTGCTCCGCTGCGGCATTGACGTGGAAGAAGCCGAATATTCGACCTCCGACGAACATGGCAATCGCGAAGCCTTTGATGACGATCTCTGCCGCGCGGTCGCGGTGGCTGTGCTCGGAGAAGATGCGCAAGTGAAGGCCATGCATTATCCCGATGACCACGCCGCCATGCAGGCTCTCAGCGTGGGCGAGGTGGAGATGGTGGCCACGCTCTCTGACGACTTTACTCATGCCGTGGGGACGCATCTCGCGTTCACGCGGGTGGTGCTATGGGATGGGGTCGGATTCCTCGCGCCAGCAGGAAGCGCGGTCGTGCGGGCACGGCAATTGAGCGGCAGAAAAATCTGTTTTCTATCCGAAACTACAACGGAAGAAAGCGTCCGTGGTTGGTTTACCCACGAAAGTCTGGACTTTGTGCCTTTTCCGTTTCAAGAAGAAGGCGAGATGCAAGCGGCCTTCGCCACAGGTAACTGCGGCGCGCTGGCCGGCAACCGGACGCGCCTGGCGCAAACTCGTGCAGCTCTGACGCGGCATGGGAAGCATGCGCGCTTACTGCCTGAGACCATCTCTCAAGACCCGCTGGCGGCGGCGGTTCGCGCAGACGATCCGCAGTGGGCTGCGATTGTGAAATGGGTAATGGAGGTGCTGATTCAGGCCGAGGAGAGCGGAGTAACGCGGGCCAACGTAAAGACGATGCGCACGCGTGCCGATGGCGATCCCGTGCTGCGCTTTCTGCTTGGCGCATCATATGAGATTGGACCTGCGCTCGGGCTGGATAACGATTGGGCAGTCCGCGTGATTGAAGCGACGGGTAACTACGGCGAGATTTATGATCGCGATCTCGGCAGCGGCTCGGCCTTGAAGCTGTCGCGCGGCGAAAACAATCTACACGAGCATGGTGGTGCGATTATGGCCCTCCCCTTCAAGTAGCGCCGTGCCAGAACGGAACGCCTTCTGCGCTCTTCACAAGAATCTGGCTCGCTAACCCCTCAGAAGGCAATATCGTGCGAAGATAAGAAGATGACTACTGCTTGTCTTCCCGCGTTAGATGCGGGCTCTCAGGAAAAGCTGGCGATGCATCGCGTTGCGCTCATCCATAATCCGGCATCCGGCCAAAACTCGACCAAACATCGCATGGCCATCGACAAGGTTCTAGCTGTTCTGCGCGAAGCGGGCGTTGAAGCCGAAGCGCTGGAAACTTTCGCGCCCGGCAGTGCGGGAGCGCAAGCCGAAGATGCGGTGCGCCGGGGCTGCGACACGATTCTTGCCTGTGGTGGCGATGGCACGGTCCATGAAGTTCTACAGAGCCTGGTTGGCAGCAGCGCGGTTTTGGGTGTGGTGCCGTTGGGCACAGCCAACGCGCTGGCCGCGAATCTGGGCCTGCAAACCTCTCCGGCCAAGGCGGTCCGCAAGCTGCTGACTGCCACGCCGGTGCGCGTTTCAGTGGGCCGAATTTCTTATCAGGATGCGACTGGCTCAACGCGCTCGCGCTACTTTACAGTGGCCGCCGGCGTAGGCGCCGACGCACTGTTTCTCTCCCGGCTCGACCCCGGCCTCAAGAGGCGGTTCGGCTATCTCCTCTATATAGTCGAGGCCTTTCGCGTGTGGGCCACGCATTCCTTTCCTCTTTTTGAAGCGACGTTTATGGATCGCGATGGAATCCAACCGCGCGTGGAAGAGATTTCCGAGCTTTTAGCGGTGCGCATTCGTGACTTCGGCGGGGTGCTTAACCACATGGTTCCCGGCGCCACGTTGCACAACGATGGCTTGCGCCTAGTGGCCTTCAAGACCCGCAGCCGCATGCGCTACTTCCGCTTTTTGATCGCCGTAGTGTTCGGCCGCCAGACCTTTTCCCAAGAGATTGAATTGCTCGATGCTGTGTCGGTGGAGTGCCGTTTGCGCAATGGCTCCTCGCAGCGCGTCTTTGCCGAGGCCGATGGAGAATTGCTGGGTGATTTGCCGGTCCGAATCGAGATCGTGCCCCAGGCCGTCTCTCTGTTGATTCCGCGTGGTGTAAAGCCGTGAGCCAGGTTTTGGCGTTGCCACGAGAAGTTCGTGGTCAAACAATTACGGCTTCGGGGCTGAAGAAGTTTCGGTCTTAACCGGTGAAAGCACCGCCGCCTTCAACTGGTCCAGCTCGGCCAGAACCGCTTGCTGGCGAGCCGGATATTTTCCGGCATCGATAGGTATGGACGTACCGGAATAGAAATCAAGAATATTGTTGCGCAACTGGATCGATGTCCGATCGAAGTTACCCGCGGACAGCCGAGCCAGGAGGTTGCCGTAACTTTCATCCGCAAGCGAATACTCTCCTTTGCTGGTCGAGTTGCCGTCATCAAGATTGCAGTTGGGCAACGTGAGTTTCCCCGCGCGTAAGTCTTGCAGCAGAGTGCGGTAATGATCCGTCGTGGTATTGATGCTCTTGATATAGAGGTCTTCGGTTTGAGGGGTCGGGTTATTAAAACCGAGGCCTTTCAATGGGCCAATTTTTGGCGCAAAGCGCAGAAGCGTGGATAAGATTCTCGTGCCAAGACCTGGCTTTGTATAAGTCTTCCCCCACTCTCGCTCGTAGTCTGAGCGGGACAGACGATAGAGGAATTTTTTTCTGGCAAAGTTCGGTGTCTCGCGCATCAAGTCCTTCTTATGGATCTGAAGCGCCACTCGAGTCATATGCGGAATCAGTCGGCTGATGAAGAAACGATAGGAACCAACCGCTAGGTCTTCGTGCGCTTGCACGTCTTTCAGCTCCAGCCCATAGACAACTGGAAAGACCCGCTCCAGCAGCTGTTCCGAGACTTGAAATCCTATGAAATCATGGTACTGTTGCGGCGCATACCGATTCTTCGCCACTTGTAGAGTATCGAAACCAAACTCCGTCTTCAGGTGCGCCGTTTTGTCCTGGGCATAGCGAACGGAACTGCCGAATTTCGCCCGTAGCTTTGGATATTCGATTGCAACCGCCGCGTTGACTGCCGGGTGGCCGTCAATGTCCGCCACATAGTGCGAAAGGGCGCCCAGCGCAAAGGCATACTCGTCAGGATTCTGGCTTTCAGCCAGTAACTCTAGAACAAAATCCCCGCTGCGAACGTAATGCGCCAGATTGCTGAATTCCTTATTGCCGAGCGGGTAGTATCCCAGGTCCTGGATAACTGAGCCACCATAAGCATAGGCATGAGCTTGCTTGATCTGATCTTCAGTTATACCTGGAAAACGTTCGACCATGAGGGGGCGAATCTCTGATATCCATCCTAAATCTATGATTTCTTCGTGAGTCAGAACGGAGTAGGCAAGGGTACTCCGTTCTGAGAGTAGTACCACGAGAAGGATTGTTGCTGCCCGAATAACTCGCAGATGCCAATTCGTGCTCATCTTCATCGAACGGAACTCGTGGCTCAAATGCGGCCGAGAAGGAGCAGGATGAGAACGATCACCAGAACAAGCCCGATTCCTCCGCTCGGGTAATACCCCCAGCTTCTGCTATGAGGCCAGGTTGGCAGGGCGCCAATCAGAAACAGAACCAATATTACGAGCAAGATCAATCCCAGCATACTTTCCTCCATTTATTACTTATGTTTCGTCCAAACTGTCTTCGATAACTGCGACAAATGCGAGTCTTTCATAGGAAGAGCTAAGAGTATGGTCAATCGAACACAGCAGTAATTCCGCTTTGATTCCAGCCGCGCCTTCTTGACGCGTTAGTCAAGAAGATGGGATGCACCAATACGGCCTTGGGATGCTACCAGTGCCCCACATGCTTTAAAGCCAGCTTCAATTTGCCTCGATGGCCCCTCGGCTGCGATTATTTCTGCGGGCCTTTTTGGGGGAGAGTCCAGGCATGAATAAATGCGGTTTGCTTTTCTTCGCCGCGGTCGCGGCATCTTCGTTGACCCTTGCGGCGCAGCCCTCAGGCTGGCCACCCGCGTCCGGCCATCTGACGCTGCCGGTCTGGCGCGGGATCGCGCCCGGCTCACCCGCCAATTCGCCCGTCGAGTCCGACATGACGACGGCAAAAGACAAGTTCATCGCTGGTCGCCCTGTTGTTCGCCTAGGTAACGTGTCAACGCCGACCCTGACCCTCTACTCGCCCACGGGCTACAATAGCGGCGCGGCTGTCGTGGTCTTTCCCGGCGGCGGTTACAACATCCTGGCCATCGACCTCGAAGGCACCGAAGTCTGCGATTGGCTCAGCAAGATTGGTATAACATGTGTGCTGCTCAAATATCGCGTCCCTGGCACCGGCCCTTATCCCAAGTCACCGGATGCCTTGCAGGATGCGCAGCGTGCCCTCGGCCTGGTGCGGCTGCACGCGAAGGAATGGGGCATCGATCCTAACCGCGTGGGCGTGCTGGGTTTCTCGGCGGGAGCGCACTTGGCCGCAGCCATCAGCACCCACTTCGACGAGCGACTTTATAGCCCAATCGACGACGCCGATAAGTTCAGTTGTCGCCCCGATTTTGCCGTCATCGTCTATCCTGGCTATCTGGCTCTCGCCGACAAGAACTTCGCACCCTCCCCGGACATTAACCCGACAGAAAAGACCCCGCCCACGTTCATCGTGCAGGCCGAGGACGACCCGGTGCATGTCGAGAATGCGGTTGGTTATTTCATGGCCCTCAAGAATGCCAAGGTTCCGTCGGAGTTGCATATCTATGCGCAAGGCGGGCACGGCTATGGGTTGCGCCGCACGGAGCTCCCGGTCACCACTTGGCCGAAGAGCGTGGAAATCTGGCTGCGCACCATCAAGATTTTGCCAGCGCAATAGGCGGATCCAATCTCTCTCATGTTGCTTGCCGTTCTCACCGTCTCCGATCGTTGCTCGCAAGGCTTGATGGCCGACACCGCTGGCCCGGCCGTCGTGGCGCTAGCTCGCCGGCAATGGCCGCAAGCCGAAATCTGGACGGGCCTCGTTGCCGACGATGAGGACACCATCGCAGCCACGCTCGAAAAACTTAGCGTTGAGGGGGCGGCCCTGATCCTCACCGTGGGCGGTACCGGCCTAGGCCCACGGGATCGCACCCCCGAGGCGACCCGCCGGGTGATTGACCGCGAGGCCCCCGGAGTGGCCGAGGCTATGCGCTCCCTCGGCGCTCAAAGCAATCCCTCCGCGTGGCTCTCGCGAGGCGTGGCAGGACTCAGAGGCAGTACGCTGATCGTCAACCTGCCCGGCAGTCAGCGCGGAGCGGAAGAGAGCCTGATCTCGATTCTGCCCCTGCTGGCGCATGGCATCGAGGTTGCCGGGGGTGGGCAGTCGCATCCTTGAAGCCTCATTCATTTGCATAAACGAAGGGTTGTAAAGTTGAGATCGCGATTAGGCGGCGGCGTAGTCGTCCTTTGCTTTGGACTTGCGCATGCGCACCTTCGGTGCCTGTGCGACTGAGAGGCGCAGGCCGACTGTCTTGAGAACGGCGACGAGCGTCTTAAGTGTGGGATTGCCCTTGGGCGAAAGGGCGCGGTAGAGAGACTCGCGACTGATGCCCGCCTGGGCCGCGACCGCGCCCAGGCCGCCGTAAGCCTCAGCGACGGCACGCAAGGCAATCAGCCCTCCGGCGCGCTCTTCGGGATTGTCGAGGGCTTCCATGGCAACTTTCAGATACTCGACAGCAAACTCCCGGTCCTTTCGCAGCTCCTGAACTTCCCATTCGTGATAAGAACCGACCCCAACAAGTTTGCTCATGGCTGTCTCCTTTTCCACTGTTCCCAGAGTGTCTTGGCTCGGGCAATATCCTTTGGCTGACTATCCTTGTCGCCCCCGCAAAGTAAAACGACCCAATGTCGACCGTGCAGCCCGCAGTAAACCCTGTATCCGGCTCCAACGTGAATCCGCAATTCCGCCACACCTTCACCGACCGGCTTTGCATCGCCGAAGTTGCCGGATTCGATCTGTCTCAACCTCGCTGCAATCCTGGATTTTGCTATTTTGTCTCGAAGCGCCATCATCCACTCAGCGCCATCATCCACTCAATGAAAGGAGAACGTTCCTCCTCATCGCGATAGTAGACGAGCTCGATCACTGGATGATTGTAGCATAAAAGCTACAACGGATTGGCCTCAGCCTGATCTCAAGGTTTGACGCAAGGACATCCAACGCCTAGCGGGAACCCGTTTCGGGCCACCTCCTTGTATGCTGCGAATTCTTCTGAGCAAGATAGCGCTTTAACTTGTCCTTTTTTATGCCCGAAGAATCTATGGAGTACTTTGGCATCGATACTTCTTGATCGCAGTTGGCTTCCAAACGTGCAGATGTGAAACACACCGCAAATGAACAGAACATTCCAATCTATGTCATCGCCTAGTCTTTCAATCCAAAACTTCTCCCGAATAGGCCAACGATGTCCAATCTCATGCAAATAAGAATCGAATCGAGTTGGCATTAAATTTATTAATTTAGAATTAAAACATACAGGGTTTATGTGAGGAAGGTCTTCATCAATGCCAAGAAGTTTTCTTTGGGACGGGCATGGATCGCAAAAACGATGTTTTACATCTCTATCCATCTCAATATTACGGAGATTGTTCAACACATCAAGCGCGACAGATCTTCGACCAAACAAGTCCAAATAATATTGATTTTCTTCTTCAGCGATCAAAATAATATTGTATTTCTGTATCACATTTAAAACTAACGCGGCGAATTCTTTATGGTTATCGTCCCAAGCAAATCCTGGGGAAGTTTGCGTTTTGCAATGATCGCAACCGATTAGATATATCATCTGTCCGTTCCTGTCACGAACATTTCTGATGATGATGCGTGGAAATACATCAGTTCAAGAACATCGTCCGGTAGAGGGTGTCGCGTTGGACGGGTTTGAAGCCGGCGTCGCGGATGATTCTTCTTAGTTCTTCCTCTGTGGTGCAGTTACTTGTGCCCGCGGCTCTGACTACATTTTCTTCGAGCATTACGGAACCCACATCGTTGCCGCCGAAGTGGAGGCCTAATTCTAAGACTTTCAATCCCTGCGTCACCCAGCTTGCTTGTACGTTCTCGATGTTATCGAGATAGAGTCTCGAGATAGCCAGCACCTTAAGATATTCGACGCTCGTGGCTTCTTCCCAACCATGCCCGCCCAGCGCCGTGTTCCTGGGTTGGAAGCTCCAGGGGATGAAGGCCGTGAATCCGCCTGTCTCCTCCTGCAAACGGCGCACAACCTCGAAGTGGTTAACGCGCTGCTCGAAGGTCTCGCCGACGCCGAACATCATGGTTGCTGTTGTGCGCATGCCTAACTGGTGCGCTGTGCGATGAACGCTGACCCACTCCTCGGTGTTGCACTTGAGACGCGCGATGCGCCGGCGCACATCGTCGTCCAGAATCTCCGCGCCGCCGCCGGGAATCGAGTCGAGGCCCGCGTCGCGCAGCCGGGCTATGGTATCGCGCAATGGCAGTTCCGAATACTTGGCGATAGCCAGCACTTCTGAAGCTGTCAGGCAATGCAGCCAGATTTGCGGGAAGCGTCGCTTGATGCCCGTGAACAGCCGCTCGAACCAATCGATCTTAAGCTCGGGATGAATGCCGCCCTGCATCAGAACGCCCGTGCCGCCCATCTCGATGGTCTCGGCGATCTTTTCGCAGATCGTCTCGAAGTCGAGGATGTAACCCTCTTCGGAACGCGCGCCATTGAGTGGCCGGTAGAAAGCGCAAAAGGTGCAGTATTCGGTGCAGAAGTTGGTGTAGTTGATGTTGCGATCGATGATGTAAGTAACCACACCCTCCGGGTGCAGGTGTCGGCGCATGGCGTCGGCATCAAAGCCCAAGCCGATCAGGTCGGGGGAGTGGAAATAATCGAGAGCCTGTTGGCGCGTCAATGGCGTGGTCCCTAGCATAGCTTAGATTCTAACAACTCATGGTTTGCCGTCGCTGGGCTTGACAGCGGGTTTAGGCGTGGGCCGTGGCTTTTCCGCCGGGGTGGAGACGCCGAAACTCAGGAGGAAAAAACTGAACCCCTTGCGCAACGAGTCGAGCATGCTCATCGTTGAAACTCCCTTCCCGTTCCTTCGCGTCTCTTCCGTGTGGACAACAGTGGCAAATAAATCCTGTCCGCGCTATTGCTTCTTCATCACGGTGCCAACCACCACCGGTATCGGGGCTAGCGGCTCACCGCGCAGAATCGTCACCGCCGCGGGAGGAAGCGGCTTGTCGGCATTGGCCACGAGCAGGCTCACCTGCCACATCTCGGCATCGGTTAACACACCCTTAAAGGACGGCATGCCCGTCAGCCGGATGCCGTTGGCCACCTTCCAGTACGTCTCGCCCGGCGGGTCGTCGCTTACCCCAATTACGCCGGCTGCTGCGGCCTCATCGCCGTGGTGATGCTTCTCCCACAACGGCGGTGCCGCGGGGAACATGTGCGGGCCAAAGGTCGACGGCTTGCCATGAAGCCCATGGCAGGCGGCGCACTGGTCGCGGTAGATTGTGGCACCCGCCACCAGGCTCTCCTCATCGGGCTGAATAACTGGAGCCTTTACTAACTCGCGCTCGATCCGTGCATGGAGCGGGATTTCAGTGACCAACTGCTCATGGGGCAACGGTGGGTCGGCTACCGCTACCGGTACCTTGCCAAACTGCAACCATCCCAAGAGCGAAAGCGCCACGAGCACGATTCCGAGCAGGATTCCAAACAGTATACGTACCATCTTTCCTCTAGCCTCCGTTGCCCTCCATCGTAGAGCATTTTGCTCCTCCCTGTGCGAAATTCTGGGTTCGATTTCGCGGAAAAGATGAACCGGCTGTCCTTCAAAATGATCATCAAAAGCACATTTTTCGATGCAGAAGCAGTACCTCTGCAAGGTAGCATGGCTTGGCAGGTCCGCGTTTCATGAAAAAATAAAGCCCGATCTGGCGCGACTGAGCATAATTGAACCGAACCCTGCTCTCACTCAAAATCGCCACCATCGCGCTTTGCGTTGCCGTGAACCTGGAAATGTGCGCCCGCTACAAATGCAAAGCGTGCAGCATTTTTTTGGAGGAAACAGTGAATGCGAAGTCCATTATGGGCAATATACTGCTTATAGTTCATCGGATAATATGTCGCCCTCGCAGTGAAGATTGGTTGTTCCCCCCGGCAGCTGATCTACAAAAGTGACCTCAGCGCCTCCCACTTATTGGCAGGATGACGGCATCGAGACTTTGCGATTCATATCTAACTAGGAGGAGACATCCTTGTTCGGTCGCGCACTGCTTTTGAGCATCTTGATTCATCAACTTTCCTTCACGGGACCTTGCGGATGGGCACAGAGTGCTCAGTTGCAACAGAGCGGGTCAGGCGGAATGTCCACTGGCGGTGCCCATCAGGCTGTCTACGACTCGGACCATCGGCCCATTACCGCGGGTGGTCAGGTAAAGACAGGCCCTGTCGTTTTCATGGATATCGCTCAGCAGGCCGGCCTCACCAACTGGCATCACAAGGCAGGTACTCCTGAAAAGCGATTCATTCTGGATGCCAAAGGGCCGGGTGTTGCGTTACTGGATTACGACAACGATGGCTGGCTAGACATATATCTCGTGAATGGTTCGACCTATCAAGCGCTTGACGGCAAGGAAGCGCCCCCAGAGGCGGCTCTCTTTCATAACAACCATGACGGAACGTTCACAAACGTGGCGACTAAGGCGGGCGTAACCAATGATAGGTGGGGCTACGGCGTTGTAGTGGGAGACTACGACAATGATGGATGGCCTGACATCTATGTTACAAACTATGGAAAGAATCGCTTGTATCACAATAATCACGATGGGACTTTCACCGACATCGCGGAGAAGGCTGGAGTAGCGTTGGGCATGTGGTCTACTGGCGCAACTTTCGGCGACTACGACGGCGATGGACGCCTGGACCTCTTCGTGGGCGGCTATCTCCGTTATGACGTGAAACAGCCGCCAGTTCCGGACTCTAAGAGCCTCTGCCAATTCCGCGGCACGACAGTGATGTGCGGGCCCCGCGGTCTTCCAGGAGAACGCGACCATCTCTTTCACAACAACGGAGATGGCACGTTTACTGACGTGAGTGAAAAACTGGGAGTGAGCAATCCGAACGGATATTATGCACTTGGCGCATTGTTTGTCGATGTAAACAACGATGGCAAACTCGATCTGGCAGTCGCGAATGACTCCTCGCCGAACTATCTTTACATCAACAAAGGAAACGGCACGTTTGATGACCAGAGCTATCAGAGCGGTTATGCATTGAACGCCGACGGACGCGACGTGGCCAACATGGGAATCGCAGCCGGCGACTACGAAAACAACGGACATATGGATCTCGTGAACACTACGTTCTCCGACGACTACGATGTAGTTTTCAACAACGACGGAAAGGGCGCCTTTACTGATGTAAGCTATGAGGCTGGCATCGCGGAACCCACCATTCCTTTCGTAGGCTTTGGCGATGGATTCCTCGACTACGACAATGACGGATGGAAGGATCTTCTGATTGCGAATGGTCATGTCTACCCGAACGTGGACGAACATCCGGAGTGGGGCACCACTTACGCTGAGCGTCCGCTGCTGTTCCATAACCTGAAGAACGGAAAATTCGCGCTAGTACCTGCAGTCGAGGGAACGGGGCTTGCTAAAGTCAGCGTTGGCCGCGGGGCCGCTTTTGGGGATCTCTTCAATGACGGCAAGATTGATGTCGTGATCAATAACATGGATGGTGTTCCCTTGCTACTTCGAAATGTGAATCCTGACCACCACCACTGGGTAGAACTGAAGTTAGTCGGAGGGCCAAAAGGCCCGCGCGACGCTGTAGGATCCACGGTCTACTTGACAGCCGGGGGCACCCGCCAGCGCGGAGATGTGCTCAGCGGCGGCAGCTATCTTTCCTCCAATGACTTTCGAGTCCATTTTGGCTTGGGCGATGCTAAAGTCGTCGATAGCGTAGATATCCACTGGCCCGGAGGTGTGAGAGAGACAGTGAAGTTGCCTGCAGTCGATCGCATTTACACTATCACGCAGGGAAAAGGCATCACGGACGAACTGTGTATACTGTGCGCTTCTAAAGCTTCCGCTAAGTAGAAGTTATGCTGCACGAACGAATGCCGTGGTTGGGAAAGCGAGAGTTATAGGGTTGTATTTCGATTCCCGCGCTTTCAGTGATTACTGTTTGTGACACCCGCGTCTTTCACGATGCCCGCGTCTTTCAATGCGCGCCTTTCAACATCAAGAGCCGTGGTATGCAGAGCCATGACGCGGTGCATCGCCGCATCCGCATCTTGCGTGCGCCCTTCCGACTTATATGCCCTGGCAAGAAGATAGAAGGCACCCGAATCATCGGGATTCATGTCGGTAGCCCGACGCAACAGCGGCACGGCTGCAGCGGGATGGTTTAATAGAAACTCGGCTTTCCCCATATAGAAGTATGTCGCCCATGAATCCGGGATCAGACTACTCGCTTTTTCTAGATAGGGAAGACCGCTTTGAAAGCGGCCGTTCTGGACCAGCATAGCACCCAGATAATAGTAGGCGTCCCCATCCTTCGGATCGTCATGAACCGCTCGGATCAGTTCCTCCTCGGCATCAGGATTTCGGTTCTGTCCGAGGTATGCCTTCCCAAGCTCGCGATGGGCGCCGGGAAAGTCCGGTTCCGTTTGCAGTACCGTCTGAAAAGCCTGCTCTGCCTTCTCGAAGTCCGTTGCCTCGGCGTATGCCATACCTAATAGAAAATTAGCTTGCGCAGTAGTTGCGCTGCTTGCAAATAGCTTGGCGAAGACATCCTTGGCCTGTTCTGCTTGCCCTGCTCGCGAATAGCCAATACCGAGCAGATAGAGAGCTGCAGGGTCTGCTTGCTCAGCCTCTGTCAATGGTTTCAGTAAGTCAATACCATCTTCGGGATGCCCGCTGAACGTGAGGCAAGTAGCTAGCAGCATAGTTACTCGCTGGTTCGATGAATCGCGATAGTGCAACTGTTTGAAAACGGGTAAAGCGTTGATATAGTCCTCCTGTTTTAGATAAGCCAAGCCAAGATTAAGCTGTGTTTCCGGCTGCTGAGGGACAATGCGGAGAACCTTCTCGTATACCTCAATTGCCTCGGTATAACGATGAGTCGCGGCATACACAACACCGAGGTTCGCAAGTGCGCTGACGTTGCGCGGATCGAGTTCGAGGACTTTGCGAAAGCCAGTTTCAGCACGCGAATAATCCTTTGAATTCAATGCCTGCGTCGCCGACTCGAAGGCCTGCTTTGCCTTATCCGTGCTTGCGCAGAATCCGGAATTTGTTGAGAAGAGTAAGATGAATGCGCCAGCCACAGCGAGAATTTTCATAAGGAACCACATTCTTCTGATGATGTCGATGACACGGGCAAACATTGCTTGTTTCTTCGGCATCAGACTATCACACCAAAAGAACGGGCCGGACTCAAAATTAGGCCCGGCCCAAGTTAGGGGCAACGTGAAGTTAGAAATATATCTTGCCTGCAAGCTGCAGCTGACGAGGATCACGCGCGGTGGTGATCTGGCCGGAGGAGCCCGCGTTGAGGCCGCTATAAGTCGTTCCCGCCGGCCCGGAAGCGGATAAGGTATTGTTCACTGTTCCCCACTGTGTATGGTTGAAGACATTATAGCCCTCGAACCGCAACTGCAAGTGGGAGTTTTCAGTGAACTCGAAGTTCTTGTACATCGAGAAATTCCAGCTGTCGACTCCCGGCCCATAAATTGAATTGCGGCGGAAGTTGCCAAAGGTGCCATTGGCAGGAACGGCAAAGACTGCTGGGTTATACCACATTGGGAATTGTCCTGTCGGTTGACTATGACTGTGAGAAGTCGAAATCTGACCTCCGACGTAGTCGGGACGGATATGACCGAAACCACCATCGCCTAAGTTGCCACTCGAACTGAGGTCGCAGGAATCGCTGGTAGGACTGTTGTTTGCAAGGCACGGAGTTCCACTCCAAAACTGCGTGGTCCCTGAAACCTCCCAACCGCCCGCGGTGAGTTGCATGAGCTTGTTGGATCTTTTAAAGTCCGGAAGGTTGTAGACGTACTGGAAGTTGGCCACATTCCTGCGATCGTAACCCGCAGGAGCGTAGAACTGTTTTAGTTGTGTGTAGTCCGGAAAGACGTCGCCATCACTGTCAACGTCATCCAAATCCACCGCCTTGGCATAGGTGTAGTCGGCGTTAAAGGTTAGCGAGTTGCTGAATCTGCGGATGAGCTTGAACTGCAGACCGTTGTAGCCGGAGCTGGCTCCCATGGTGGTACTTCTGATCGAGCTGTAGCCCTTGTACGGCAGCAATGCTGCCGAAACGTTATTTACCGAGCCCAGGGCGCCTGGATTGATGTTGGTGGTATACCCCAGCGGCAACTGTTCCAGTTCGTCAAGATAAATCTGATGCCGGGATTGGTTGCCGATGTACGAGGCATCGAGGGCCATCTTGAAAGGCAACACTTGCTCCACGCCGAGGTTGAACCCAGTGGTGGTCGGAATCATACCCTTTTGATTCACCGTTAGCACACCGCCGGACGGCGTGAGAGGCGTTCCATTGACCTCCGATGTGGAGATACTCCCTATATTGCCGCCATAAATTGTTGGCGTATAAACATTCGGGGGGTTGCTGATGCCGCCAAAATTGAAGGTGTTTTGTTGGTAGCGCTCGTAGAAGAGTCCATAACCGCCGCGAACAGCGGTCTTGCCGTTTCCGAACACATCCCAGGCAAAGCCCAAGCGTGGACCGACGTTGTTATAGCGAAAATCCAATCCGCCCTTGGGCAAACCGTCGGTACCTTCCCGAACCATGCCGTTGTATGGGTTGCCGACGACGGTAATTCCAGTGCAGCCATAACTGGTGGTATTCCCGCAGATAGAACCCTGGGTAGGAGCCGATCCGGGTATGTTAGGTGCGGTATTGATAGTCACCGCCTGCGAAGTCGAGTAGAAGTTCGGCTCAAAGTAGTACTGGTGGTACTTGCCCGCCGTGTATGTGGGGCCGAGAAACTGGTAACGCACGCCAAGATCGAGTGTGAGTCTTGGCAAGGCCTTCCAGGTATCCTGGAAGTAGCCCTCATACTGGAACATGTGGAACGCGCCGAACGCATAGACGTTCGACTGAGTGGTGGTTGTCGCATTCCCAAGGAGCATGTTGGCTAGGCCCCCATTGCTGTTGAGAGGATTTTGATTGCTGGCTGCGAAGCTGAGAGAGACATTCTCTTGCCACGTCCCTTCCTGCCCATTCTCGTTCAGATCGCCCATGATGCCAAATTTGAAGACGTGATCTTTCCAGATTTTGGTGACGTCGTCATTCGCGACAAGCGTATTACCTGTCGACGTCCAACCCGCTGGAAAGACTCCCGTATTGAGGTAAGTGCCGTCGGCGAGAGCCGGGGCGAGGTTATGAGTGTTGGTGGCCGGATATAGGTCGCTGAAGGTGAAGCCCAGTTTGGTCTTGTCGTATGTGTCCGGGTTTGTGCCGGGAACGATGTCGACCACCTGCGTCAAGTGAAGCCAACCAACGGTCGCTTCATTGGTCAGGGTCGGGGAGATCACGTTCACTAAGCTCCAAGCCCAGCTCTTGCCCGGTTTTTTTCTGTAGAGAGGCAAAACCGGGAAACTGGGTCCGGAGAAGATGCCGAAGCCTTCGTGCTCCTCCTGCCGGTCATCTACATAACGGAAGAAGGCATTCGCCTTTGGCCCGAAGTTATAATCGACGCGAGCGGCGTACTGGTTTTTATAGAACACATAGGTATCCTGGAAGTTGACCTGCTGCTCGTCGTCATAACCATTGTTATAGGTAGGACGATTGAAGTTCCCTTTGTAGGCAGGTTTAAAGTCCGCAATCATCGCAGCATATTGCGAGTTAGATGCCGTAATTTGGCTGGCTGGGATGATATTGCCGGGAACCGGCGTGCCACCATTGATCTCGCCCTCCGCGTTGTACGTGACTGTGCCGGGTTGGAAAACCTGTCCGTCTTGTACTTGACCGGGCGGCAACTGCGGTGCATTTGGTTCCGGTTGACTCTGAAATCCGGGAATGATGATCGGCGTACAGGTCGAAGTCCCATTGTAATCGCACATGCCTGGGTTAGTTTTCGAACCTGGGCGGTACATAGGCGAAAGGTCGGCATTTTGTCCCGGATTTCCCGAAGAGTCGAGGCCGAGCATCGACGGTTGGGGCACGGTATAAAACGTGCCGCCGTTGGGGCGGCTGGCGCGCGTGCCTTCATAGTTGAAAAAGAAGAAAGCTTTCTTGTTGCTCCTTGGCGAGATCTTCGGGATGGGAATATACCCACCTGCGTTGCCGCCGAACTGATTGAATCTCAAGATTGCTCTTGCCAATCCGTCGTGGTTGCTGAACCAGTCGTTGGCATCGTAATCCGTGTTGCGATTGAATTCATACACCGTGCCATGGAACGTCTTGCCTCCACTTTTGGTGTTGACGAGAATCATGACACCGGGGCTGCGGCCATATTCCGCGTTGTAATTGCCCGTGAGGGTCTTGAATTCGCCCACCGCATCGAGACTCAGGTCGGTGTATTCGCCATCGTTAGCGCCGATGTCAGTATTGATCACGCCATCGAGAAAGAAGTTGTTGTCGGTGCCGCGCATTCCGTTCACATAGAAGTCGTCGGTCTGATTGAAGACCAAACGGAATTGCGACTGGTTGTTTGTGACCACGCCTGGAGTGGTGGTCAGAAGCGACTCGAAGTCGCGTCCGTTCAAAGGCTGCTCGACAACTTGCCGCTCGTCAATAACAGCCGCATTGTTGGAACTTGTAGTATCGATAGTGGGTGTTTCAGTACTCACGGTCAAGGTCTGGGAAGTTTGACCGAGACTTAACTTCAGCTGCCCCAGGCCGAGGTTCTGGTCTGGATCCAACACCACTCCGGTGCGCACCAGTTGCTCCATCCCAGGGGCGCTCACTTTGAGCGTGTAAGTCGAGGGCGTCAGATTCGTCGCCCGGAATGTTCCGGTGTCGTCGGACACGACGTCGCGAGCCACGCCGCCAGTAGCCTCATTGACGACCCGGACTTTGGCTCCGGATATCACGGCACCCGTTGGATCGATTACCGTACCATTGATGGTGCCGGTCTGTGCGCGAAGTTTCGTGCCCGGCAGGAACGCGATCGCCATGACCAACATGGCAAGGGGCGGGATCAGGCCTGCCTTTAACAGGTGGTAACTACTGCTGAGCCGTTTCCGGAGAAGCCAAGCCATCCATCTGCAGTTTGTTGTTCCGCGGCCACAAAGAATGTTCTCGAAGTGGTCATTTACGTTACTGGCATTTCTGATTTGAATCATCGCAGTTTTCTCCTGAGGCGTGATCTTGTCGTGTAACGTGCGATTCGTTGCAAACATTGCAATCCATCGTCGTAGAGCACAATCAGTCGTTCATGTGGAGCATGCGCGATCAACGTTATCTTGAAATTTTCAGGTGAAATCTGATAACGTTATCAAAAACACCAATACGGTATACAAATAAAGACAGGCATGTCAACATTTTTCTAATTTTTTGTATGATGTCAATCGTTTGATTAAAGAATGTGGCCCCGACTGCGCAAAGTGGCCGGCATCCAAGGGGCCAAGACTCTATTCAGTCGCCTTGTGATTCTCGTTATCAGAGAAATTATGGCGAAAGCTATCGAGACGTTCTGATTGATGGCAAGAACCGGGGACTATGCGTGTGTTAGCTGCGAGAAGTCGTGATCAAGGTGCGAGGACCCAAGCCGCTGGCATCCATCAAGAGCTGCACGCCTTGCCAAATGCCTGGTATTCGCAACAAGGCTCCCGCCATTGCCCAACCACAATTCAGATGCTCCAGCGCTCTTCCCATCGCTCTTACGCCTTCAACTGGGGAGCTGCCGTCAGCAGGGTAATAACGCACTCTGCGAATCGATCCCGGCAAAAGTTCTTCGGTGTCGATAATATGCAATCCAACCAGACTTCTTGCTTCAAGCCATGACCGCAACTCGCTGCACGGTCCGCAACTGGCGGCGATATAGATGCGGGCGGACGAGCCAGAATGGTACGGACTCCATCGGAACCGCCAATTCTGCACTTGGGCCCGGTAGGTTCGCCATTCATTACCAAAGCGGCGGACTAAATCTTCTCTCTCATCCCAGTGCGCGATGCCGGCGCTGTAAATCGCAGACATAGCAGCTGCGAGGATCAGCCAGCCGTTCCGCAGAATGCCAGCCCACAAAAGCATGACCGCGACGCAGGACATTTGCATGGGATTGGCGCAGTAGCGGTACATGCCGCTAGTGACTAGCCGCTGCGGCGGATCGTACGGGATCGGCGTCCCGTGACCGCGCTCCGCAAACTCCATCGCGGCAGAGACACCAGGAACAGCAATCAGCAATAGCAATTGAATTTCGATTTGCCTGAGCCAACTGACTTCATGCAGAAGAGGTCGCCAGCCCGTCCCAGGTCTCAAGGCAAAGACAATCTCCGGCACCAGATAGAGGAAGAGTAGTCCCGACGTTGCAACCTGAAGTGCGACCCGCGCTCGCAAATGCGTTCTGTTACTTGTCCATCGCGCGACACAAAGGGCGGGAGCAAGAACCCCAGCAACCGCGAAGGTTTCGCCCAGCAGCCAGTGCGGGCCCAACTGCACCAGAGGCTTGCACAGCGGCATAATAGCGAGATCGGCTGCCACCATAATGGCAACGAGCCAGTGAATCGCGATACGCGGAAACGCAAGTTGCGGTAGCAGACCCCACAAAATCACCCATCCAATAAAGCATTCAAGGGGCATGCCGCGAAATTGTGAGCCGCCGTCAGCGAAGCTCCACCAACCTGCCCAGGCATTGATGGATTGCACCGCCAACAACGTCGGAATCACCCAAAGAACACCGAGTAGACTGACTGCAATCTGTCGAGGCTGCCGGCCATGCACCATACGTGCGGTCAACGCGGCCGTGAGCGGAAGATATACAGCCGCGGCACGTTGCCAATCTGCGACGCTCATCCAGACGTCATTGATCCAGGCCGCGCTCATTCAGTTGCTCCGCATTGGTGTCGCATTCGTGTGAGGCATTGCATTGGCCTCTATCAAATACTTGGCGGCCTCATGAACAGCAACGCGTTCCAGTGGACCAAAGTACCAAGCTGGGTCGAGTTGCCTCTCGAAATGCACGCGCCAGTTTACCAGCGAGTGCGCTGCGTCGATCTGCTTCCACTGAACTTCAGAACTGGTCCACGCAATCCACTGTGTGAGCTTGCTTGTGTCGCTCACGGTTTCGAAACGCACATAGCCTGGGCGGTTTTCGGCGACACGCATTGTCAAGTCGCCGGGGGGGGTCGCCTTCCGCTCCGGCAAAATGAATCATCCGCATAGCGCCTATCTCGAGGCCTTCACCGGATGCTTTCAGTGGCCGCAAAAAACCAACACGCAGTGTTCGCGGCAATCCTGTCTTAATATCCGGACTGAGCGCAAGCTGGTGCTCTACCGCATCCGCTGAAGCGTCCACGATTCTGCTAACCTCTACCGATTGAGAACGGTTGAAGGACAGTGCTGGAATTACTCCCTCGAATGACAACGGCAGTAGGACGAAAGCCACGCAGCTCAGAGTTACACTCCGGTCATGGCGCGTTCTGTCCACGACGGCGCCGATGATGATTCCTACGAGATAAAACAACGGCGAGGCAACGAGGATGCACAAATATCCTTCGCCGAGCAGTGGGGCAACGATGAGCAGCGCCAGGGTAATCCCCTTCAGTATGCCCCCCGTCACTGTTTTCGCTTTCGGTGTGAGCGCAAGCAGGATTGCTAATACCGTGGGAATACCGAGGAACATAGCAGCACTGCGCCCTAGGGCGTGGTGCATCAAAACACGATAGAGCACAGCTCCAATCGTGAATGCGACTATGAGCGCAACCAGCGTCCATTGTGCGGAAGTGATCTTCTCCTTCACCTCGTCAGCTTCGCACGCTTCCGCTTCTCATTTTTTTCTTCGAACGCTCGACAAGGTCAACGATAATTATTCCGACGGCATAGAAGAGTGGCAAGGCAAATATGATCAATATGAGAGTTACGCCCATAAGCGGGGCTACAATCAACGCCGCGACAGCGATGCTTTTCTAGATTGAACCCGTCTCAGTTCTTGCGTTCGGCGTAAACATGATGAGAATCGCAATTAACCCAGGAATTCCACTAAATAATGCTGCAATAGACAACATTTGAACTCGTTGGACGAATGTTTCCATAGACCAAAGGGGGCTCGACATCTGCTCAAGGATCAGAATCGCCCAAACCGCGACCACAGCAGCGACCACTATTAATCTCCGCTGCGCGACTCCGCTTCCTTTGATCTTTTCGATAGTCTCAGAGAACATTGGAACTCCTTTCTCGTGCTCGCACGAAATCAGGCTACAGGTAGAAGTTCGGACTCTCGCAGGAGCGCAAGAATCTTTCTCCGGACCGGTTTCAGGACAGAGAGCTTGGCAAGCCCCAACAACTTTAGCGTCAAATCGAGCGCACCGTCTGCCAACCGTCGCGTTCTGCGTTGTTCGGGCGAACCGTCATATAGGAACATCACCAGCAGTCCCATTTGAAGGGCCCACAGAGCAACTGGAAGCAATAGGTCGAGGTCCTCGGGCAGTTTCTCTTTGGCAATGGCTTGGCGAAAGACGTCTATACTGCGGCGGCGAATCTCTGCCGTTCCCTTGCCCAGGCACGACAGCGGATGGCCGGGTTCGCCAGTGTAGCGGAAGACCACACCCAGCAGATTGCGATCATCCTTAGCCAAGTCGAACTTTGTATGCATTGCCGAACGTAGTCGATCCTTCAACTTTCGCGTATGCGCGAAGACCTCAGTGCATATCTGCTCCTGCTCGGCCTGCGCCGCTTCGTAATATGCCTGGATGATTGCTTCTTTGCTCGGAAAGTAATAGTAGGCTGCGCTTTTGACAACGTCGGCTTGACTTGCAACATCCTGCATTGAAGTCGCATCAAAGCCCCTTTCACGAAACAAGTTAAGCGCACTTTGAAAGATGTGCTCTCGTGTCTCTTCGCCCTTACTCGTGTTCGGTTCATTTTTGACCACGGTCAAATAATGGGATAAGCTGTAGTGAAAGTCAAGTCTTTTTTTGAACGCGGTCAATTAATCGATCTAAAAGTGGCAAGCTTTCACCTGTCGCACTTTTTGGCCCGAGTGGGTATGTAGCCACGGCCCTTGGAATAATCTCTAGTGAGCAAGAGGCACCCGTCGCGTTTTAGATGGAATAGTAGCGTCCGTATTGTCGCTCCTGGAATAGTCGTGCCGATCGCGAGGAAGTTAACGACAGCCCTTAGTAAAGGAATTGCGATGAAGGTCGGGTTCATAGGACTAGGCAACATGGGGACACCGATGGCGCTGCGCCTGCTCGCAGCTGGACACGAATTGTCGGTATGGAACCGGAGCGAAGAGCGTACTAAGCCGCTCATCCACGAAGGTGCGATAGCCGCAGCGACTCCCGCTGAAGCCGAACTGGGATCCGACGCTGTAATCACGATGCTTCTGGATGATGCGGCATATGAAGAGGTGCTTTTTGGCGTCCACAGGTTGATTGATGTGCTCTCCCCTGGTGTGCTTCACATCTCGTGCGGCACCATCAGCATGGCCCTCGGCGAGCGGCTTGCCGTGGAACACGCGAATCGAGGCATCGATTTTGTGGCAGCGCCGGTGCTTGGCAGTGCAAGCGATGCCAAGGACGGTCGGCTAAGGATAATAGCTGCGGGCACCGACAAAGCAATTGATCGTGCCCGTCCGCTGCTTGAGGCATTTTCGCGAGGGATCACCGTGGCGGGCAAAGAGCCGCACCATGCCTATGCTATGAAACTGACCTGTGGCATTCGATAACATTGCTCTCCGTGTCTGATTATGTATCGTTCTTCGGCATCTGATCGAAAGCGGACTTCCATTCGCCATCGACGGGCATTAGTTCGAATTCGGCAGCGCCGAGAAGACGTCGTTTCATGTCAGTCTCCGGGGCCCGATTCCGGATTGTCGAAGCGGGTGAAGCGGGAGATGAAGTTGAGGTGAATGGTACCGGTGGGGCCGTTGCGCTGCTTGGAGAGAATAATCTCCGACTTCGCTTTGTCGGCTTCGCTCATCTCCTCGTCGCGGGTGTAGTAGGACTCGCGATGGATGAAGGCCACCACGTCGGCGTCCTGCTCGATAGAGCCGGACTCGCGTAGGTCGCTGAGCATGGGTCGATGGTCGTCCTTGCGCTGCACGCCGGCACGAGAGAGTTGCGAGAGAGCCACGACCGGCACGTTCATCTCTTTGGCCAGAGCTTTGAGGCCGCGGGAGATGGCCGAGACCTCCTGGGTGCGATTCTCGTAGCCCTTCTTGCCGTTCGAGGGCAGCGTGGCTGTCATCAGTTGCAGATAGTCGACGACCACCAGATCGAGGCCACCAGCATTCTGCCTTAGGCGGCGGGCCTTGGCGCGCATCTCGGCCAGCGAGATGCCAGCCGTGTCGTCAATGAAGAGGCGCGACTCGACGAGTTGGCCAAGTGCATTAGTGAGCTTGTCGTGGTCCTCGCGGCCCAGGAAACCTTTCTGCAACTTTTGCTGGTCGACCCAAGCCTGTGAGGCCAGCATGCGGCGCAACAGCGATTCCTTGCTCATTTCGAGGCTGAAGACGGCCACTGTGGCGGCGTGGTTGATGGCCGCGTTCTGGGCGATGTTGATAGCGAGCGCTGTTTTGCCCATCGATGGCCGCGCGGCGATGATGATTAGTTCGCCCTTCTGCAGGCCGCTGGTCATGCGGTCGAATTCGGTGAAATCCGTGGCGAGACCGGTGACCTCACGGCTCTGCTTGTACAAATTATCGATCGTCCCGAAGGAATGCTGGACGATCTGATCGAGGGACTGAAAGCCGCCGGTGAGCCCTTTTTCGCTCACCTCCATGAGCTGCGATTCGGCTGCGCCCAGAACGTCGAGAGCCGATTCGCCCTGATCGGCTGCGCGCGCGATGGCGGCCGAACAGATGAGCATGAGCTTGCGCAGCAGGCTCTTGTCCTTGACGATGCGGATGTAATCCTCGATGACCGGACGGCGCGGCAAACCCTCGGTGAGCGAAGCCAGGTAGGCTACGCCGCCGATGGACTCGACCTCCTTATAGCGGGCCAGCTCGTTGGACAAGGTGACGATATCGACGGCGCGTTGAGCATTCATCAACTCGGTCATGCGCAAGAAGATGCGGCGATGCGAGTCGAGGGAGAAGTCTTCGGAGTCGAGCTTCTCGGCGGCCTCGGCGTGGGCAGCGTTGTCGAGGAGAATGGCGCCGAGGATGGTTTTCTCGGCATCGACGTTGGCTGGAAGGCCGTTGTCTACCAAGTTGGACATGGTCGCCATGGCTTTGAGTGTAGGCCGACTGGGGCTCTGGAAAAGGGGTCACCAGATGCGGATAAGAAAGTAAGTTGTTATCAATAAAACACTTATAAGTTTTAAATTGTTAATCGCCGACGCTAGTTTGGGGCTATGGTTCACCTTTTGTCGGGTTTTGCAATCCCGCGGCAAAAGGGTGCCTACTTTGGCGCAGATGCGAAGGCCCTTTGGCGTAAGCCAAAGGGCCTTCAATCAACTACCCCCAGCCTACGCCGCTACAGTCCGCGTAGGTTTGGAGCCCCACAGCCCGTAGTAGGCAATGAAGAGGTAACAGAGGATTGGAATAGCGAAAGAACTTTGGATGCCAACCTTGTCGGCCAATCCTCCAGGGACATATTGAAGGTTGTGGACAATCGCGTAATGCTTTCCGATCTTGTCGGCCACGGCGCCAATGAGCCATGGAACGACCGCTCCGCCAACGACCGCCGTCATGATGAGTCCCGATCCCTTGCTGGCCATCTTGCCCAGCCCAGCGATGCCGAGAGCGAATATGTTCGGGAACATAATGGAATTGAAGAAGCCGCAGAGAACCAATGTCCAGATGGCGATTTGGCCATTAGTGACCATAGAGAGGGCAATGGATACCGCGGCCGCAAAGCCAAAGATCCCCAGTAGCTTGCCGGATTTGATCACGGTCAGAATCCAGGAACCGAGCAGACGGCCAATCAGCGCGCCGAACCAATATAGTGAAACGAGAATGGCGGCAATTTCCACATTGGTCCAGGGACCAAGCCAGCCGGTGACGAAGGTTCCGAAGCCGCCGAGCGAATCAAAGAATGAAGTAACCCTCGCACTGTCCACTCCCTGGGATAAAAAGTAGTTGACCGCGATCGAGGCCAGGCCTACCTCCACGCCGACATAGAGAAAGATTCCGACAGCGCCGAGCACGGTGTGTTTGTAGGTCCAGATGCTAGTGCTCGCCACCGGATCGCCCTTTTTGACTGGCTTGGCCTCGGCCTGCTCGATGTGCGGCAGGCTCAAGAAAATCACGATCAGGCCCAGGATGAGCAATCCTGCGGCTATAAGTATGTACGGCATTCGAACCGTGTCGGCAACGGCGGCCTTGGTGGCAAGCTTGGCTGGATCGGTGAGAATGTAGTGGCCGGCGATCAACGGAGCGATGGTTCCACCGAGCGAGTTGAGGGCTTGCGCCAGCGTTAGACGGACGGGCGCGCTGTGCTCGGGACCGAGGATGGCGACGTAGGGGTTGGCAGCGGTCTGCAAGGCGGTGACGCCTGCTCCCACGACAAAAACCGCCGCGAGAAAAAGGGGAAAGTTGACCAGTTTGGCGGCGGGAACGAACATCAGACAGCCGATGACCTGGATGAAGAGCGAGACCACCATCGTCCGCTTGTAGCCAATCATTTCAATCAGCTTCGAGGTGGGCGAGGAGAAAACAAAATAAGCCAGGAAGAAGGCTGACTCGGCCAGCATGGCCCATTTATAGGGAAGATCGAAGATCGACCGCAGATGGGGAACGAGCGCCATGTTCAGGTTGGTGATGAACCCGAAGATGAAAAATAGGATGGCGACCGTAATGAACGGGCCGACGTAACTGGGCGTGCTTGGAGCCGCCACTTGCTTGGAGTTTGTTGCCATAAAACGCTGTTCCCCGCTTCCTCTAAAAATTCGCCCAGTTGGGGCTTTTCCGCGCAACCCCGGCACAGAAGAAGTGCGGAACGATGGCCGCCTGATTTACCTGTGTCCGGGAATCCCGGATTTTTGCTGCACTAACACTACACGGAAAGCCCTGTCGTGGGGAAGTGAGGGCAACAACGGCCATGACAGACTCTTCTCGACCTCAGTGGCCAACGAGGGTCAGGGGCACAAACCCTCAACCTTCAATCAGATAAGATCGGTCCGCACCGCACCCTATGCTGCAGAGGGAAGCGAGAATGCCGTATCCTCATCTAAAAGCAAGGAGAAACCGATGGCTACTGGAACGTTGAGCAGCGCCAAACTAAAAAAGGTTCTGGCCTCGTTGGAAGGCAACTGGCAGGCCGAGATGGAAGGCTACCACACCTATCTGACCCTGGCCGACCGTGATGCGGACCCGATGCGTGCCCAGGTGCTGCGCCACCTGGCCGGCGCCGAGTGGGAGCATGCCGCGCTGTGGCACGGCCGCATTCTGGAGTTAGGCGGAGAAGAGCCTGTCTATCACGGCAGCCCCGGCGGCGAGGCCAACTCGCTGGCCAACCGTGCCGGTGGCGTGCGCATGGCACTGCGTCGCCTGGAGATCGAGGAGAGCCGCCACATCGCCAACTACGGTAGGCAGTTGAAAGACCTGGGCGACGAAGACTCGATCGCTATTCTCGAACACGTTATCGAAGATGAAAAGGACCACCATCGCGAGCTTGGTTCGTTGTTGCGCGGCCACTACCAGGCCCCGGCCGGCTCGCCCAAGATTGACCCCAAGGCAGTTCTTGAAGAGTTGCTGGCCAAACGCAGCCAGGGGCGCAAGCAACCCGGTGCCTGGATCGGCGACGCCATCTATGGCGTCAACGACGGTCTAGGCGCCATCTTCGGCATCGTCTCGGGCGTGGCCGGCGCCACGGCAGCTAACCCCGTCAACCAACATACTTATGTGCTGCTGGCGGGCCTCTCGGGCATCATAGCCTCTGCGCTCTCGATGGGTTCTGGCGCATATCTGGCCGCCAAGAGCGAACGCGAAATCTACATGGCCGAAATCGCTCGTGAGCGCGAGGCCATTCAGATGAACGGTCCAGAGGCCCGCGAACTGCTCTCGCTCTACTACCAGGTCAAAGGCTTGCCCGAAGCCGACGCCGACCACATGGTGAACCACATCGCCAGCGACCCCGAGCAGATGCTGCGCGCTCTCGCCAGCGAGCGACTCGGCACCAGCGAGGAGGCACTCGCGAATCCTCTTGTTTCCGCCGGCTCGGGAGCTCTCTCGACCGCCGTTGGCGCGTTCATCCCCATCATTCCCTTCTTCTTCTTGAACGGAATGACAGCGGTCATCGCCGCCGCCGCTGTCTCCTTGGCCGCACACTTTGCCGTCGGCGCAGCCAAGTCGCTGATCACCGTCCGCTCCTGGTGGTCATCGGGCCTGGAGATGACCGTAGTCGGCGCTGTGGAAGGTGCGGTCACTTACGGCATTGGCATTCTGCTCGGCAAGGGTGGGGTATAATCGCACTTCAGAATCTATGCCTTTTTCCGGGGGCGAAGCGGGTAGAATGGACTCGGTCTTTACCCCCGGAGAACTCCTTGCTGAAAAAGACTCTTGGTTTGCTCACCGTTGTTGTAATTCTGCTGCCGTCCATTCCTGTCGCCAGTCAGAACGCTGCCACTGTCGTCTTCGAGCGCAACGTTGCCATGAAGACTCGCGATGGCGTGACGCTGCGCGCTGACATCTACCGGCCGGACGGCGACGGCAACTACCCGGTTTTGCTCGCGCGCACTCCGTATAACAAGGACGGTTTCGCGGTCTTTGGACATCGCGCCGTGGCGCACGGATTCATGGTTGTGGTGCAGGATGTGCGTGGGCGTTACGCCTCCGATGGCGAATGGTACCCCTTCAAGCACGAGATCGAAGACGGCTACGACACCGTCGAGTGGGTGGCGGCACTGCCTCACTCCAACGGCAAGGTCGGTATGTTCAGCGGCTCTTATGTTGGGGCTACGCAGATGCTGGCGGCGATCAGCCATCCACCGCATTTGGCCGGAATCTGTCCCATCGTGACCGCCTCGAACTACCACGAAAACTGGACCTATCAGGGCGGAGCTTTCGAGCAGTGGTTCAACGAGTCATGGACCGCAGGTCTGGCGCAGGACACTTACGGCCGGTCGATCAGCAAACAAGCCAATGCGCTGGTTGGAGACACCGTTCTGCCGCTCAAGAATTTTCCTGTCTTCAACATCAAAGCCCCTCAAGACGGAGCGGCTTTGACTCGCTCTCTGGCCCCTTACTTTCTCGATTGGCTCGACCACCCCACTTATGACAGTTACTGGAAGCAGTGGTCGATTGAGGAGAACTTCGGCAAGATTCAAGTTCCGGCGCTGACGATCGCCGCCTGGTACGACATCTTCCAGGGCGGTTCGTTGCGCAATTACCTTGGATTAAAGGCACACGCCGGCACTGAAGCGGCCCGCAACGGGCAACACCTCATAGTCGCCGTCGGCGGCCATTCCGGCTGGAGCCGCAATGTCGGCGCAGTCGATTTCGGCTCCGACGCGGCCTTCGATGAAAGTGATTACGTGTTGGATTGGTACGACTATCTGTTCCTGGGCAAGCAGAATCAATTCGCCAACGGTAAGCCAGTTCGCATCTTCTTGATGGGTGAGAACAAGTGGCGCGATGAGGATAGCTGGCCGCTGGAACGGGCCGAGGAAACGAGTTACTTCCTTCACTCATCCGGCAAGGCCAACGGCGTTTCTGGTGACGGTGCGCTCTCCACCTTCGCGCCCACTGCCGAAGGTGCGGACAAATTCATCTATGATCCCGCCAACCCCGTGCCCACCATCGGCGGACCGCTCTGCTGTGACGCAGCGCATCTGGCTCCAGGCCCGCGCAATCAGAAAGAAGTTGAGGCCCGACCGGATGTGTTGGTCTATTCAACGCCGCCTCTGGAAGGTGACACTGAAGTTACTGGACCTGTAACTCTTGACTTATACGCCAGTTCTTCCGCCGTCGACACAGACTTTACCGCCAAGTTAGTCGATGTGTGGCCGAATGGCTTTGCGCAGAATCTTACTGAAGGAATTTTGCGCGCCAGTTACCGCGAATCGACGACCGCTGCTCCAAAGCCTCTCGTGCCCGGTAAGGTTTATGAATACCAGATCGATCTGTGGTCAACAAGTAATGTCTTTTTGAAGGGGCATCGGATTCGCTTGGAAGTGAGCAGCAGCAACTTCCCGCGCTTCGACCGCAATTTAAATACGGGCAAGCCGGCGAGCACGAGCTCGGTATTTGTGAAGGCGACAAACATCGTCTTTCACGACAGCGTGCATCCAAGCGCATTGATTTTACCGGTCGTGCCAAGATAGCTGAAGGATGGCGACTATTTGCTAAAATATTTCCACAGTTGCCATGCGCCTTCGGTGTCCCACGCGCGCCGCGTCTTTATATTTTTGGCTAGGGTGAGATGCCACGATCCCCGCATTACGGGAGCGGTGAAAATTCCTTGGACGCTAGTAACTCCTGCGCCGCCTGCCGCCCCAGCCGGATGCAATCGGGGATGCCGATGCCGTCGTAGGCGTTGCCGGCAAGGCGCAGGCCTTCGAGAGCGGCGACACGCACGGCGATGCGCTGCTTGCGCTCCTGATGGCCGACAGCGTACTGGGCCATGGCCCTGGGCCAGCGCGAAACCTGGGTGTGCTCCGGCTCGGTTTTACTGGGTACAATTTTTTCGCCAAGAATCTCATTGAGTTCACGGCGCACGGTGGCCACCAAATCGGCGTCAGGCGCGGCGAGCAGGGCCTCGTTCTTCATGCCGCCCAAAAAAGCGCGCAGCACCGCTTTGCCCTGCGGTGTGCGCCCCGGAAACTTTCTATGCACAAAGGTGCAGGCTAGCATCGAGCGGCCTTCCACGACCGGAACCAGGAAGCCGAATCCCTCTGGCAGGCGGCCCAGACGGGCTTCGTCGTAGATCAGATTGACTGTGATCGAAGATGAGTAGGGGATGCCACTCAGTTCCTCGGCCAGCACCGCGTCAACCTGTCCAAGCAGTGCACCCGCGGCCCAGGCAGGTGAGGCCAAAATCACCGCGTCGTACAGTTCCTTTGAGCCGCCAGCCTCAACCATCCAACCACCGGTTACCTTCTCCAGACTCGTGACCGGCGTAGATAGGCGAACGCTCCCAGGATCAAGTCGTGCCGTCAGTGTGTCGATGAGTTGCTGCAGGCCGCCGCGCAGCGTGGTAAAGATCGACCGTGGAGCGGAAGTGCTTGCGCTCTTTCCATTTCCAGTGGCTGTTTTGGCTCGGGCGCGCATCGCGCGGTGCGCGGCCAACATGCCACGGGTCAATGAGCCGTATTTGCTCTCCATCTCGACGAGCCGCGGCAACACCGTGCGGGCGCTCAGTTGCGTAGCTTCGCCGCCGAAGATGCCGCTGAGCAGCGGATCGGCCAGCCGGTCAACGGCTTCGCGGCCGAAGTGGCGTTCAACCAGCGCGGCCACCGACTCGTCGGGCTGGCCACTGGGGCGCGGCGGAATCAGCAGTTCTAACCCCATACGCAACTTGGTGGATAGGCTGAAAAGCCGAGTCAGCGCGGTGGGAATCAGCTTGGTGGGCACCAGGAACATTAGCCCGTCGGGCAGGGGCACGAGCCGGTTGCGCACGACAATGTAAGTCTTGCGGTCGGCATCATTCGAAGGGGTCAGTGCGGCCTCTAACCCCAGTTCGCGGCACAACTCGATCGCCGCCGGTTTCTCGGTAAGAAACGAATCCGGGCCCCGCTCGAGCACCGCACCGTCCACGATCTCCGTGGCCAACGAGCCGCCAAGCCGCCCGCGCGCCTCAAAGAGCGTATAGTCGACCTTCACTCCAGCCCTGCGCGCCTGCTCCAGTTCATAAGCAGCCGCCATGCCCGCTATTCCGCCACCAACGATCGCCGTCCGCATCGTTAACATCATCCCATATTCAGCTATGCCCTTGATTGCGACTCGGAAACCGGAGGCGTCAAGGAATGACCACGGTGATCTTCGCGTTGTGGACGATGCCGTTCGTAACTCCGGTCACAACCACGTTGTAAGTGACCAGCGTCGGAGGAGGTGTGAGCGGCGAAGTCGATCCTTGAGCGTTTTCGTAGATCGAGTTGCAACCGGTCGCCGTCAATGCCGCGAACAAGCCGAGGCCGAGCAACAAAGTCCGTTGAAGCTTGCAGCGTGCACGCCTGCCGAGGAAAAGCAAGCCAAAGCTGAGCATCCCTGCCATGATCGGCCAGCGGGTCGGGACTTGCTGCTTGGACGCGGCCTGCGCGGTTGTCGCTGCGGCGTTGATGGTCAGCGTAGTCGTCGCTTGCCCGTTCACCGTCACTGTCGATGGATTGAGGCTGCACGTGACCTGGGTGGTAGACGAAGAGCAACTCAACGCCACGGAAGCGTTGAAGCTATAGAGCGAATTCAGGTTGAAGCCCACCGTCGCCGAACTTCCGGACGGCACCGTGACCTGCGTCAGTTGAGGCGCAAGCATGAAATCCGGCATACCCGGAACAACATAGTCAAAGGTTATCGGGGCGCTGACAGAAGACTGATACACGCCGTCGCCGGAGTAGATACCGATCACTTGATTCTGGCCGTAGTCAAAATATTCAGCATACGCTGGGCCGATAGTTATTCCCGTGGCGCCGTTGGGCCCGGACGCCGTAAGGCCAAGCCCCGTGAACGCAGCACCATCATTGAAGATCATGACGCTGCCTGTCGGCGGCACAGTCGAACCGCTGCCGCCGGTAACTGTGGCTGTAAAGTATGTGGCGCCGCCCGTAGCGTAGTTAAGAGAGGACGGATTGGCCGACACAGTGACGGTTGCAGGAAGCAATAGGCCCGCCGGCACCGTCGCAACCACCGTGCCGCCCGATACAGTGGCGGCAACCGAATTCACATCTCCCGCATAAGTTGCCGATAGAGCATAACTCCCCGCCGGCAAGTTTTCAAAGATAGCTTCGCCTTTCAAAATAGCTTGCTCGCCACGGCCCATCCCGCCCGGAGAGAGAGTTACATTCTGGGTTAGCGAACCTAGGCTTATGGTAACGGTTCCGGTCGGATACTGGCAGCTATCGGCCTCTAACTGCACCATAACGGGCAGACTATAACCTGCGGTAACGGCACAAACAACAGGTGAACCCGTCGGGCTTGCACAATTTCCGCCAGAGGACACAGAGAGAAACGTCCTGGCTTGGGCAACCGAGAAAGTAAAAGGTGCAGCCATGGCTGCACCGTAGCTTGCATCTCCCGAGTAAGTCGCACTGATCGAGTGGCTGCCTGCGCCGAACATAGATGGAGCAGCCCAGGTGGCATAGCTGGCGGTGTTGAGTGATGTCGTACTGATCGGCCTGCCATCCAGTGAGAAGGTGACTGTCCCTGTGCCACTCCCGTGCGGAAGAGAGAAACCATCAACCAAGTTTGTAAAGCCGCCATTGGCGACCGCCGCGGCTGCGACCGGCTCGTTCGCATCGAAGATATATCCGTTAGGATAGGGGCCGAAGGATCCGCCAAGCGTTCCTAGAAACAACAATGCCTCGTCGGGGAACAATACAGCCTGGCAGGCATCGGCGGGATTTATGAACCCATCACTGGAACCTATACCAAATCCACCCAGGGTTAGGCTGCCACTGGCCGGAGTAATAGTCACCATCTGCGGATCGGAGTAACTGCTTTCATAACTCCCATCGCCTGAATACTGTGCCCAAACTTGATAACTTCCGCCGGGAAGATTGCTAAGCGAACCGCTGGCCGCGCCATTGCTCGCAATCGTCTGTACGTTCTGTCCTGCGCTCAACGGCGCGGGTGAATTGTTGAGAATCGTCACAGTGCCTTGCGGAGTTCCGCCGCCTGAGGCAGGGTTCACATTTACGGTGAAGCTAATCAGCTGCCCGTGCTGCGCGGAGGTGGGAGATATCTGCAGATTAGTCACAGTTGGCTTGAAGGTGATCGAGTTCCAGTCATTCACTAGCACATTGGCGTCCACTGATCCCAGTCCGCTGGCGAGGTCGTATCCTGTTCCGGCGGAATACTTCTGCAACGAATAAAATGCGTCTGCTGTCTTATCGAGCGAACAGTCAGACGTGCCTTGGAGACATGTCATATTGTTGCTGCCCAAAGTTACATCGTGAAATGCCTCTGGAAACTGGCGAGCCAGCGGATAAAGTGTAAAGTTGGCCTGCCCCTGCCGGCCATATTTCTGATTGACCAGCGCCATGATCCCGGCCATCGCGGGCGTCGAGGCCGATGTTCCGCCAACGATTGTGATAGCTTCGTCGCCGCTCGCGTCGGACACACAGTCGCCGGACTCCGCGCAAATCGGATAGGCGCTGAAGTTCTCCCCGTTAGCCGCGAAGAGCGAGACGTCGGGAATGTCGCGCACTCCATCGGCGGGAACTCCCGGAGCACTTTGCCAGCCTGGCTTTGCATAGCCGAAAAGGCTCCCCGAGACGGAACTGCAGACGAAAGGCTGCGCGCTTCCCTGCGCGGATGCAGCGGAGTTGACACAACCGCTAGCTCCACCTCCGCCGGCTGGAATAGCAACGGTATTAAGTTGAACGTATGGACCGGTCGCGTTGAGGCCGTAGACTGTGTCCCAGACCTGCTCCGGCAAAGGAGCCTTCAGTGAGCTGTTGTAGGCGTCGTTGGTCTGGTTCCAGAGCTTGGCAGCGCTCGCGCCGCCGCTGGCGTAGTCGCTGTAATAAAAATCCGTGCCGCCGACGGCAACGTCCCAAGGCGTGGAAGCCAGCCCATTCACTGCCAGCCCATAAGAAGTTATCCATTGATCGTTCGCGTCGTCGCAGCCCGCTGAGCCGCTGTCGCCGCTTGCAACCAGCACGGTCTGCCCTTGAGCCGCGGCCTGTTCCCACAGACCAGACCAGAGCGCATTGCCGGCCTGCGACATGAATCCCTCGCAGTTTTGAAAACTCACGCTCAGCACCCCGGCGTGATTGTCTTCGACAGCTCGCAATGCGGCCGTGTAGAGCGGGTCAGTGAGACTGCCAGCGTCGCTGATGTAGAGATCGACGATAGCGCCCGGTGCCACGGCTCCAGCCTCCTCGATATCTAGGTAAGCCTCGATATCAACTCCCGAGACCGTGCCCGGATCAGCTCCATCTTCGATGACTTCAGGCGGAAGACTGCTGAGGCCGAAGAGCTTCTGATAGGCAAGTACAAGGCTAAGATCGACATTCGATTCGTTGATGATGCCGATGGTTTGCCCCGCCCCATTTACTCCGGCCTTATACAGCGGCCCTAAGTCATACTGCGTAGCAAAATCTTCCGGTGCGACGGCATAGAAATAATTCCCGCCATTGGGGAGCGTCCACTGCGGAACAGTTTTTCCGGTACTTCGGGAATATCTCGCGGGACCAACAATCCTAAGATCCGATTTTGCGCGGAAGCTATTGAGCGGCGAGACGCCCCCCACCAGCGGCGCGAGTGCCTCAGGAATCTCGATTTCGCTTGCATTCGCATACCGGGTTTCGCCGTGGATTTCGTACTGATGAATCTCGGTGTGGAAGGCTTCGCGCAAGTGGCCTGCGGTCCCTGAAAACTCAATGAATTGCCCGCTCTTCGAAGCCTTCGTGACGATAAAGCCGTGCGAGTTCAACCAATCGGTGGCAGTTTGAATGTCGGCATCGGCGGGACCGAAGCGCGAGCCGAATTGCTCCGGCGTTAGCCACTGGTGATAGCTTGCCAAGCCGTGGGTGTGGGCGGCTTGCAGGAATTGCTGAAGCGCCGCCGCACGCTCTGGCGGCCGCTTTAATAGCAGGATCATCTGGCCCGCAAAAAAGGAATCTGAAACTATACCCCGATCGATGCCTGTCTGCGTCAGTGGATGCACGCTACCCTTCATGGTTACCAGCTTTGTTTCATTGATTGCACGTGTAACAAGCGGAGTTGCCGTAATTACAGCAGTTGTGACCTGAGTTTGGGCAAGAATCTGAGCAGATAACATGCTTCCTAACATCGGAGCTAGGAACATCATTTTCCATCTCACCGTGGTCTCCCATTGGCGTTTTTCGCCTCACTAACTCTAGTACTCCCCGAGTTATTCAAACAAACTCGGTGGCAAGCTGGCGCGCGAGCCGAAAGTCAGCTTGCATGCGCGACAGGTATTCGCCGATTAGGGAGATGCCCTGCGATTCCGAATATCAGGTCAAACAAAATGTTGCGCACGACGACGAATCCCACCCTTGCCGCAAGAAGAACCAAGAAACAGGTTCCCTTCGGCAAGCTCAGGACAGGCTTTCGCCAACGCTACGCTCAGAATGACTGCAAGAATGGGGAGGTATATCTAGTTTTCAATCGTCAAGGGTTGCATCAACGCTCTTTCGTGCCGGCTGCAAAAGCCGCCGCCTCGTTCTCCAACTGCGAGTCCCAGTGCTTGGGCTGGTAGATGCAGCAAGGTTCCTGAGCCAGCGGGTCGCCGGTGAGGGCGTAGGCGCGGGCGCGTGAGCCGCCGCATATTTCTTTGTACTCGCAGGCACCGCATTTACCTTCGAGCTTACTCGTATCGCGCAGAGATTTAAAGATAGGCGCGTTGCGGTAGATCTCGCTAAGCGGCGTCTCGCGGATGTTGCCGGCGTGGATGGGCAAAAACCCGCTGGGGTAGACATTGCCCACATGAGAGATGAACAGGAATCCCTTTCCATCGTTTACGCGGCGTGTGGCCCAGCTTGCGGTGCGGGTTTGCGCGTCGCTGGTGGGTGCGCCGGGTTCGTATTTTTGTGCGGCGGTGTGGGGATGGCCGTGTCCGCCTCCATGGCTGAGGCGGCGCTCTTCCAGATTGTGTTCGAGCAGGTAGCGCCGGTAATGCATGGCCTCGGTGGTCTTGATCTGGAAGTTTACCCGGTGCGACAGTTCGTAAATCTTGCCGAAGACCTGCTCGAACTCATCGCCGCTGAGCAGGTCGCCAAGTTGGCCGCGACCCACCGGGACCAGAAAGAAAACATTCCACATGACGATGGCCAGTTTTTCGAAGAGGGTGCAGAGGCTGTCCAGATCGTGCGCGTTGTGGCGGCTGATGGTCGTATGCACTTGAATGGGAATGCCCGCCTCGTTGGCCCACTCGATGGCCTGAATGGTGCGTGCCCACGCGCCGGGAAGGCCACGGAATGCGTCGTGAATCTCCGGCGTCGAGCCATCCAGCGAGATTCCAAGACGCACCAAGCCAGCCTCCTTGAGCTGGAAGATGGCCTCCCGCGTCAGTAAAGGTGTGGCGCTGGGAGTGAGCGCAACTTGGACCCCTTTATTCGCGGCGTAACGAATTAGCTCGAATACGTCCTTTCGTTTCAATGGATCGCCGCCGGTAAAGACAAAGATGGGCACACCCATTTGGGCGATCTGGTCGATCAGCGCCTTGCCCTCGGCGTTGGTCAACTCGTCGGGATGAGCGATGGGCTGGGCGGCTGCGCGGCAGTGCTTGCAGGCCAGGTCACAGGATTGAGTGACTTCCCAAATGGCGAGAAAGGGGGTTTCGTCAAAGTTCAACCCGCCACGGGCCGGAATTGTGTGCATCGGTTGCATGAGGCCTCCTATGAATCGGGGCGGGAAGAGAACAAGGAAACGAGTCCTCGGCCGGGGATCGAGTGAACTCTCCAAAGATTAAAGGAAACTAAGATTCTGCCGATAAGATGATTTTCCTCGAAGGAGACCATCTTGAGAGTTCACGGCAAGGCCCCTTAATCGGAAACCACTCTGGAGCGCTACGATTCGGCTCCAGAAGAGCAGTTGCGGCGCAGGGTAGGCTGTGATTTGGATCACGTCATCTGACTCGAGTGGAAGTCTCGGTTTTCCGGCGCTGGACAAATTCCCGAAAAGGGCGCACAATTCCCATTTTATTTGGCACTCGTCCTGGAATCTGCGCCTGATTGAACTAACGAGTAGTTTTCGGCACGCCGGAAGCTATAGTTAGTATGTCTCCGTCGTGATTGATGTCACGCCGCGTTATGCCGTCGAGTGCTGTAAGCCGACGGCAAGCTGCAAGTTAGACTGCCGCGCCTCCAGGAGATTTCCTATGACTGTTCTTCTCAATCCGCGTTGGAGCAAGCCCTCCACCATCCTCTTTGCCGCCGAGATTCCCGCCAATGAAAAGGCGTTTTCCTTTGCTCTTGCGCAAGCTGCGGAGTTTGGCGCGGAACTCATCCTCTTTCACGCGTATGACACGCTAGTGGTAGCCGCATCAGAGGCCTCCGGTATCTGCTACTACGACTATGCCGCTGCTGCCGCCGCAGAAATCAAGCATCTTGAGCCTCTGGCTCAGCGCGCGCGGGATTTAGGCGTTGAATGCGAAACCGTGGTGCGGCCCGGGTTGGCCGCCGATCAGATTCTCACCTTCCTGCGCGAGCGGACGGTCGACCGCATCGTGATGGGCACCCACTCTCCCGGTCCCATCGGCAAACTACTGGTTGGCTCGGTGGCCGAGGCCGTGCTGCGCACTGCCAAGGTGCCGGTCTGCGTCGTGGGCCCCGATGTGGTGGATGGCACCTACCGCAATTTTGCCACCCGCACCATCCTGTGCGCCGTAAGCCTCCACGACGCCAGTTCCATGGTGGTTGGCTTTGCGGCGGAGCTGTCCGCCGAGCACAACGCATGCCTGATCCTGCAGCATGTCATCCGCCCGCAGGAGCGTTTCGAAGTTCTCGCCAGCCGGTCTATCGGTGAGATTGAAGACGAACTGGTCTCGCTGATTCCGGAAGACCTTCAGGATAGAATCGCCGTGCAGCCGATCGTGGTGCCGGGCGATCCGACCGAGGAACTGCTTTATCAGGGCAGGGCGCAAGAGGCCGATCTGATCGTGCTGGGCGCTCAGGGCGCATCGGCCTTTGCAGCCGTCGCTCGTCACGGCGTGGTCTACAGAACGCTGGCTCACTCGCACTGTCCGGTGATGACTCTGTCGCCGGTAGTGCTGGCGGCTTGCGGCGCCAAGAAAGAAAGGGTCTTTGCGTCCGAGGTCTTTCTAGCGGGCGTGTTCTAGCAATTGCGTGGGCGGGGGATGATCCATCCGCCCCCCGCCTGCAAATCCCGCATCCTATCTCGAATCTGGGACCGGCTCAACCCCGACGGATGCGCCGTCGCGTGGCCCTTATGTGACAGCCCGTCCCCGCTCTGTTGGCGTACTGTCAACAGTCAGTCAGATTCCGGAGGCGCGGCGGATGACCAAACAAGTAATCGAGGCGCAGGACCGTACCGTACACGCTCATTTCGGCCGCTTCGCCTCTATGGTTTCGGGGTGGTTAGGGTCAACCTGGGCGTTTGCGGGCGCAGGACTTGTGGTGGCCGTGTGGGCTGCCACCGGCCCTATCTTTCATTTCTCAGACCACTGGGCAATGGTGATCAGCACAGGAACCTCCATCGCGACATTTCTGATGGTCTTCCTGATCCAGAACACGCAGAATCGCGACGCACGTGCCATCAATTTGAAGCTCAATGAGTTGATTCGGGCCATGGACAAGGCGCGAAATCAGATGATCGATATCGAACGGCTGAGCGATATGGAACTGGACGCAATGCAGGCTACCTACGAAAAGATAAAAACGAACTGGACCGAGCGCCAAGGGCGAACCGCGCGCGGTTCTCATGAACAATGAGATAAAAGCCGGGCCTTTCATCTTATGACTGGCGCGAATGGCATGGAATCTCGAGCCGGGTCCGAGTATACTGTCGGCAAGGCGGCGAATGCTGCACATAGCCAGCCCCAAGTGAGGTGCGTCTTCCGCAGGGACTCCGGTTCACTGACGTTCGACGTTCCGCCATCGGAGACTTCCCGTTGGCGCGCCGTAGCCCGCGTGCTCCGAAGTCCCATGGATGCGTTGGGTTGTACGCTCGTTCCTGCTTCTTGTGTTCTCTGCGGCTCCCCTCTGCCGCATCTCTCCTCCGTGCCCATCTGCCGAGTTTGCTGGACGGAGTTTCCCGTTCATAGCGGCCCCTTGTGTGCACGCTGCGGCGACACGCTCGACGCTCCCGTACTGGCTGGCCCATCGAGCTCCGGATTGTGCCGGGTCTGCCGGATGGCGCCGCCGCCGTTTGAGCGAGCCGTGGCATACGGGCCGTACCGGGACGTCATGCGGGCGGCCATCCACGCGCTCAAGTACGACCAGCTAGAACCGGTGGCCCGTGGGCTAAGCCGAATGCTGGCCCAGGCGATCGCTCAACTGGCGGACGAAGCGCCTGCCGAGATGCTGGTGGTTCCCGTGCCGCTGCACCGGTCAAAATATTCCGAACGTGGATTCAACCAGGCCCGCTTACTGGCCGTTCATGCTATTGCGGCGTTGCGCAAAACGCATCCAAAGTGGCGGCTCAAGCTGGCTTCGACAACGCTGATGCGGCTGCGCGCCACTGAGAGCCAGGCTGGGCTGACCTCGCGCCAGCGCCGCCTGAATGTGCGCGGCGCGTTCACCGTCTCCGACCCGGCCGAAGTCGTTCTTAAACACATTCTGGTCATCGACGACATTTTTACCACCGGCTCGACGGCCCGCGCCACCGGCAAAGCATTGATAGATGCCGGCGCAGCTTCCGTATGGGTAGCCACGCTGGCCAGAGCAGGCCGTATACACGACAGCCGCCGCATTGTTTCTTCGCGCTTCGACGACGTGGAGGAGAATTCAGCTTTGACCGGCAATGCGCCGGCCGCAAATCTGCAAGGGGCATTCGAACTTTCATCGCAAGACCAATCATCTTTTTGACGAGGGGAAAAGGATGTCGCTGGGAAAAGCTATGATTCACGCGCGCAAACAGAAGTCCATCGCCAGGGCCGCGGCTTTCGCGGGGGAGCACGCGGCCTTGCAGTCCGCTCATATTCTGCAGATGCCGGTGCTGGTGCTGAACGCCTCCTATGAGCCGATCAATATTTGTGGCGCTCGGCGTGCGTTGGTGCTGGTGCTCAAGGGCATTGCACGCACCGAGGAGGAGCATGGGCTGATCCTTCACGCGCAGCGCAGCCGCATCGTCATGCCTTCGGTGATCCGGCTGCTGGAGTATCGCCGCATTCCTTACCAAACGCGCGCTCTGTCGCGTAAGAATATCCTGCTGCGCGATCGCAACACTTGCCAATACTGCGGAGAGGCGCTGCCTCCTGGCGATCTGACACTAGACCACGTGATTCCACGTTCTCGCGGCGGTAACTCGACATGGGAGAATCTGGTGGCCTGCTGTCACGCTTGTAATCGCCGCAAGGGCAATCGCATGCTACATGAAATCGACGACATGATCCTGTTGCGCGAGCCGCGACCTTTTTCGCTGCACACTAGCCGTCAAATTATGCGCATGTTAGGCCGCGCCGACGATCGCTGGCGGAAGTATCTTTTTTATTGAGTCGGAAGTCATCTGAATCCATACAGAATCGGCGGTACCGGCTTGGATGCAACAAGGAAAAGATATGATTGAGACTAAAAGTTGTACACACTTCAAAGGTGTCAAGTACAGTAGCCTTACAGCCAAGCAAAAAGAATTATTTAACTTCCAGAAGATTGCGGCTACACTTGCCGACTATGGTTTTAATTGCATTAAGTTAGCCGACGATTGGCAAGGTGCTGACTTCCTTGCATACCACATTGATCATACGACCACATTGAGGGTGCAGTTAAAATCCAGAGTAACAATCGACCAGAAGTATTGCGGTAAAGGCCTCTGGATGGCATTTCCGCACAAAAAGTCTTGGTATCTCATCGAGCACGATCGCTTGGTTGAAAAAATTCGGGAGCATACGACTTGGCTTGACAGTAATTCTTGGACAAATGCGCAGCCGAATTCGAAAAGGGAATTTGGTGCGTATTCTTCTGTGAGTATCAATGCGAGTTTGTTAGAGAGTCTGGCTGAAGACAGGCTTGGCGAAGTCTACGGCCCGATTCTCGCTGATGATGAAGAGACCGCCGACTCCACAGAGCCATCGCGGGGTTGATTTAAGTCACTAGAGCCTAAATCCTTACTTTTTCGACTGTCCATCCGGCTGCTTGTCCGGAGTAATGTCCTTTCCTTCATAGATAATCGTGGTCGTGGCGCCAAACCGCTTATAGTCGGTGTATTTGATGGTGTCGCGGATGTGCACGTCCTGTGCCATGTAGCCATGGCCTCCGCTGAAGTGCAGAACGCCTTCGCCCTTGGTGTAGACCGGAAACCAGTAATGGCCGTCCACCTGCTGCCGCCAAGTCATGAAGGGCGGATGGAGGTCCTCGCTTCCCTTGCGCGTGTCGTCAGGAACCATGCGGCCGTTGGTCACGACGATCTGCAGATCGGTTGCGTCCACCCAGATGCGGCCCAGAAGGTAGCGCTTCCCCTTTTCGATGGTCTTCGGCGATACATCGAAGACGTAGCAATCCACTTCATCCACTTGCTGCCGGCCCACGTACTTCACGTCGTAAGCGCCAATCTCCTCGGCGGTTAGCACGAAGGGATAGCCGCGCTGAATGTCCTGCAGATCTGAGGGCGACATCATGACCCGCTGCAAGGTGCTTTCCGGCGCGTAGACCACCTTTTCGGTGCGCTTGCCCGTTGGGTCGAAGATCACGTCGTCCACCTGGTACCACTCGCCATCCACCTTGTTATCGTCGTCGATGGTCTGCACGCGGGCGACGCGGCGATAGGTGTAGTGGTTCAGCGCCTGCTGAAACTCGCTCTCCTTGGCTGCAAATTGGTGGATGATCTGCTCGGGCGGCACCGCCGGTGCGGAGATGTCCATATGCCCGAAGCCCGAGTCTAGCGACATGGGCGTAAAGCTGTCCTTGTTATTCTGCGCCGCGGCGGCCAAGGCCAGTCCCGATACCGCCAGCAGCAACGCCAAAATCCATCGATTGCGCATTTTGTTCCCTCGCTGCTTCCGCGAAGGATTCGGCACACTTGGCGTCGCGCGCCCCGAATCCCGCGAATCTCCCGCTCGTCTATAAGATTAGACGCAAGGACTGAGCTGCTGGGTGGCGTCCAAAATCGAAGCGTCCCGCAGAGTCATGCAACCGATCGGGGTGACTGGCTATTGCGCCCGCAATGGGACCGAGGCGGGATCGTTTTTCCAACTGATCACCTTGTTATTGTGAAAACTCACTTCGGATCCACCGTATTCGAAGCTGTCGTCGGTAAACGCCGTCGGAGTTCCTTGAACCACCAGCACAACGTCCTTCGATGAGCCAACCGTAAATGAGGTCAGAGTTGGGTCGACGGCAGCGCCCGGCCAGAGTTTGACTCGAATCGGGGACGCAGCGGCATCGATTCGCCAGCCGATGACTGAGCCGTCTTTGAGATACAACTCCGACTTGCCGTAGACGAGCTTGTCTTCCGAGGATTCGGTCGGCGAACCTTGCTGCGCCACCACATCTTCCTTGGTTGAACCGATCGTGATATAGGGCAAGACTTTACGGGGTGCGCCGTGAGCCTTATCCGGATGCTGGTTGTTGGCTTTCTGCGCGGTGGGTTCCGTTTTCTGGATCGGCGCGGGGTTTTGCAAACCCAATCTCCGCAAATCTTCCTGCACCGCTTCGAGGAATCTTATCTTCGGCGCCTCGAGCCATTTCACACCGCCGTTTTGACTGTCGCCGTACCCCGTCGTCACCGCCGCGCTTGTGGGCTCCGGCGCATCGAAGGCGATCCAAAGATATCTTCCCAGGAGTACCACGAACGCAAAAGTTGCAACTGCAAAGGAGATTTTAATCGTCGGCCAAAGCCAACTCAGAATTGCATGTGCGATTTTGCCAAAGGCTGATCTCTTTGCTGGTTCCACCGTTGCAGTTGTTTGCGGATTCGCCGACGCGCCCTGGGACGCCTTGTAGGAATTCGCATATTTTGGGCGTTGATCCGGGCTTCGTTCCATGGAGGTCGAAGTGAGAAATTCGAATGCGGAATTGATGTCCTTCAGCTTTGTTTCCGCGGATTCCTTCAGCTTTGGGTCGTCCTCAAAACGGCCTGGCTCCCAAACTTTGACCAGCATGCGACGAGCGCTTCTGATATCGTTCTCAGTCGCATCTACTGCAAGTTCAAGAACTTGCAGGGCCTCGCATCGGGAACAATGCTTATACTTCTCATCAACCAAGGTGCCGCAATACGAGCAAGTATTCATTTCGCCCTAGCCCTCACTTTCCCTTGTTTGGGGGACCGAACAATTATAGAGCAGTTCTTATCGCGGTGGAGCATTACTTCTGCGGACGCTAATAGTAATCCGCGAACAAGCCATGGCATTTTCTTCCAAGATCAGAGAATTTTGAATGAATTCATGAATTGGTCGGTCTGAGTTGCAGGATGCCCATCTCTTGAGGAAACGAGCAGTTGGTATTGGCGGGCCCCAGCAATGAACTCGTGTATCTCGACAATTATTCCGTCTGGGCGCTTGAACTTGATTGCGCGGCCATGGACGCCGTTGAGTTCAATCGGCGAGTCTGCCAGCACCGTCTTTCCCGCGACGAGCGCATCGCGCATCTTCTCCAACACTTGCGGTGCTTTGTCCCCAGGAGCGCCCGCCGGAATATCGTTATATATCACCATATAGGTAACGTAACCGTTATCTTGTGTGACCCAAAATCTATAGTCGGTAGCTGTCGTGCCATCTTTGAACTGGTGTAACTTTTGCTCTCTCTGCACGGTTCCCGGCATGAGAACACTGAAGCGCCCCTCGGTGGAGATGAGAGGCTGCATCTGTGAGTCGGTTGCTGACGCAATACCGGCAAACAGAAGCAAGAGAACAGCGATTTTGGTCCAGTGGTTACGCATCGTACTCCTCCTGGATTCCCGGTGCGCGGATCAAGGCAAGCCATCGCAGGCAACTGCGCTCAACTCGATCGTCTTCAAGGGGAATAACTTGCGACCATTCTACCAAGGTGCCCTGCTCGATGTGATATCCAAAACGGCCTTTCATCGTGAAAATCTCATTGAAACCACCTCCAAATCCGTAGAATAGCCTCAGATGGCATTTACCGAACAATACGATGTGGTGGTGGTGGGCGCGGGCCACGCCGGCTGCGAGGCAGCGATGGCGGCGGCGCGCATGGGGCTGAAGACGGCGCTCATCACCATGAATCTAGACCTGATAGCGCAAATGAGCTGCAATCCGGCGGTGGGTGGCGTGGCCAAGGGGCACCTGGTGCGGGAGGTAGACGCCCTTGGCGGCATCATGGGCGAGGTGGCCGACGCGGTAGGTATTCAGTTTCGGCTGCTGAACTCCTCGCGCGGTCCGGCGGTGTGGAGTCCGCGGGCTCAGTGCGATAAACAGCTCTACCGCGTGAAGATGCGCGAGGTGCTGGAAGGCCAGCCAGGACTGCACATCCGGCAGGCCGAGGTGGTGGGGCTGGTAATCGAGAAGGGCACGGAAGAAGCCAGAGCCGAGGAACGCCTGGGCGACAAATTCCGAAAGGTTTTGGGGCTGAAACTGCGCGACGGTCGCCGGTTGCTGGCCGGAGCCACCATTATTACTACCGGCACGTTTTTGAACGGACTAATTCACTGCGGTGAGGAGCGCTATCCGGCCGGTCGAAGCGGCGAGCCGGCCAGCGTTCTCTTGGGCGAGGCGTTGCGCGCGCTGGGACTCAGAACTTGCCGGCTCAAGACCGGAACACCTCCCAGGCTCGACGGCCGCACCATCCGCTGGGAAGCCTTCGACGAACAAGCCGGCGATCTGGAGCCAACGCCCTTCAGCTTCCGGACAAAGAAGATCGTGCAGCCGCAGATCAGTTGCCACATCGCCTTTACCACCCCGGAAACCCTGCGCATCATCCGCGAAAATGTCCATCGCTCGGCCATGTATTCCGGCCAAATCGAGGGCATTGGGCCGCGCTATTGCCCCTCCATTGAGGACAAGATCGTCAAGTTTCCTGACAAGACGCAGCACCAGTTCTTCCTCGAGCCCGAAGGCCTGAACACGCACGAGGTCTACATCAACGGCATGTCCACCTCCTTGCCCATGGAGGTGCAGTGGGAGATTGTGCGCTCGATTCCTGGGCTCGAAGCAGCAGAGATGCTGCGGCCAGGCTATGCCATCGAGTACGACAGCATTGATGCAACCGAGCTTGACCGCACCTTACGAGTGAAGAGCATGGAGGGGCTTTATCTAGCCGGCCAGATCAACGGGACCAGCGGCTATGAAGAGGCTGCCTGCCAGGGCATCATGGCCGGCATCAACGCGGCGCTCTGGCTCAAGGGCGAGCCGGCTTTCACCATGGATAGGAGCGAGGGCTACACCGGCATTCTGATCGACGACCTGATCTCGAAAGGAACAAACGAGCCTTACCGAATGTTCACCTCGCGCGCCGAGTTCCGGTTGCACCTGCGCATCGACAATGCCGACCGGCGGCTAACCCCGCACGGGCGCAGGCTCGGACTGATCGGCGACGAGGCCTGGACGGAGTATGAGCGCAAGCAGGCGCGCATGAACGCGCTCGAGCAGCTGCTAGTCACCGAAAAAGTCGACGGCGAACGGCTTTCAACGGCTGGCTTCGGTGCATTGACGGCGACGGCAGGATTGACCTGGGCGCAATTGCTCAAGCGGCCCGAGGTTGGCATTGAGGCTGTGCTAGGCGCGCTCCGCGAAAGCCTTGCCCATTCCGAGAACCCGCTGTTGCGGGAGATAGACGCGGGATTGAAGCAGAGCGAGGGAGCGGAGTCCGCCATTCTGCGCAGCAGTTTGCGCAATGAGGCCCGCGCCGTCGAAACCGGAATCAAATTCGCAGGCTATCTTGAGCAGCAGAAAAAATCGATCGAGAAGCTTAAAGCCGCCGAGGCCGTCGCGATTCCAGAGTGGATGGAGTACGGAGCTATCAGCGGGCTTTCGCGGGAGATGCGCGAGACTCTAGAGCGGGTCCGACCGCTGACCATCGGCCAGGCCAGCCGCCTTCCTGGAGTGACGCCGGCCGCGCTCAGCCTGGTACATGTGTCGATTCGGCTGCAAGGCGCAAAGCGGCTGGCTGTTTCGTAGTAGGCTATCCCTTCTACACCCTTCCGACGCAGAGCGCAATGCAAATATGAGGTGCCCCTTGCCTTACGCCGCGTAATCCTGCGGCAGATCGGTCAGATGAAACTGTTCGACCATTCCTTCGAGAGTTCTGGCCGTGCCTAGCAACTCGCCCGCGGCTGCGACCACCTGCTCAGCACCTCTGGCGCTTTCTTTTGCGTTCGTCGCGACCCGGTGCATGGTATCGCTCACCGCGGTGGCCGCGGCGGCCTCGTGATTGGCTGCCTGGGCAATCTTCTCCACGCGCCCGTCCACTTCTATCACCATTTCGACAATGCGCTCGAAGGTGCTGTTGAGGCTGGCGACAGTCTCCGCGCCCTCTGTTGCGTGCCGGCAGGCGGAGTCGATACCGCTTGCCGTTTGTTCGGTTTCGCTGGCAATGCCGCTGACCAGCGTGGCCACCTGCTTGGTAGCCTGGGCGGTGCGTTCGGCCAGGCGGCGAACCTCGCCTGCCACGACGGCGAAGCCGCGTCCGTGTTCTCCGGCGCGCGCTGCCTCAATCGAGGCGTTGAGGGCCAACAGGTTTGTGCCGGCTGCAATTTCGTTGATTACATCTACGATCGAGCCAACCTGTTTGGCGTGCTCGCTCAGCGTGGCGATGCGGCTTGCGCTCTGTTGCGTATCCTGGGCGAGTTCTTTGATATGGTTCACTGCCGCATTGACCAGATCGCCACCTTGGCGAGCCGCATCCGCCGCCGCTCGCGCCTGTTTTGAGGCGTCCAGTGTATGGCCGGAAATCGTAGCGATTTCACGGGAGAGCCCCGCGACAGCGTCAGCTGCTTCCTCAGCTGACTGGCACTGTTGGGCCATCGATGTCACCGCGTTGTTCGAGATGCTGCGAATTTCATCCGATTTACCGCTCGTGGCCGCCGAACCATCGCGCACCTGCAACAGCGTCTGGCGCAGCCGCATCACATACTGGTTGAAATTCAAGGCCAACGCGCCGATCTCGTCGTCACGATCGGCGGCTAACAGCGTATTCAAATTGGCGTTGGCTAGATGCTTGGTCAGATCGCCTACGGGGCGCAGCACCAGCCGTTTCAGAAGAACGAGCTGGAGCAAAATGATCAGGCTGACCATCATCACGGTTCCCGCGGCCGGCAAGCTCAGGATTATCAGCTCGCGTTTCATGACGTCGGATGCGGGATAGGCCGTCAGCACCTTGTATCCCCACGCCGGATAATTCTCCTCATGCGTCACCCAGCCCTCCGGATGCTGGCGCAGTTTGTCCAGGTCTTCGCTCGAAATTCGGTTGCCGTGGAAGACAGCGGCCCCGGACGGCTTGAGCAATGCAACAAAGCCGTGGTCCAGAATGCCGGCATCCTCGATGCTCTTGCCCAGCGCGTTGATCGAGTCAAGCCGGTAACCGGCATAGTAAGCGCCGGCCAGCTTGCCTTCAGCGGTCAGCATGGGTACGTAGCTGGTGGTGTAAGGGACGCCCAGAATCTCGACCACGCCAGTGAAGGGTTGCCCTTGGCTCAGCGCGGCAAAAGCCTTGCCCTTTGGATCGAGCACCGTGCCCACTGCCCGCGAGCCATCCGGCTTCATCACGTTGGTGGTCACCCGGATAAAGTCGGTTCCGTTCCACGCAAAGAGAGTGGCTGTGCCGCCGGCCAATTGCTTCACGTGATCCACCATGGCGAAGTTCATGACCTGCGATTCGACTCCCAGATGAAGATCGGGAACCGTCTTGCCCGCTACGGTGGACTCGCCCGCCAGTGAAGGCGCTCCCTTGAGGCGGCCTTGATCCTCAAGAGCCCGCATGGCGCTCTCGACTTGGGTGCGGGAGAGCTGGTCGATGGTCGCCAACTGGCGGATCACCTCGTCCGACTGGTGGGCAGCCTCCGCGGCAGCTTCGCGATAAATCCATATAGAGGCGATGCGCCAGGCAACGGCACCGCAGAGCATGCAGGCAACGGCAACCACAAGCAGGGTCGAGATCACCAGACGCGCCCCAAGCGAAGTGTTTTTCATGGATACAGAACCTCTCGCGTGGCCGGACACAATTCCGCCGGACGGCTGGATGCCGCACACGCATAAGAGGTCTATCGGCAACCGGGGAGCAGCGCTTTAGGTCAACATAAGGATGATGCCTTGCGAAAGCACGCAGACTTATTGGTTGCTCTTGTCGCTCTTGCCGAAGATCGGAATCGGGATATGGAAGGGCATCTCGGCATTGGACTGCTTTCTGGGTCTGGCGTTCGAGTCCTCGATAAGCTTGGTTCGCTGCGAGTTGATGCACATCCAGCCCCCGCGTGCGCGCTCGAAGACGTGCGTAAAGACTCCCTTTTCGTCCACCTGGTTCGGTCCAGCTTTGTGGTGCATTAGGTAGGTGCCGTTGGCTACTGCGATATCGCCCAGCATGCGCACGGTGATCACCCGTTGGTCTAAATGGAGGGTCTTATCCTCAAGGGTAATCAATTGAGCCAGTTGCTGGTTGCGGGTGGTGATGTCGCCGCTGGCGGAAACATCTACAAACAAAGGAGATAGCACCAACTCCAGGCCATATTGGTCGCGCTGGTTAATGGAGTTAGACCAGGAATCTTCAATCTTTTGAAACTCGCGAATCTCCGGGCTTTCGGCCGATGTGGCGGCTGACGGGACCGCAGCCGGCGCGGGAACCGGATTTTGTGCCGCGGCAAAGCAGCATGGGAGCAGAAAAGCAGAAAAGCCAGCAACTAGTCGGAACATATGCACCATTGAACTCCAGCCTGAACAGTTGTCCGGGGTCGAGGGTCAGTTGCCGCGGTTCCGAGCGCATTCTGGGGGAGTGCTGACCCCTGACCGCTGATCCCTGTACTTAGATGATAGCTCTTGGACTCGGCAGTGAGGCTGAGGAGAGCGCAAAAAGGGTACAACGGCCTTATGTTAGTGTTTGCAAGTGGTCTGGCTCGTGGACGGTGACCACCGAATCTTCAATGCTGATCCAACCCTCCTTGCGGAACTGACCCAGAGTACGGGTAACGGTTTCGCGAGTGGTGCAGGTCATCGAGGCCATCTCTTCGTGGGTCAGCAGCAGCGGAAACCGGAAACCGCCCCCGTCCATCTGCTCGCCTATCTGGTGGGCCAACTCGACCAGCAGGCGTCCCAGGCGGGCAGCCACAGTCTCGGCCAGGGCGATGCGGCAAGCATCCTGCAGGGCGAAGCGGTATTCCTGGCAGATACACTGCACGGCGCGCATCTGGGCTTCCTTATGGCTGCGCAGGAAACTCAAGAAACGGTCGCGCTCGACAGGACGGAGCTGGGCGGGGGTCAGCGACTCGGCTGAAACCTCGTAGAGGCCGTGGGAGAGAACCGCGTAGAGGCCCAGCATGGAGCCAGGTCCGGCCACTCGGACGATCATCTGACGATCCTGATGACGTCCGGCGGTGAGCTTAAGATAGCCGCCGCAGATCAGATAAAGGCAGCGAGCGTCCTCGCCCTGGGTGAAAAGCGAAGCCTGAGCAGGTAGTGAGATGTTGCTGGTGGCTAATTCAAGATCGGCAAGTACGGAACTGCCCAATGAGCAAAACCAGCCGGGGCGGCGATTGGAGCAGGCCGCGCATCCCACCGGAGTCTGCCGGGCAATCTGCTTCTGCCGCGTTTGCACTGCCGCCGAGTTCTCTGTGTGCGTCATGGTCGTCGACCGCCCGCCGCTGGTTCAATGTCTCTCCCTCGGCCGTTGACTTGAACCCTGCACACTGCCGCAAGGGCAGGTCCGATGTGAGGAGGTGAGAATGGTCTTGGCCTCCCGGAAAGAGACTCTTGCCTGAAGAGAGTTTGCCGGAGATTCTGCGGTTGTGGATGTGATGAGCCTCACGTCTATGTAGACTTAAGTGACCTGAAATCCCATTCTGGGCACTCCAATCTAGACCCACGGTTTCTATCGGGCCGGCAATAGAAAATGCGATGGTTGAGAGCCAGAATATTGTTCCGGCTCCCTCAAACTTCATTCGTGAAGAGGAAAGCGTACCGTTTTGATCAGCCGCAATCTTAAAATCCTGTTGTCCTGCCAACAAGAGCATCCCATCATTTCCGGTGTTTAAGCCTTCAGGGGGGGAGCAGTTTTCCTGCCAGAGCGATTGGATTTTCTTAATTGTGCTTGAAAACTCAATCGCATAGGGAACCTGCGTCACTTTGAGAGAGGAAATCTGAACAGGAAATGAACCACTTCAACGTATGTGATGAACATCACCGTTCGGGTTACAAACGGGAAAGTAAGATGCCCGAATGAAGTGATGCTCCGCACAAAGAGCACCTTCGGTAACAACGTGACCGACACTCCTGTCCGTAGACCGGCGTTCCCGAGGGGGAATCTGTCGTTTTAAGCGGGGATTGGCACTGATGTTGCCGAAGCGGCAAAAAGAGCATCCAAGGCGGTTTTTAATGCATAGAGATGGGCCTGTAACGCAATTTCCGATTGATGCGGCTCCGGGCAAGAGACCGGGGCTGCGAGCCTGTTTGATGTTGTTGCTGGGCGCAGGCATGTTGTGCGTCCCCATGCTGGCGGCTCCGGCGCCCGGCGAAAAGCCGGCTACCGCGGCGGTCAAGGACACCGCGCCGGGAGACTTTGTCGGCTCGGAAACCTGCGCAACCTGCCACGAAGAGGTGGTTAAGAAGTTCGCCGACAATCCTCACAGCAAGCTGGCCCTGGAACACGGGAAGAGTGGAGCCACATGCGAGAGCTGCCATGGAGCCGGCAGGGCGCACGTTGAAGGCGGCGGCGACAAGAGCAAGATATTCGATCCCGCCAAGGCTTCGATGAAGGAAGTGGACAAGACGTGCCTGGGTTGCCATGCGGCAGCGCATCCCGACTTCGAACGTTCTCCTCATGCCAAGGCCGACGTCGGCTGCACGAGTTGCCACAGCGTCCACGCCAGCAAAGAGGAAACGTTGCTCAAGGCTCCGCAGCCCACACTCTGCTTCCAGTGCCACTCCGACACCAAACCGGCCTTCGATATGCCCTTCCACCACAAAGTAAACGAAGGTTTGATCAAATGCGCCGACTGTCATGACGTCCACGGCTCCTTCGGGAACAACAACCTGAGGTCCACGGTCGATCAGAATGCGATCTGCACCAAGTGCCACACCGAGACGCGTGGGCCATACGTGTACGAGCACGCCGCGGTCAAGGCGGAGGGGTGCCTGGGATGCCACACGCCGCACGGATCGCAGAACGCCCGGCTGCTGAACATGCCGAGCATCAACACGCTCTGCAATCAGTGCCACAGCCGGGTGGCGAACGCCACGGTTCACGGGATGGGCGCTGGATCGGACGAGTTGGCGCCATGCACCAGCTGCCACACCTATATTCATGGGTCGAACATGAATGCGGCGTTCCTCAGGTAGGAGTCCTGGCGTCCGGCCGCGCCTGTCCGGCTCATCGGACGACGCGGCCCGGATCCCGGACCAACTTGGCACACGAGTTCAAGGTTTCGTGTCAGCAACATGTCTTTTTAAGTGAGGCTTTAGATGAAGAACATAGGATGTTTTTCTCGGCGGTTCAATCAGCAGCCCTCAAAAGGAACAATCCAACGCATCGCTGGGGGCATTGGAATCGCGATTTTACTAATGATGACGGGCATCACTAGCGCCCAGAGTCCGACGCCTGTCGCACCATTTCCGGCGCCGGGTGAACAGATGTCTGTCCCGGATGGGTATACGATCCATCAGAGCATGGATCTGGGCGGGCGTATGACCAACACTGCGGGCAGCGGAGCCATGTACGACACGATGGTCAATATGCAGTCCGGACCACGCGTGCTTGGCGAGACCTTTGAGATGCGTACCCTGCCGGGCAGAAAGAATACGCTGGTCGACTCGATTTCGGCTTTCGGTAGCGGATTCGGCGGCGATCCCAATAACTTTGTTCGGATGAGCGCCTCGAAGGGCAAGCTCTACGATTTTGCGGGATTGTTCCGGCGCGACCGCCAGTACTTCGACTACGACCTGCTGGGCAACCCGAATATTCCTTCGGGGCAGTTGATCACCGACCCGACCACAAATGTATCGGTCCCGTGGTCGCAGGTCCGGCAGTCTCCGTTCCTGTTCAACACCGTGCGGCGCATGACCGACACCAGCATCACGATTCTGCCGCTCTCGAAGATCACTTTCCGCGCCGGGTACTCTCAGAACATCTTTCAGGGCCCGAGCCTGAGCCCGAGCGGATTCTGGGAGATCTCTGCGCCGGTCAGCTTCATTTACGACACTTTACTTTCCCAGTACCAGCGCAACAGCACCGACGATTTCACGGGCGGGATCGATTGGAAGCCTGTGCGCGGGACCAAGTTGACCTTTGAAGAGCAGGTGGATCACTACAAGGGCGATTCCTACTTCACCATGGCTCCCAACGCCTACAATGTCCAGGAAGCGGATGGAACCAAGGCGGCGCTTCTTGCCAGCTACGACACCTGGATCGCTCCCACCGCCGCCAGCCTCTGCAACGCAGGCGCCACGGGCGGTCTCCCGTACCTGTCGGCAAACTCCAATGGCGGCTTGCCGATCGTGAATCCTGCCTGCGCGGTTATGACCAGCTATTCCCGCACTCAGCCGACGCGCATCCTGTATCCGACCGAGATCTTCCGGCTCCAAAGCACGAGCATCAAGAACATCTCGATGAATGGCGACGTTCGCTATACCAGCGCGAACATGAACCTGGCAAATTACTACGAGAACTTTCAGGGGCTGACGCTTCCTGGCAAGACGGGCTCGATGCGCGCACTGACCTACGCGGGCAACGCCACCGCCAAACGGGAAGTGATGGCGGCTGACTACGGCGTTGTCTGGCAGGCGATGAAGACCTTCAGCTTTGACGATCAGATCAGCTTCTCGAACGTTCATCAGCCGGGGACGGCCTCTATGTCGACTGCGACAGCCTTGGTAACGCCGGCAGTTGCGACGAGTGAAACCATTACCTACACCGGCCCCTTAACCGCGGTCACGGCCGGCGGAGTTCCGGGCAATCCTGCGGTGGGCACCCCGCAACCGGCTTACTTCGGCCAACGCTACCTGACCAACGACCTGACTGGAACCTGGGACGCGACCTCGCGCGTCACGCTCTCGCTGACGTACCGCTATCAGGATCATCTGATCTCCGAGGGCCAGGGAGCCTGCGCTCACAACGTTCCGATTCCCGTTACCGGTAGTTGCGATGCGACCTCAGGCGAAGTGACCATTCACGAGAACGGCGGAGTCTTCAACGTTGCCCTCCGTCCGGCCACCAACTGGAACATCAATGGCAGCGTCGAGATGCTCTACAACGACAACGCATTCACCCCGATGACCCCGCGACAGACCAGGCAGTACCGGGTACATACGAAGTACAGGCCTAAATCGTGGGCGGTGATCTCGGGCGCCTTCAATGACATGGAACACCACAACAACACTAACAATCAACAGGGCCTCGCGGGCAATACGAATGTGTATGCGGGCCCACTCGACCACGTGGACTACAGTCGCGTCGTGGGCTTGGGCGCGCAGCTGTTCCCGAACGATCACTATGGCATCGACTTCAACTACGCCTACAGCGACGTGTATATGGCGGACAACATCTGCTATGACGCTGCTGCCAGCGTCACTTTGCCCGGTGCTGCGTCGCCCAGCGGAACAGCTTGTGCTTCCGGACCCGACAGAGGAACGACCTATTACGATTTCGGACCGGTCAAGGACTTCATGCATGCTCCCACGCAATCCGGGTCGGCGGCCTTGACCCTGTCGCCGGTCAAAACCGTCAAATCCCAAATCGGCTACAACATCAATTCGGTGAACGGCACCCGTTTCTATAACGATCCTCGCGATGTCGCAGGCTCACTGGTGTCCACGTATCAGTCTCCCTTCGTGAATTTCGCATGGACCTCGCGTCCCGGATTGACGTGGAAAGCTGAGTACAACTTCTACGGCTATGGCGAGGGTGGTCCTTCCGGTGCGTCACTTTGCAGCACCACGAACCCCACTCCCGCGGCTCCTGTAACGCCGGTGGCCTGTTCTACTCTGCCTTACCAGACGGGCATGACCATATCACCCGCCGGCGAGACAGCACCGCGGAACTTTCATGCGAATAACGTAACTCTGGGACTGCATTACGAGTTCTGAACAAGACAGCCGTTCCTCTGGAGTTTGCTGTGGTGGACCGGATTCGAGACATACCAGTCCACCCCTTCTACTATAAGGAGGGGCAGAATTGCCAGAGGACAAGGAATGTTCATCCTGAACAACCGGCGCAGTCTCCGAAATCAAGGGGGATTGCGCCGGTTTGTTTGAGATGACATCCTGTTGTCATTCCGGTTGCAGTATTGGCGGCAGGTTCGGCGTCGGGGTGTAAAGAACAATCCAGACGCCTTGCTTTGCGCGCTGGCGAGTGTAAGAACCAAAGGAGAGTTGTAATGACCAAGAAGATTCAATTTCATGTGGCGTTTGCTGTGGCAGTGTCTCTGGCCAGCGCCGTGGGCTTCGCTCAATCCTCAGGCGAAGCGACTTACAAAGCCAAGTGTCAAAGCTGCCATGGCGCCGCCGGAACCCCAAGTCCTGGAATGGCCAAGATGATGGGCGTGAAGCCGGTCAACGATCCGGATATCAAGAAACTCACCGCGGACCAGATGATTGCAGCGGTCAAGAACGGCAAGGGCAAGATGAAGCCCATCGCCGGAATCAGCGATCAGCAGATCAAGGACGCGGTGGCCTACTACCGCGGCTTGCACGGCTAAACCTGCAACGGCTGCCGCCCGGTCCGTAAGGGCTGCGTCCGGCAGTAGCGGTGACGGGCCCGCCCCTGGAGCTCAACCGCGATTTGCGTACCCAAGGCCGCATCTCTCGGTGTTGATCTCTTCAAGAAATCAACACCTTGTACAATGCTTTTCAGGGATAAGCAATCGTGGTTATGTGATCATCGGCGGGCCGTTCTTTGAGTGTTAGGGGGAAGGTAAGTTGTCAGCGTTTCTAAGATTCCGTGAAAACTGGGTGCGGCCTGCGTTGTTCTTTGGCAATAATCCCATCAGCCTTGCCGGCGGAGCAATCACCAGCGCCTCCGGCGTGACCATGATCGGCTATTGGCTGGTGGAGTTATTCGGCCGATTCAACGACAACCCCTATCTTGGCATCATCTTCTTTCTGCTGCTGCCAGCGTTGTTTATATTTGGCTTGGCGCTCATCCCGCTGGGCGTGTGGTTGCGTCGCAGAGATCTGCAAAGAGAAGGCTTGGTTCCGGCCCAGTTTCCCAAGATCGATTTCAACGACCGGATGTTTCGTCACGGCGTAGACATCGTACTGGTGGCTACCATCGTCAACCTGCTGGTGGTGGCTATGGCAAGTTATCGCGGCGCGGCCTACATGGACTCACCACAATTCTGCGGCCAATCCTGCCACGTGATGCATCCGGAATACACTGCCTACCAAATCTCTGCGCACTCCCACGTCGCTTGTGCGGACTGCCATATCGGCTCGGGCGCAGCTGCGTACTTTTCCGCCAAAGTGAATGGTACCAAGCAGCTTCTTGAGGTCGCCTTCAATCGCTACCCCACGCCGATTCCCTCGCCAGTCGAGAATCTGCGCCCGGCGCGAGTAATCTGCGAGGGCTGTCACACGCCGGCCCGGTTCATCGGTGAAAAGCTGCTGGTGAAGTCGAGCTTTGCCGACGACGAAAAGAATACTGAGACTCAGACGGTGGTCGTGCTGCACCTGGGCGGGCGGGATTCGCTCTCTCATCTCACCGGAATTCATGGCGTTCACTTAGGCCACATCGAATACGTCGCCACCGATCCAACCCGTACCGCGATTCCCTGGGTCGAGAAGCAAAACGACGATGGCTCGGTGACCCAGTACGCAAGCACCATCGCTGGCAAAGGCGCGCCTCAAGGCGAACGGCGTGTGATGGACTGCATCGATTGCCATAACCGCGCCGCGCATACCTTCGTCACTGCCGAGGATGCCCTCAACCGGGCCATGGCCGAGGGCGCGGTGAGTCCCGAACTGCCTTGGGTTCACAAAAAAGGACTGGAGCTGCTCAAGTACAACTACGCCAGCGAGGCCGTGGCGCGCGTTAAGATTCCTCAGGAGCTTGAAGCCTTTTATAGCACCGAGCATCCCGAGGTGTTAGCTACGAAGGCCGCGCTGGTCAAGGCCGCGGGCGACCAACTGGTGACCCTTTACAGCCAGAACGTTTTTCCCTTTATGAAGGTGACCTGGGGGACGCACCCCAACCACATTGGGCACATGAGCTATCCGGGCTGCTTCCGCTGCCACGATGGCGACCATGCAGCCAAGGATGGCACAAGCATTACTCAGGACTGCTCGGCCTGCCACAACCTGCTGGTCGTGGATGAGGCCAAGCCCAAAGTCCTTTCCGATCTTGGCATCCAGTAGAAGTGGACCATCTTCCGTTCCATGTAACTGCCGAGCCCCCATCCTTTCGCTTTCTTTTTTGCGAAGGGATGGGAAGCCACGAACTGCAACATCTTCCGCCCTTTTACACGAGACAGACCCCGGCGTGTTAGGCTGGCTCTTCAGTTCAAGGAGCCATAATACTCATGCATTCCTGTCAGCCGATCCACTTCAATCTTGTTGCCGCGGCTCATGCCGCTATGATCGAACACGGTTTTCAGCCCGATTTTCCAGCCGGAACCGACACTGAACTGGGCGCGATCCAGGCCCGTCCCGATCCGCCTGCCGCTCAAGGCGCACAGGACCTGCGCAGCCTCCTCTGGTCCTCGATCGACAACGACACCTCCAAAGATTTAGACCAAATCGAGTGGGCGGAACAATTGCCAGATGGCCGCATCCGCGTACTAATCGGCGTAGCCGACGTTGACGCGCGCGTGGTTGCAGGCACGATCATCGACAGCCACGCCAAGAGCGAGACGACTTCGGTCTATACCGGCGTCAAGGTTTTTCCCATGCTGCCTTCCGAACTCTCCGAAGGCATCACCTCGTTGAATGAAAACGAAGACCGCGTCGCATTGGTGATTGAGTTCACTGTCGATGCAGCAGGCACCGCCGCGGACGGCAAAGCTTATCGCGCGCTGGTTCGCAACCGCGCGCAACTGGCTTACAACGCCGTAGGCGCATGGCTCGAAGGCACAGGACCTGCGCCGGCCAAGGTTGCCGCCAGCGCCGATCTGGCTGCGCAACTCAAACTCCAAGACACGGCTGCAAAGCGCATGGTCGATGGCCGCTACCAGCACGGCGCCTTGGATCTCGAGACCATCGAAACTCGCCCCGTGATGCTGGCCGATCAGGCAGTCGAGATTGTTCGCCAAGCCAAGAACCGCGCCACCTCGCTCATCGAGGAGTTCATGGTCGCGGCCAACGGCGTCATCGCTCGCACCTTTGAAGACGCGAGCGTGGCCTCCATTCGCCGCATCGTACGCACGCCCAAGCGCTGGGACCGCATTGTCGAGCTGGCCGAAGGCCTGGGCACAACGCTACCCGCCGCGCCCGACTCGAAGGCTCTCAACGATTTTCTCCTGGCGCAGAAGCAAAAGGATCCCGATCACTTCCCTGACCTCTCGCTGGCTGTGATCAAGCTGATGGGCCCCGGCGAATATGTGCTGGTCAAGCCCAACGAAGTTTCGCCCGGCCACTTCGGCCTGGCCGTGCAAGACTACACTCACTCGACCGCGCCCAACCGCCGCTTCCCCGACGTGGTGACGCAGCGCCTCATGAAGGCATGGCTGGCCAAGTCTCCGCAGCCCTATTCCGAGGGCGATCTCAACGCCATCGCCGTCCGGTGTACTCTGATGGAAGACGGCGCCCGCAAAGTGGAACGCGAGATGCAAAAGCGCATCGCCGCCGTCGTGCTGCATCCGCGCATCGGCCAAAGCTTCCCCGCCATCGTCACCGGCGTCAACAACTACGGCACCTTCGTCCGCACCCTCGATCCGCATGTGGATGGAATGGTTGTAAGCGGCGGCAAGGGTCTGGACGTAGGTGACAAAGTAACTGTGAAGTTAGTCTCCACCGATCCGCAGCGTGGGTTTATTGATTTTGCGGTGTGAGGGAATGCCGTTTAACACGCAACGCCGTACCACTGCTCGACTGTGTGACGCGCACCAAACATGAAGTGAGGAGAGCATGAAGAGAGCAGATTGTATTGCAGTAGTGCTTGGAATGGGTTTGGCGCTGACACCTTTAGCCGTGTTTGCGCAAGCGCCGGAAGGACAACCAGCAGCAGAGCCCGCACAGGCAACGGCAGCACCGGAAACCATTCCGTCTGATCAGCAACCTACTAAGGAGCAATTGGCCAAGTTGCTTGAGGTCATGCGTCTGCGTCAGCAATTGGAAAGCGTGGTGAAGACGCTGCCGGTTATGGTGCAGAAACAGCTCAAGACGCAGATGCAGGAAATGACCTCCAAACTGCCGAGCGGAAAAGCATCTACTCTCGACGAAGATGCTGCGTTCGACAAAATGATGAATAAGTATATGGAGAAGGCGTTGAATATCTATCCCATCGGCGAGATGCTTGACGACATGGCGATGCTTTACCAACAACACCTGAGCCGCTTGGACGTGGATGCATTGATTGCCTTCTATGAATCGCCCGCCGGTCAGCACCTACTCGATGCCCAGCCGGCCATCATGAAAGAGTATATGCCCATGGTGATGGCGCGAACCCAGGAGCGCACCAAAGCCCTCATCGACGAGATGGATAAAGAAATCGAAGGACTAGCGAAGTCGTCAGCGCCAACCGGGGACCATCCTGCCCAGAATTGATGTGGCAACTTTCGCTAACGCGCACACACTTGACAGCCTAGCCCCATTCGCGGCAGGAGTGCCCTGCGGCGGCGATTCATCGCGCATGAGCGTCGGCAAGTTGATTGGGAAAAATAATCGGCCCTCTACTTTGGCCCCTGCACCAGTCCAATCAAATGCCCCTCGGGATCGGTGAAGCCGGCGATAATGCCGCCATCGGGGATGGGATGCGGCCCAAATGCCTTCTTGCCGCCTTTGCTTTCGATCAGGGCCAGTGCGGCGTTCACGTCCGCCACGGCGACATAAAACGTAACATGCTGCCGGTCATCTCCCATCGCCCCGATACCGCCATTGATGCCGGAGCCGGGTTTGACCAGCGAATAACTATCCATAAGTGGGTTGATCTCCCAGTAGAAAACGCCTTTATAGAACTCTTCCAATAGCTTCTTGTCTTTGCCAAGAATTTCGGAATGGACAACCGGATGGGCATGAGGCATGTACGCGATCTCCTCGTAAGTGAATATCAAGGCAACTTTAAACGGACTTGCCCGGCCGAATCCAATAAAAAGCCAGCAGAAAATAATTTTCTCAGCCCACTTGCGGATTATTACAGATTGCGATATTATTATTACAGATTGCGATGGAAACGCCACCTCAGGTGTCATTCCAGCGCAATCAGGGCCAAGACCTCAGCGGAGCCGGTAACTGGCTGCTGTGAGCCGTTCTTATGAAGCTGGGCGAGAAAATCCGTTATCTGCGCGAGGTCGAGGGCAGTTTGCGCGGCCAGGACCGTGCGATGAGCCAGCAGGAGCTGGTCCGGGCCATCGAGGCTGAGACCGGCTCGAAGTTGAGCCAGAGCTACCTTTCGCAGATCGAGAGCGGTGCGCGGCCGCACCTGACCAATACCACTCGGCAAATTTTGGCTACCTTCTTCAAGGTCCATCCCGGCTACCTGGTGGACGACCCGGAGGGCTACTCGCCTGAGCTGCAGAGCGAACTTCGCCACGTGGAGGACAAGCTGGACCTATGGCTCGTCTCTGGCGCGGAACGCTTTCACCGCGACCCGGAACTGAAGCAGGCCCTATTGACCTTGGCCCGCCAGGAGCGCTCGCGGGAAAGCTTGCTGCTGCTCGAAGCCATCCTGGAGACGCCGGGACTGATGCCTCGATTGACCGAGGTGCTACGCCCCAAACTTGAACCGAAAACGCAGGAACCGAAAGCGCGAATCCCCATAGCGCAAGAACGTGGAGCGCACAAATGACCTGGGAATCCTTCTATCTGATCTGTTTTCTCGTGGGATTGTTGTTGAGCGCGCTGTCGCTTTTGGGCGGCATGGGCCATATCGGCGGGCACATTCCCGTGCCGCGTATACCGCATCTGCCGCACATTCCTTCCGTTGGACACCTCGCGCACCTGCCCCACGCTGGCTCCGTGCCGCATGGAAACGCCGGTTCACAGACAGCGTCTGGATCGGGATCGGCAACCGCAAACGTCCCCTGGTGGAATGCATTTTCGATCATGATTTTCCTCTGCTGGTTTGGCGCGGCGGGGTACTTGCTGACGCGCTACGGCGGTCTTGTGGCCGGGGTGGTTGTGGGCTTGGCTGGAATTTGCGGCGTGCCCGGAGGAGCAATAGTGTTCCTCTTTCTTGCCAAAGTGATGCTGCCTCACGAGCACGACCTTACCGCCGACGAAACCGAGGTGGTCGGCGTGGTGGGCCGGGTTTCAGCGCCTATCCGCGCCGGCGGCACCGGAGAGATTATCTACGAACAACTGGGCGCACGCCACGCTGCATCGGCGCGAGCCGAGGACGGCGATCCGATTCAAAAACAGGAAGAGGTCTTCGTCGTCCGCTACGAAAAGGGAATTGCCTATGTCCGGCGCTGGGAAGATTTGCTCGCTGACAGTAATCCGTTGCATGGAGCAGAAATCGACAGTGCCCACGGGCCTCAAACAACTGACAAATGAAAACTGGAGATTTGCAATGACGAATACGACCGTGCTGATAACGGATATGGCCATCCTGGTGGGAATCTTTCTGCTCGGTTTCTTGGCCAAGCTCTTTCCCAAGGGCCGCCGCAACGCCGGCTCGAAACATTAGTCACTTGTCAGCTATCAGTAGCCGACTTCGGCCTGATAACTGACAACTGATCGCTGATAACTGAGAGATGTAACACCATCAACCACTCGCCTCCCGGATGAAAGGGCCGGGACTTCAATGAACGATCTACTGAATGGAATGAACGGATCAATCGTCCTGATTGTCGGACTCTGCGTACTGGCGCTGATCTTCTTACTGGGCCTGCTGACCTCGCTTTATCGCAAAGCCGGACCCAACGAGGCTTTGATTGTCTATGGTTTTCGTGGCCCGCGGGTCGTTAAGGGCCACGGTACGGTGATCTTTCCCATGGTGGAGAGCGCGCGCCAGTTGAGCCTGGAACTGATGAGCTTTGATGTGGCTCCGAAGCAGGATCTTTACACCAAGCAAGGCGTCGCTGTGACGGTCGAGGCGGTGGCGCAGATCAAGGTGCGCAGCGATCAGGCGTCGATTCTGACCGCGGCCGAGCAATTCCTCACGAAGGGCCCGGAGGAGCGCGAAGGGCTGATCCGGTTGGTGATGGAGGGCCACCTGCGCGGCATCATTGGCCAGTTAACGGTGGAGCAGATTGTAAAAGAACCGGAGATGGTGGGTGAGCGGATGCGCGGCACCTGCGCCGGTGACATGAGCAAGATGGGCCTGGAAGTAATCTCTTTCACCATCAAGGAAGTTCGTGACAAGAATGAGTACATCGCGAACATGGGCCGGCCGGATGTGGCGCGGATTAAGCGCGACGCGGATGTGGCGACAGCCGAGGCGGAGCGCGATACGGCAATCTTGCGTGCCAACGCGCTGCGCGATTCCTCTGTGAACAAGGCCAAGGCCGACCAGGAACGAGTGATCGCCGAGACTGCCTCAGCGACCCGGCAGGCTGAGGCGCAGCGCGACCTTGACATCAAGAAAGCGGAGTACGCCGAGCAGAGCCGTCGCCAGCAGGCTTCGGCCGACAAGGCCTACGAGTTGCAGACCAATGTGATGCTGCAGCAGGTGACGGCTGAGCAGGTGAAGGTGCAGCAGGTGGAGAAAGAGGGCCAGATCAAAGTGCAGGAAGCTGAAATTCTGCGCCACGAAAAAGAACTGATCGCTACCGTGCTCAAAGGCGCCGAGATCGAACGGCAGCGCATCCAAAATTTGGCGGAGGCGGAGAAGGCGCGCCTGACCACCGAAGCCGAAGGCCGCGCTTCGGCGATCCGCGCTCAGGGCGAGGCAGAGGCCAGCATCATCTTCCAAAAGGGCGAAGCCGAAGCCAAAGCTATGAGCGTGAAGGCCGAGGCTTATCAGGAGTGGAACCAAGCCGCGGTCGTGGATAAGCTGCTGACTAACATGGCAGACGTGGTGAGAGCCATGGCTGAGCCGCTCTCGAAGGTGGACAAGATCACCATCGTGTCAACTGGCAATGATGACGCCGCCGGAGCGCATAAGATCACCGGCGACATGACCCGCATCGCGGCGCAGGTGCCGGCTTTGTTTGAAGCATTGAGCGGCATGGACATCAAGCAACTGATGTCCAACGTACAGGCCATTAAGACGAAGCCGGAAGAGAAGAAGTAACTGCTAGCTCCTTACCTCTAGCTCCTGGCTAGTCGAGTGGGAGCTGGAGGCCGGAACAACTGGGTACGAGTTATCAGGAAGCATGGCCCGGTTGCTAACAGAAAGAGTTATGAGCTGGAAGCCGAAACAAGGAGGAAGTCATGGCACTGTTGGAGAGAGTGAGCACATTGCTCCGCGCCAATCTGAACGAGTTGATCGAGAAGGCCGAGGATCCGGAGCGGCTTTTGAAACAGATCGTGCTGGACATGGAGAATCAATTGATGCAGGTCAAGACGCAAGTGGCCATCGCCATTGCCGACGAACATCTGCTGGGAAAGAAACGTGCCGAGCAAATCGAACAGGCCGCGGAGTGGCGGCGCAAAGCGGAGCTGGCCGTCGAAAAGGGCCACGACGACCTGGCCCGCGCTGCTCTCGAACGGGCGCTGAGCCATGACCAGTTGGTGGCCGGCTTCACCACCCAGGCCGAGGATCAGAAGCACGAGGCCGACAGCCTGCGCCAGGCGCTGCGCAAACTCGAACAGAAGTTAAACGAGACGCGTGCCCACTGCGAAATGCTGGTCGCAGAGCATCGCCGCGCCAAGGTGGTGGGCCGGGCCACGGAAGCACGTCAAGCCATCGGCAACGGCCAGGAGCACGCGCTGGGCCGGATGAAGACACGCGTTCATCTCAAGGCAGCGCAGAACGCCGCAGCCAGCGAGGTGCTGGTCCCCGAATCGCTCGAAGACCGCTTTCAAGCCTTGGAGAGCGAAGACAAGATAGAGGTGCTGCTGAAGGAGATCAAGAGCCGCCACGCGGTGCAATAGAGGCCATCGTGTGCACGCCCATGCGTCCGCCGAGAGGGAAACTGCGTCTAACACACAGGAACTGTGTACGCACTATGAAACGTTGCCCTGGAAGACGCCAGTTACAGCAGGCGTAAAGAGGGGTGATTTATCCTCAAGGTAGCCCCTCGGCACGGACTTGCCTTTTTCAGGTAAGCCGCGCAGACGGGCGCCAACCCTCAAACTGGTGAACGGATGCGCTCAGGCTCTTTTCTTCTCTATGCAATGCTCTCGGCTGGCCTTGGATTTTTGGCGTTGCCTTTCACAGCTTTTGCTCAGGAATCGGGTCCACGTCTGACCGCAATTGCGGAGCTCCCCGAAGCTCCACGGCCGCACATCGCGTCGACGGAGGCCGAGCCGTCGGCGCAGCAAACTCCCGCCGAGCAAAACCAGACCACTCCGCAGCCGTCCCCGGCTACTTCAGCCCAGACCGGCGCTCCTCAAGGCAGCTCCAGTTCCCAAGTTTCCTCGCAACAATCGGACGCCGAGAAAAGCCAGCATGAAAAGGCCGAGGAGCAGATCAAGGAACAGGAGAAGCAGCGCGTGGTGGGAATTGTGCCCCAATTCAACATTTCCTATCGCAGTGACGCCGTCTCCATGACCCCCGGACAAAAGATGAAGCTCGCATTTCGCTCCACAACCGATCCGGTGGCCTTCGGCGCGGCATTTCTCGTTGCTGGTTATCACGAGGCACTGGACGACGATCCAGGATTTCCATGGGGAATCAAAGGCTATGGCGAGAGGTCGGGAGTGGCCTACCTCGATGCCTTCGACGGTACGATGATCGGCAACGGCATTCTGCCCTCCATCCTGCACCAGGATCCGCGTTACTTCCGCTTGGGCTATGGGACCGCCACGCACCGGCTCCTCTATGCCCTGGCCACTAATGTCATTTGCAAGCACGACAACACGCACAAGTGGGAGCCCAACTACTCGAACGTGTTGGGTAACATCGCCGCCGGCGGCCTTTCCAATCTTTACTACCCCCAGGCCAGCAGATCCGGTCTCGGCCTCACCTTTTCGAATGGGTTAATCGTGACTGCCGAGGGCGGAATAGGTTCCGTCTTCAACGAGTTCTGGCCGGATGTCTCGCGCAAGTTCCTCCACAAGGACCCCACGCACGGCCTAGATGCTCAGGCACGCGCGGCCGACCAAGCCGCAAAAGCAGCCCAGCAACAACAGAAGTAATTACTGCCGGCTGCTCGCCGCATCGAAGTGCAGCCTACGCAGAAAGTACAACATACTTTCAAACATTAGTCTGACGAGAATCTCTGAAAAGTTCTCGGCCCCGCTTGAGCGCGCGTCCGTTCAACTCCATCCAGCGCGGACTCTTTACCAGCCGCTTGAGCGCCGCGTCAACATTAGCATCCCTCAGCACCGCTGCGATCTCCAGCAGCGCGCCCAGCATCACCATATTGCACGCGCGCGCATCGCCCAACTCATCGGCTATTTGCGTAAAGGGCCTCGCCAACACATGCACGCCCTCCTGCTCGCAATCATCCGGATACGTCTCGCCGTTGTAGAGAACCCATCCCCCGTGAGGCACGCTCTTCACGAATTTTCTGAGCGACGGCTCATTCATCGCCACCAGCACATTGGGGTTCATTACCATGGGCGAATCGATGACCTGCTTCGCCAGACGCACATGGCAGTTCGAGGTGCCCGAGCGCATCTCCGGTCCATACGACGGCAGCCACGAAACCTCCAAACCCGCATCCAGCCCTGCCTCGGCCAGCATTTCGCCCAGTAGCAAGACTCCCTGTCCGCCAAAGCCCGCTACACGCACGCGAATGTCCACGTCCGCTGCGGCCTCATCCTGCACTGCGGGATTGCCTTCCGGCAGGCTCTCGTTGTCGACTCCGAGAATTTGCGGAATCAGATCGAGCGCCGGCGCAGCCTCGGGTAACTGCCGCGGCTGAGCCTCTTTGGTGCGATCCAGAACTACCTTGATTGGAAATGTCTTCGCCAGCACATCGCGCACCCAGTGCTGCGCATCGACGGGAGACATCTTGAAGATCGTCGGACACGGCGACAGCACCTCGACCAGCGAAAAGCCCAACCCGCGCACCTGATTTTCGAGGGCTCGTTTTATCGCGCGCGATGCCTGCATGATCTGCTTGCTGTCTCCCAGGCCCACGCGCTCAATATAGACCGGAGCCTCCAGCGTGGCCAGCAGTTCGCTGATATGCAGCGGATAGCCTTCGCTAACTGCACTTCGGCCTTCCGGCGTCGTCGCGCTCTTCTGTCCTAACAGGGTTGTCGGCGCCACCTGGCCGCCAGTCATACTATAGATCGCGTTGTTCACGAAGATCACTGTGATGTTTTCTCCGCGATTCGCCGCATGAAGTATCTCCGCAGTTCCAATAGCCGCCAAATCTCCATCGCCCTGGTAGCTGACAACAATGCTCTCCGGCCTGCTTCGCTTCACTGCCGTGGCCACCGCCGGCGCGCGACCATGCGCTGCCGATATACCGCCCACGTCGAAGTAGTTATAAGTAAAAACTCCGCACCCCACCGGTCCAATCAGGATCGTCCTGTTCTGGATGCCCAGTTCATCAATCGCCTTTGCCAGCATCTTATGAACTTGGCCATGCCCGCACCCTGGACAAAAGTGAGTCTGATGCTGCAGCTCTTCCTTTCGCTCATAGCGTTCGTAGAACGACTTCGCTTTGCCGTGCGACACCGCGTATTCTGAAGTCGTCTCGCTAGACATATGACCTCCGCGCATCTTCCGGCGTCAACGCCGGCAAGTGACGTCGCGCCTGTTCCTGCACGAACTGCAAAACCTCTTCGTGCGTCGGCACATTCCCGCCCACGCGGCTGAAAAACTCCACCGGACGCTCACCATCGAGCGACAACCGCACATCCTCCAGCATCTGCCCGTTGCTCATCTCCACCACCACGAAGACCCGCGCACGTTCAGCCAGCCGCTTGAAATGCAATTTCGGAAATGGATAGAGCGTGATTGGCCGCAATACGCCTACTTTGAGTCCGCTCGACCGCGCCTCTGCCGCCACGGCTTTCAGAATCCGGCCAATGATTCCGTAGCCGGTTAGAATAATCTCCGCGTCTTCAGTCTGCCATTCTTCAGCGCGCACCTCGCGCTCTTCCGCGCAAAGATACTTTGCCTCGAGATGGCGATTGTGAGCCTCTGACTCATTGATATCCAGATGAAGCGAGGTAACAAGATTGCCCCGCGTCTCCTCGGTGCCCATCACCGCCCAATCGGGCGACCGCGCCTCGATGGCCGTCTGAGGAAACTCGACCGGCTCCATCATCTGCCCGATGAATCCATCGGCGAGTACTACCACCGGATTGCGATAGCGCTCCGCCAACTCGAAGGCCAGTGCGGTCAGATCCGCCATCTCCTGCACAGAATTGGGCGCCAGCACGATTGTCCGGTAATTGCCGTGGCCGCCGCCTTTCACCACCTGATGGTAGTCGCCCTGCTCGGCAGCAATGTTTCCCAATCCAGGACCGCCACGAGTAATGTCTGCAATCACGCAAGGCAACTCCGCGCCCGCCATGTAACTCACACCTTCCTGCATCAGACTGATCCCCGGTCCGCTCGATGCCGTCATCGCACGCACACCTGCTGACGCTGCACCATACAACATATTGATGGCCGCAACCTCGCTCTCCGCTTGCAAAAACACTCCGCCCGCCCGCGGCACATAGAGCGCTGCCGCCTCTGCAATCTCGCTGGCAGGTGTGATGGGGTATCCATAGAACGCACGGCATCCAGCGAGAATCGCGCTCCTTACAATCGTTTCGTTGCCCTTCATTAGTTGCTTGCGCATTCGCTTGCTCCCAGAATGGCTGCATCCACGCCGTGTTCTTTCTTCACAATTCGCAAGACCGTAATCGCCCCCGGCTCGGGACAAACCATAAAGCAGATTCCGCACCCCGTGCAGCCCGCGCCCGCATACGTCGCCGTGCGGTAGCCGTAGTGATTCAACCGCTCTCTCAGGGCGATCACCTTCGGCGGACATGCTTCTACGCACAGCCCGCAGCCCTTGCACTCGTCCACATCCAACCGTAGCTTGCCACGGTCCTGCTTCTCCGCATCGTTCATTCCCGCTCCTTTCCGGCGCGCCGCATGGCCTCAGGCTTCGATAGCCGCAGTTTTGCGCTCCATGTAATGCGAGCGCACCGCGAAGTCTTCCAGTTCACCGCGAAAACGCGGTTCGGCAATGGCGATCAGCGCCTCTGCCCGCTCACGCAGCGTCTTGCCATGCAGGTACGCGATGCCGTGCTCAGTCACCACGTAATGCACATCGCCGCGTGAGGTCACCACGCCCGCGCCCGGCTCCAACACCGGCACAATCCGCGAAACCGTGCAGTTCCGCGCCGTCGAAGGCAGCGCGATAATCGGCACTCCGCCCTTGGAGCGTGCAGCCCCGCGAATGAAATCCACTTGTCCGCCAAATCCGCTGTAAGGCTTTGTTCCCAGCGAATCTGCGCACACCTGTCCCGTCAAATCCACTTGCAGCGCCGCGTTGATGGCCACCATCTTGTCGTTCTGCGCCACCACAAACGGATCGTTGGTATAGCAGATCGGGCGAAACTCGAAAGCTGAATTCTCGTGGATGAAATCGATCAGTCGCTGCGATCCGAGCACGAACGAAAGCACTGCCTTGCCGCGGTGCAACGATTTGCGCTCTCCCGTCAACACGCCCGATTCCATCAGATCGATTACTCCATCGGAAACCAGCTCGGTGTGAATGCCCAGGTCGCGCTTGTCGTTCAGGCACGACAGCACCGCGTCGGGAATCCCGCCGATCCCGGTCTGGAGCGTTGCTCCGTCGGGGATCAGCGTGGCCACATTCTCCGCAATTCGGCGATGTATCGCGGTGAATGGCTCTGGATGCAATTCCAACAACGGCCGCGACGTCTCAATCATGGCCGAGATGCGGCTCACATGAATGGCCGTCTCTCCATGTGTACGCGGCATCCGCTCATTCACTTCCGCAATCACCGTACGGGCGCGGTGAGCTGCGCTCAAGGTGCATTCTACGGTCGTTCCCAAGGTCACGAATCCATGTTCGTCTGGCGGTGAGACTTGCATCAGTACGACATCCAATGGCAGGGCGCCGTTTGCAAACAAGTCTTCAATCTCGCTCAGGAAAATGGGCGCATAATCGGCGCGTCCCGCGATCACGGCATCACGCACATTGTCCCCTACAAACATTCCGCGATGACGAAAAATTCCCTCATACTCCGGCTTGATGTACTCCGCCTCGCCCAGAGTCTTCATGTGAACGATCTCGACACTGCGCAGCGACGAAGCTCTGGCCACCAGCGCATCCAGCAACGTCGACGGCGTACCGCACCCGGACTGTACCCATAAGCGGTCGCCGGAGTTAACAGCCTGGAGCGCCTGCGCGGCATCCGTGCACTTGTTCGCATACTCTTCGCGCCAGTTCATCTCAGACTGCCTTCCCCTGGCTTTGTATACCCATCCACAAAACCGCTTCGCCAGTCTTTGCGGATATTTCTCCACAAAACCCAAACCATTCTCGTCTTCGCAAAGTTGCCCGGCTGTGACGCGCATCACCCTGCTCTCGTTAGATAGGGCTGGAATACCCTGAATTTTCTATGCATTCCGAATCTAAAGTTTCCCTTGTCTAATGTATAAGAGCGTTAACTGCGAATATAACTTAGTTTCTATAAGTGCTACCACCTGCAAAAGGCACAAAAACGAGGGAAAGAAACCGTCTTCCGATAGGATATTTAATATCATCGTCATTCAAAGATGGCTGGCTGTTCAGTACATATCTGTGTCTGCCTGGCTCCCGGGATCGCAACCAATGAAGCGCCGTCCACGACCACTCACTGCTTGTGTTCGCCGAAAACAAGCGCGGTGAAACTGAAGATATCCGTAGCCTCATCCTTCCAGCAGTCGGAGCCCATCCGCGCCTTGGCGCAGGTTTGCTCAAGGAAGGTCTGCCGGTCCCATTTCTGTTCCACCGGAACCTGCGGAAGCAGCAGGCCCTCGGAATCGCCGTTCTTCATCAATAGTCCGTGCTCGCCAACCCTGATCTGTTCAACGTCCATCACGCGCCGCAGAGGCGACAGCACGGAGATCTCATATGCGAGGCCAGGTAACTCCGCAGCCGACACGGGCTGGAAGCGCGGATCGCGCATCGCAGCCAGTGTGGCCGTGTCCCGCACGGTGATGTAGAGCGGCTTCATCGCGGAGGTGTATCCGATGCATCCGCGCAACACGCCGGATTGCCTTAGAGTCACGAAGGCGCCGCGCTCCTGGTTCAACGATGCGCTCGCACTCGCGGGCGGCTCATACGCATCACCCGTCTGAACCGCGTGCTCCACGGACTTGCGCGCCAGTACGAGCAACTCGTTCTTTTCCAGATCACTCAGCGAGAAGGGCGTCTCCACTTCCTTTCCGCCCGATGCCTTCACAAAAACGTCAGCGCTGTATCCGACTACGCGCGCATGGTCGCCTGTTATATCGCCTGAATTCGCATACTTCAGCACTCGTGCCTGATTCGCTCCCATGCGCTCGGCATAAATCATCGCGGCTACGATCGGCGCACCGCCGCAGGCCTCCCAGGTTCGCGACTGGAAGTTGCGCGACATGCTGAAGTAATCCCACGTCTGAAGCGCATTCAGCGTCTTGTGATCGATCTTCTCCGCGTCGTCGTAAGTGTGGTAGTGTGAGAGATCGGAACTGGCCAGCACCAACGTTTCGCCGCCCTCATTTTTGATCAATTTTGTCAGCGCCACTCCCAGTGCGCGGCTGTTTTCGTAACTCTGGTCTCCCATTACGATGGGCACAACTTCAAAATCCCCTAGCACTTTTTGCAGCCACGGCAACTGCACCTCGATCGCATGCTCGGCACCGGCCGCTGTTGGATCGTGGCCTTGGCTGGAAAGCTTCATAGTCGAGCTCATCTTCACAAGCTCCCGCGCAAAGACCTTGTCCACCGGCACATTTCCCAGCGGTGTTGCGTAGGCATCGCCTTCATACACAGAGGTGTAATCGAAGGACTCAAAGTGCGATGGAGCAATGACGACCACACGCGCATACTTGCGCCCTTTCAATGCGGCGTAGGTGTACGCGGCCACGGGGCCGGAGTACTGATAACCGGCATGCGGCGCAACCACGGCAAGAATCGGCTCGGTGACCGGCGGTCCGGAAACATGGGCCAACAGGTCATCGATCATCGCGGAAAGAACCTTCGGGTCGGCCGGATAGAAACCGCCAGCAACAGCCGCTTGCCGCACCTTTTGCGGATCTCCGGAGCTAACATGCTTGAGCGGCGTTAACGCTAGCAGAGCAACGAGTGGCGCCGCCAGCCAATAAGCGCCTGACGCAATCGCGATATTCATCTGCGGAACCTCCATTGCTTCCTCACGCGTGCCAGATGCCGGGAATCAGCTCTTGGCAAAACGGGCACTTATTCTCGCGGATCAGCATCTGGCTTGCCGTAAATCCCACGCGCTCAACTAACATTCGCTTGCATTTGGGACAATATGTGTTTTGCGCCGGATGTCCCGGTACATTGCCAATATAGACGAAGTGCAGCCCCTCTGCGTCGGCAATCGCTTTAGCGCGTTCCAGTGTCGGTACCGGCGTGATGGGCAGGTTCTTCAGCAGATATTCGGGATGATACTGCGTAAAATGCAAAGGCACATCTGTGCCCAGGTTCGCTTTGATCCAACTCGCCAGTCCGCGAAACTCCTCATCGCTATCATTGAGCGTGGGTAACACCAGGTAGACAATCTCCGTCCACTTGCCCAGCTTGCGCAGAGTTACCAGCGAATTCAGCACCGGCTTCAATTGGCCCGTGACGATCTGGCGATAGTAAGACTCGGAGAAGGACTTCAGATCGATCTTGACGGCGTCCATCTTTCCGTACGCCGTCTTCAACGCATCCTCCTGCATGTAGCCGTTCGACACCACAATGCTGCGAATGCCGGCCTCATGGCCCGCATCGGCAGCATCCATCAGAAATTCGCTGTAGACAACCGGTTCGCTATAAGTGTAGGCAATCGAAGGACAGTTATATTGTTTCGCGAGTTCCGCGACGCGTCTCGGCGGAGTGTACTGGGCGGGAACCTGTTCGGGAAGCGACTGGGAGATATCCCAATTCTGGCAGAATTTGCAGTTGACGTTGCAGCCGGCGGTGCCCAGCGAAAAAGCGTTTGTCCCAGGCAAATAGTGGAAGAGCGGCTTCTTCTCGACAGGGTCAATATGCGCAGCGCACACCCGCGAGTGGACCAGCGTATAGAAAATTCCGCCTCGATTTTCGCGCACGCCGCAGTAGCCGCGCACCTTGTCTCCCACCGCACATTCGCGCGGACACAGCTTGCACTTGATCTTGCGATTCGCGAGCTTCTGGTAGAACCTCGCTTCCACTATGAATCGTGAATCTTCTTCAACGGCGGAAGCCTCGCCAGACGAAATTCCAGCGGACTGCGTAACGCCGTTCATTTCCCGCGCCACGCCGGGGGCCCGAGCGCACATCAAAGACGAGCGGCCATCTAGCGCGCCTATCTCGACATCTAGATTACGAGACACATTGAACCTCTTTGCAAATTTTCGCGTGCTTCAAATGAAGGTTCAAGCAGATTATGAAAGCCTCTTCCGCCGATCCGCGCCATCCTCAGAAATCAGTCCATCGATTGCAATAGCTTCGTCTGCAGAGATCCAACCGTTCAGAGCAGAATCAAGCCGCTTCAGGCAAGGTGTGTTTCCTCAAAGCAGGCCTGGCTCCCGCGGGCTGCATTCCCTGAATTAATGCCTACGGCAACCCCTGTGCAGTTGCAGTGATGGCCGGCACTTGAAGTGGGAAACGGTCCAGTTTCCGGCTTTGATGCAGCCAGATTCTACCGCTATACATTTATGGCTTTCTTTGCGCTAGGCCCCGATGTCTGTGTGTGGCTGGCCCTTCGGAGTTGATGCCCACCCACATCCGCTCGAACGGCATGATTGTCGGGCTGATCATCAATCGATTAGTTTCAACTATGCTCGCGACCATCTTTCTGCTTTTCGTCAGCAAGCACGGCTATTCGTCGATCTTCTTCCTCTTCGCCGGCTTTACTGTGGGTTACTTCATCGTCGCGGGATTCTTTCTACCAGAAACCAAGGGCGAGACTCTGGCAAAGATCAAGGCGCGTTTCGAGGGGTAGACAACAAGCTGAGAAAGAGAAAGCGGAGTGTCATGCAGACGCGATCCGGAGCAGTAGCTCTTGTCCGCCAAGCCTTCATCCGGAGATGGACCGCCCTCAGCCTTGCTCTTCCTCCATATCCGGCTCGGTCCATAATAAGATCGCTTGCGGCAGCGTGAGCGAGACAACCAGAAGTGTCATCACGAAGCCGTAGAGGATCATGTTGGCGGGGATGGGACCGAAGGCCGGCGGGTGCGGTTTCGGACCCAATAGCATCCCAATGGACATCAGCCACAGTACCGCCAGCCCGACGATCAGCGTGCGGTAGGCTTGGTAGTGCGCGTGGTCGCGCTGGTGCAGTTCGCGCTCATCGTTGCGGGAGTCTTTCGTGCTCGATTTCGGCACCGGACGCAACCCCCATCGCAGCAATCGAACGGCGGGCGCAGGCAATTGGACTGTGGCTTTGTTTGCAAAAGGCTTGATCAGCCCGCCAAACCCAATGCCGCCGAAAAAAAACTGTTGGCAAGGGACGCCGCGCAAAACAGGAAAACCATGCTCTGGCCTTGCCAGTGGTCTAAAAACCAAAAGCCAGCCATGAAGGTGGCCAAACCAGCGTAGACCAGAACCACCAGCCAGCGGCGACGGACGCGGGAAGCCATGTTAATGCTCTTACCAAAAAGAACAAACTCGGTTTTCATTGCGGATCCTCGGTGTATGACTCAGATTCGGATTTGGCCTCGGCTCTACCCATCCCATAAACCTGCCGGCTCAACGGCTGCAACGGCTGCTTGGAGAAAATGGCCTCGACCGGCAGCGCGAAGTACTCGGCCAGCGAGAGAGCTAGCTTGAGGCTGGGGCTATAGTCGCCGCGCTCCAGAAAGCCGATGGTCTGGTAGTTCACGTCCATGGCGTCGGCCAGTTCCTGACGACTGATCCCACGCTCGGCGCGCAGAACTGCGATGCGGTTGTAAAGGCCACTCTCACCAGGAGTTTTCTGAGGAATATTCTTCATCTGCAAAACACATTATTATGTAATAACAATATTTTAGTCAATACCAACAATAAAATCTGGTCCGCTTCTAAAGCGATTCCACACTTGCCGTACCCGGACACATGCTCCGCCGGAACCGTTAGTCCCACGCCGAAGACCCTTCTTCTGGACGGCAAGTCCTTGCAGAGAATTACCTTTGACTGACGCACAATATGAGAAGGAGTTCCCTGAGGGCAAAGATGGCAAACAGTAGTCGAGCGCCGAAAGTAGCCGCGAGGGAACCGGAAAACTCCGTCCGCTCTTGCCGGTACCCCTCCCCCCCTTTTATATTTTCAAAACCTTGCAGGTAATTCTTTAGTAAATGCATAAAAACTCAAAACAAATGACTTCCAGACATTTCGCAGAGAGTTCCACCAACTGTGAGACTGTGGACCTTATCAGATCGTCCGGTTCGGCCGGTTAGTATCGCTCTGGGTCGGGGTACCAGAAGCCAGGAAATGCCAGAAATGCCACAGGACTCTACTGTTCTGTTTCTAAAGTTCAAAACAAAACAGAGGCTGTCATTCTGAGCGAACGGGGCTCCGAACGTTCTTTAGTTCGGGGGGTGAGTCGAAGAATCTGCTTTTGTCTTTCATGAGTTTTACATCGGACTTTAGAAACAGGACACTACTTTCAGACAATCTCGGACAGAATGTGAATTATCTGATTGAAGCTCATCTCCCGCAGCTCTGAACCGATGGGACCTTTCATTGCAGGTCTGCTGCCAGCCATAGGCCATAAGCTCGCGGCCTCAGCTTTTCGCTGCTCGTAACCTGCTTCGCAACCACCGGAATGCCGTCCTTGGCAACGACGCTCTGAATGTCGCTCGCGTCCGACACGCTCTGCGGTTCGTTGGCGTAGTAATGCACCTCGGTTGAAGAGTACGCGCCGGGTGGATACGGCTGAACGTCGATTCCCGGCACAACGTAGCCCGCCTTGCGCAGGAATTTGGCGATTTCGACCGCGCGTTGATGTTGCGCCTTGATGCGGGTGTGAATGTAGACCCTGACCAGCAGCTTCGCCGCCGTTGGGTCGGCATCAAATGCATGATCGAGCGCCGCCGTTGCGTTCAAAGCCACGTCTGGCCCTTTGGCTTGCAAGTCCTCCATCGTTGTGCTCAGGACCGTCTTTACCGTTGCGGTATCCTGAGTCGCCTTTTCCGCCTCGGCGCTCTTCGCAGTCACCTGCGCCCGAAGCGAGTCGGACTTGCCGATCTCTGTTTGCAGGGATCTTCTGGTTTGCACGGTGGAAACAAATGTTACAGCTAGACCTGCCACTATGACCGCGCCGGCGACAAACCCCAGAATTGCAGATTTTCTCGAGTCCTGCGCCATTTGTTCGGTCAACTTCTTGCGCAATTCAAGCTCACGCCGTAGCGCATCATTGGAGCTCGCAGGCTCCTTTTGCCGGTCGTCTTGAGCCACGGTGCAACCCTCACTGGAGATAAATTGCTAGAGGTTGATGCCAAACACAATGCGAAATACGTCGTGTTGAATTTTCAAGATCCGGCTTGACGTCAGGGCGATCACCCCGCCGGAGCTTGATAACACGCCAACCTCTTCGAGTGTGGGCGTCTTGGTTATGAAGATATAGGTAAGCGCTACCAGAATGCCGGCCCCGGCAAGCGCGGAGAAGAACAAATATACATATCTCTCAGGTTTGCAAATGGCCAGCAGGCTCACTGCTACCGTCTTACGGGCCTCATAGTCCGTGAAGGGAGCGGTCGTCTGTGCGTCGCCTGTAGTCGCCACGCAAACAGTATCGGCGAAGCATGCATGCCGGTCAATAAATAAATTCGTGCGAGAAGAAACCGGCAGCCTGCGCCTTCAAGCGCCAAGCGCAAAGCTGCGCGCCGATTCCAGCAGCTTGGCCACAGACTCCTTCGAGCAGGACTCGGTGTAGATGCGCATCAGCGGCTCAGTGCCGCTGGCGCGCAGCAGCAGCCAGGTTTCGGCGGCGTTCGGCTTGGTGGCGGCTTCGGGGTTATCGAGATAGAACTTCACGCCGTCCAGGTTTTCCTGGCGCAGGATCGGCATTCCGGCAAAGACCGGATCGCCTTGCGTGAGCGCGCGGGCCCTCGCGATGGCGCCGTTCTTGATCTCGTCTGAGATGTGCAGGTCGATGCGGCCATACTGGTGCTCGCCGTAGTCAGCTTGAAGATCGGCGACAAGCTGGCCCAGCGTCTTGCCTTCCTCCGCCATCACGTTGGCCAGCAGCAGCGCGTTCAGCAGGCCGTCACGCTCCGGCAGGTGGCGCTGGAAGCCGATGCCGCCCGACTCCTCGCCGCCCATCAGAATCTCCCGTTCCAGCATGTAATCACAGACGAACTTGAATCCAATGCCGTGTTCGATCAACTCGCGTCCGTGTTTTTTGCAGATGCGGTCCAGCATTTTGGTCGTGTTGAATGCGCGTGTAACAGCACCGGGCCAGCCTTTGCGCTTGAGTACCCAACTGAGCAGAACGGAAAAGATTTTGTGCGGATCGACGAAATTCCCATTCTCGTCTGTCGCGCCGATGCGGTCCGCGTCGCCGTCGGTACACAAGCCAGCCTGGCAGTTGTTGGCGACCACTGCCTCGCCCAGAGCACGGATGTGCGGCTCGATGGGTTCGGGATTTATGCCAGGAAAGAGAGGGTCGGCGTTACCGCGAATCTGCACGTGAGCCACGCCGATGCGGGTGAAGATGTCGGAGATGATGGTGAGGCCAGCGCCGTACATCGAGTCGATGGCGAACTTCATGCCGCAGCCAGCGATCAGGTCCAAATCGGCAAAGCTCTCGATGGCCTTGAGATACGGGGGCAGAAAATCGACTTCCTCAATGGTGGCGGGCTGCGCGGCGCGGGCCACGGGCTGTCCCAGGAGCGACTCGATCTCGGCGATGATCGAGGGCTTGCCGGAGCCGCCGTACCAGGCCTTGTACTTCACGCCATTCCATTGCGCGGGATTGTGCGAGGAAGTAATCATGATGCCGCCCGCCATGCCACGCTCGCGCACAGCGTAACTCAGGGCCGGCGTGGGCGTGATGTCGTTGGCCAGTTGCACTGGAATACCGGTCGAGGCCACGACTTCGGCGCAGGTGCGGGCAAAACTCTTCGACCCGAAGCGGGTGTCGTAGCCGATGGCGAGGCCCTTCGTGGGGTTTTCCTTGCCGTGCACGTAGGCAGCGATGGCCTCGGCGGCGATGCGGACATTGGCGAAGGTGAAGTCGTCGGCGATAACCGCACGCCAGCCGTCGGTACCAAACTTGATTGTAGGATGAGGCATGATTAGGTTTTCGTTCTCCCTGAAAATAGGGTAAATGAGACCGCAGGCCGGACCTATATGAGATAGATTGAGGATCGCGGCTTCTCAGACCTCAAAACCGAGAACTGCGCACACGGCTATTTACTAATAAAGGCATTTATTACTCTTTACCTTAGGGAGGTGGGCGATGCATCGTGTACCCCATATCTCCCAAGCGAGATCTGGGGCGCTCGGCTATTGCACGATGAGGGTGACAGTCCCTTGTTCGGTGATGGCGCCTGAGATACCGGTTACAGTTACCGTATAGGTTCCCGAAGTGGTGGGCGGACGAATAGCGGTGCAAGTTCCACTGATGCCGGAGATGCCACCGCACGCCACTACGCCAGTGGAGAGAATCGCAACGAATAGAAACATGCCGAGCATGGCCCCCCAGCGGCGCCGCTGTGCCGGAATGCAGAAGAAAAACACGCAAGCCAAGGCCGCTCCGCCTGCGCGGTACCACGGAAATTCAGGAGCCGAGTGCCTTGCCTGGCCACAGCCCGCAGTTGCAAGAGTGGTAATAGTCAGACTGGCGGTGCCGGCGGAAGCGCTAGTGATGCTTACTGGGCTGGTTACGCCGAAACTGAATGTGGGTGGGTTCACTGGGTCGTTGGGGCTGGAAGTAAGGACGGCGGTGAGAGCCACGCTGCCGGTGAAGCCGCCGCTGGGCGTGACGGTAATGGTGGATATGTTGCCCGTGGTTGCGCCGGCGACGACAGTAACCGATGTGCTAGTGATTGCGAAACTAGGAGGCGTGAGTGCGGTCAGCCCAATGGTGGCTGATACGCTGGCGCCAAAGAGGCTGTCTCCGGGATAGCTCGCATCCACAAGATGCGTTCCAGTGCCGACGGGCGAGATGCCGGTCGCAGTAGCCGCGGCAGTCCATGTCTCCTGCGATAGCAGAACGGTTACCGAATTGGCGTCATTGTTCGCCGCAGCTACATCCGGCAATCCGTCCCCATTGAAATCTCCCACCGCGGATGCATTGGGAGTTGCACCTACCGAGGGGCTCGCCGCAACGGTGAAGGTTCCATCGCCCTTGCCCAGCAACACCGTTTCCGAATCGCTGCCCGCGTTGGATGTGACCAGGTCGGCGATGCCGTCGCCGTTGAAGTCTCCAACTGCGATGGAGTAGGGAAGGATGCCTACCACTGGACTTACCGCTGTTGGTGTGAAGGTTCCATCGCCGTTACCCAACAGGACGGTCACCGTGCCCGGTTGGCCGGTATCGACATAGAGGTTGGCAACAGCCAGATCGAGGATGCCATTCCCTCGGAAGTCAGCCGCCACGATTGAAATAGGATTGTCACCTGTCGCAGGGCTTTCTGCTTTTGCGGTAAAGGTTCCATCCCCATTTCCGATCAGGATATCTACTGAGCTTGGTACGCCGGTTTGATCGGTGTTGATCGCAACGGCCAGGTCGGGAATGCCATCACCGTTGAAGTCGCCCACGGCGACAGAAGATGGACAGCCGCTCACACTCGGAGTAGATCCCTGCGTAAATGTTCCATCTCCATTTCCCAGCAAGATCGAGAGCGATTGAGTGGCGCAGATGACCGCTATCAAGTCTGTCTTACCATCTCCATTTAGATCTGCTGCCGCGACGGCATAGACCTCTCCGGCGCTTATTGGCGGCATCTCGGTGAAGGTGCCGTCGCCGTTGCCCAACAGCACCTGGACTTGGTTGGCGTCAGGGAGCGAGAGAGCGATATCCGCGTTGCCATCGCCGTTGAAATCGGCTACAGCGGCGTTGTTGGCATTCTGGCCTGTTGCCGGTGCCGTTGGTCCTGTCATGAACGTTCCGTCGCCGTTGCCTAACAGGATGGTGACGTCGCTCGACGGGGTGAAGATGCTATAAACCGGAATTGCCAGGTCGAGCTTTCCGTCACCGTTAAAGTCAGCTACCGCTACAGCTTGTGGCCAAGGTAGAGTGGACGGGCTTGAGGAGTCGACAAAGCTCAGAGCGGTTGTGCCTGTGCCGAGCGTGGCGGTTCCAAGCGAAAGATCACTGCTGGTGGTGTCGAGGAAGGAGACCGTTCCCAGCGCGGGCAGCGTCGACGCGTTGAATTGACCTGTCACCGTAGCCGTCAGGGTGTAGTTGCCGGCGCTGCCGCTGGCGGCGATTGCCGTGGTGGTGGGGAATGTGCCGGTGACCGTCAGCGTTACGGTGTTGGACGTGCTGGCGGCGTAGGACAGGATGCTGCCGGGTGTTCCGGCAAAGACCGCCTTGTAGCTGTGATTGCCGATGCCGGGATGGAACCTCAGCGTTGCGGTTCCCGCACTTGCGCCGGACTGAATCAGTTGCGCGGTGCCGAGAAGATGGATGTCCGTGCAGTAGATTGCAGCCGCGTCGCAGAAGTTCACCTGCCCGAAGGTTAGCCTCGTGGAACCGATAGAAACTTCGGCAGTTAGCGTGACCTCACTGCGCGCCGGAACCGATCCGCCGGAGGTGATTGCGTTGTCGCCGGAGGCGATGGCCAAGGTTGTGGTGGTGGCCGTGGGCGCGGTTGCAGCCGAGGCTTGCGCAGCGCTGCTCCATAAGGCAATGGAGAGAAAGAAGAAGCTGGGGAAAAGGAGTTTCATTGGCAGACTCCGCTCTCGCTCGCAATTTGACGACGCGATTAAGCGACTCTTTGGGAACGGGCAGATTTTATCACTGTCGCGCGCCTTGGATTGTTAACCCGGCTGTGCAAGCCAAGGCAATCGCATATACGCTACGTAATTTCATCACGGTTTTGCCAGGTGGAGCGAGTGAGCGCAGTATTTGTTTGATAAACAGTGGGTTAGAAGTTGCTCGTTTCTGGTGAATTTGAAGTTATAGGTAGTTGGTTGTCGGTTAAATGGGGAGATATAGGTTGCTGGTTTTGCGAAAAGTGATAACCTGTGGTGCTCCAGTTTCGAGAGAGTGGAGCGTGCTGGGTTACCGGTATTTGGTCGATCGGCTGTAAATTCGTCAGTAGCAAAATGGCGGAGGAGTTGGCTGGTAGGGTGTTGAGGTGGTTTGGGGCAATGTCTTTTCTTCGGGCGGGCCTGCCTGTGGGGTCGCGGTCGGTCTTCGGGTCTCAAGCTCTGGAACTTGGGTCGTGCGGCGCAGTCAGGAGTTGGGATGGAAGGCCCAAGGCTAAAGACGGTTGGTCCAGTAAACCGGGGCGTCGCTTTGCGTGAGCTACGGCAACAATCTGAGTCTCCCGTAAAAGCTCTCGATAGACGATAGAAAACGGGTACCGGCTGAGTATAACGCGCTGGGTGCCGTAATGGTGCGGCGGATACAGCCTTGGCTGTTCGTGTACGCGGTCAAGTGCCAGAAGAAGCTCCTCGTAAAATCCGTCGGCAGCCTGAATGCTCTGGCGGGCGTACCACACATGGGCAGCCTTGATCTCCCGCCTGGCAGCGGGATGGTAGTTCAAGGGCTTCAAACGCGCATCCGGGCCCTTGCCTGCGGAGAAAGACTCGCAATCATCTCGGCACGAACCTGCTCCCCCGGGACCAACTCCACGGCTCTGGAGTCGATCTCATCGAGGCGACGCTTGATCTCGCCGTCCCAGGCGGCCTCAATCTCCGCTTCCGGTCCTTCGGCCCCCTCCTGAAGAAGGCTCTCAATTAGCCAGTTCACCTCGGCGGGAGGCAATCGGCGGGCGTCTTCGAGAATTTCTTGGGCGCTGCGGCTCATATGGAGATTGTAGCGCGGAATCAACTTTCAGGTCCCAGAGGCGAAAGGTGGGGCACCCGGGCATGGGGCTCCAGTGGCCGATTTCGGAGGATGAAAACTGGTTCAAAAGTGGTTTGGAATCGGAAAATAGTACTACTCAACCTGGTTCATACTTACTTGAAACAGCAAAATACCTGCTTTAAATTCGTACTTTTGTTGGGCAGACGGCGTACTGGGGTGATCGGAGGATTGGAGGTCATTCTGCCCCTACGGGGCGGAAGGTTCTGGTTGGGACGTAATCCCCGGATTGCGCTGCGCTTCATCCGGGGCTATTTTCATCTCCTCCCTCCGGGAGGAAAGGCTATGAGTTGATGTTCATCATCTCACAGGTCAGAGAGTCGAGATGTGCGGCGACCGCCGAATCATGTACAGTTACTTGCAAGCGGGGGCCGGCTAAAGACATGAACGACTGGCAGAGGGCGCAACTCCTACTCTACGCGACGGAAGCGAAGACGATTTCTGAGGAACTGCAGATTGAACGCTGGATATATCGCGTCACCACGTTTCTTGCCGAAGCCATGGGAGCGGACGAGGCTGATCGATTCCGAGGGATTCATGCATACAGTCCCTTTAGCGAGCTCGCCCTAAGGCTCGGGCATATCGAAGGCCTCATTGCAAAAGGCGAGGACGAACCAACCACCGCTGCGGCGAACTCTTCGAACCCGCAAGGGGCGGAACCAGAGCCGATTGCCTTCAACACCAGAGAGGTCTTCGTCGTACACGGACACGACGGCGAAGCCAAAGAGTCCGTCGCGCGGTTCCTTGAGAAGCTTGGACTCACGGCAGTTATCCTTCACGAACAGGCGAGCGAAGGCCGCACCCTGATTGAAAAATTCGAGACCCGATCAAAGGGCGTCGCTTTTGCAGTTGTACTGTTGACTCCCGACGATCTCGGGCGCGCGGCGGACGGGCCTCCGGATCTCCACCCCAGGGCTCGGCAAAATGTGATTCTTGAGCTTGGCTACTTCATGGGACGCCTAAGCCGAACGCGTGTTTGCGCCCTGTATAAGGGAGGAGTCGAACTACCCTCCGACTTCCAGGGCGTCGTCTACTTAGAGCTCGACTCCGCAGGGGCATGGAAGGCAAAGCTCGCACAGGAACTCGTTCAGGCGAAGATAACGATCAACCTTGAAGGCTTGATAAGCTAGCCAGGCACCCCAGGTCCCGATGTATTGAGACCTGGTCGGATACGACTCCATGATTCGTCAGAACTCTATCACGGGTTCACTTATCGATTCCATCGAATTCCTTAGCTTGTCACTCATCGCGCGTCAGGGCGCGAGTTCAGTCGTGGCGCTCAGCCATAGTTAAATCACGGGCTTTAGCCCTGCACGTTTTTGCTTTTTCAAATAGGCTGATCCGGATGGATACTCTTCTGGACTGTCAGCTAGGCCTGCTTTTACGGGATTGTTTTCGATGTACTCGCGATGCTGCTGGAAGCTCTGTTCATCGTTAACTCGCGCATCGGAAAACCCGCGCTGCCAGACTTCACCACGAAAGCCGATCTCCTTGTTGGCGCGATACGAAAAGCTGCCTTTGATCAATTGCATGGCTTTCTCAAGAGTTATATCGCCTGGGAGGGTGAGCAATATGTGAACATGATTCGGCATTACGACAAAATCGTGGACGATAAACTTCTTGGTTTGCATATAAGTTCTCAGAACATCAATAAAAAGATTTGCCATTCGTTCGGTTTGAAAAAGAGAAATGCCTCCAGCGGTACGAGTAGTTACGAAAAAGATTCGCGGGCATCCCGTGGCGTTGCTGGGGTCTGAAGGCCTGGAGGGTTTCGACATCGCAGGGGCTAAAGCCCTCCTCTTTTATTTGATCTTTTCGGCACGACTGAAGTCGTGCCCTGACACGATTGACGTCTGAGTTTAAGAATATCCCAGGTTTGAAAATCCGGGCTTGAGGTGCCCGGCCTGGAAGGTTTCCGCATCGCAGGGGCTAAAGCCCTCGTCTTTTATTTGATCTTTTCGGCACGACTGAAGTCGTGCCCTGACACGATTGACGTCTGAGTTTAAGAATATCCCAGGTTTGAAAATCCGGGCTTGAGGTGCCCGGTCTGGAAGGTTTCCGCATCGCAGGGGCTAAAGCCCTCCTCTTTTATTTGATCTTTTCGGCACGACTAAAGTCGTGCCCTGACACAGTTGACAGCCGAGTTTAAGAATATCCCAGGTCCGAAAATTCCGACCTTGGGCC
>Ga0187847_10000095_pt1 | contig 98898 bp, 80 predicted proteins | sample June2016WEW_4_10_FD_132458 | JGI IMG/M metagenome (GOLD analysis project Ga0187847, IMG submission 132458) | Peatland microbial communities from SPRUCE experiment site at the Marcell Experimental Forest, Minnesota, USA - June2016WEW_4_10 | ecosystem: Environmental > Terrestrial > Soil >...
GAGGGTGCCCCCGGGTCCCTCGTCCGCAGCGGCGGAGGGACCGGGGATCGGGGGCCCATGTCCTGCCCCGAAGCCGCTGCCAGACCCGATTCCGCGCGCACCTGCACAGTCAAGAAAATCCAAATAAAGAATGCATTATCAATAAGTTAAGCCGCTATCCCGTGCAATTTCAGCGCATTTTTCAAAAAAGCGTTCAATTCTGAGCAATCCTTTCCTTCATTTAGTTCAATTCTGAGCAATCGAAACACATCGAAAAGGCTGCCCGCAAGGTGCATGTCGATGCGAAAGACGACCACTTAAGCAGCCATTTCGCATGTTTTGTAACCACTTGAGCAACCTTTTCAGCTATGTAGCACAACCCTCCGAGCAGCCATTTCCACAGATATAAAGCTGGTGACAGCGAATAGCGAGCGTCTGCCCCACCGCAGGTGGTTATCCTCAATTCCATGTTCCACTCCACTATGTTTGAAAGCATGTTTCACCTGCCGCTTCCCATTCTGGAGAAGCTGGCCCGCCCCGTAATCGTTTACCTTGTGTTGGTTGCGCTGCTCCGCCTCTTCGGCAAGCGCGAGCTCGCCCAGCTCAATCCCTTTGACCTCGTGGTCCTGCTCTCGCTTTCCAACACCGTCCAGAACGCCATCATCGGCGACGACAATTCCGTAACCGGTGGCATCATCGGCGCCTTCGGCCTGCTCGCCATCAACTGGCTCGTAGTCCGCGTGCTCTTTCGTTCTCAACGGCTTACGCGCGCCCTTGAAGGCCGCTCCACCGTTCTTGTCCTCAACGGCCAGTTAGACCGCAGGGCCATGGAGAAAGAGTCGCTGACCCGCGAGGAACTGCTCTCCGTCATCCACAAGCAGGGCTTTGAAGACTTCGACAAAGTCCATCGCTGCATTCTCGAGCCCAACGGCACCTTCTACGTTGAAGCATTCGATCCCTCCGTCGCCGACAAGCGCCACGAAGAGCTTCTCGCCCGCATCGACGCGCTCTCCCGCGAGATCGCAGCAATGCGTCCCGGCGGCACATTTAATCCGGAGTCCGCATAGACGCGAAGAGCTCGAAATTGAATCTTGTATTCCTGTTGCGGATGTATCCGTAACGGATATATACTACCCCCATGGGAACCAGAACCCTACCCGCCGCGCCACTCTCTCCCGCCGTTTTCGCCATCCTCCTCTCCCTCGCAGAAGGCGAGCAGAACGGCGCATCCGGCCCCGGCCCTTGGGGTGGGAAACACGGCTACCTCATCATGAAAGACGCCCGTTCAGCCCGCGGCGGCGGAATAAATCTTGGTCCTGGAACACTTTACGGATCTCTTGAACGCATGATGCGCGATGGCCTGGTGGAAGAGTCCGGCATCTCCGAGGACGAGCGCCGCCGCTACTACCGCCTCACCAGCCTGGGCCTGCGCGTCTTCGCCACCGAGTTGGAGAGGCTGGATGCAGCCGTATCCTCCGCCCGCTCTCTCGGTATGATTCCCGAGCGAGGCCGCTCATGACCGACCCCTTGGCGGCTATCACTCACTCCCACTCAATCGTTCCCGGCGGCTTCGAGGTAATGTCGTACACCACGCGGTTTATGCCGCGCACCTCGTTCACAATCCGGCTGGAGATCCGCTTCAGCACCTCGTACGGCAGCGGCGTCCAGTCCGCGGTCATGCCATCTTCGGAATGCACGGCCCGCACAGCGCAGGTATACGCGTAGGTCCGCTGGTCGCCCATCACACCCACACTCATCACCGGCAGCAGCACGGCAAAGCTCTGCCAGATTTTGTTGTAGAGCCCCGCCGCCTTGATCTCCGCAACTACAATCTCATCAGCCTCTTGCAGCAACGCCACGCGCTCGCGTGTTACCTCGCCCAGGATGCGCACTGCCAGCCCCGGCCCAGGGAACGGTTGCCGGCCCAGCACATCCTCCGGCATGCCGAGGTCGCGCCCAATCCGCCTCACCTCGTCCTTGAACAAATCCCGCAGCGGTTCAATCAACTTCAGCTTCATTCCCAGCGGCAACCCGCCCACGTTGTGGTGGCTTTTGATGGTCTGGCTCGGGCCCTTAACGCTGCTGGATTCAATCACATCGGGATAGAGCGTTCCTTGCACCAACCAGTCCACCCCGCCGCTCTCCTTCGCAATGCGTGTGGCCTCATCGTCAAACACCGCGATAAACTCCGCGCCAATGCGCTTCCGCTTTGTCTCCGGATCAGTCACTCCTGCTAGTTGCGCCAGGAACCGTTCGCTCGCATCGACACCCACAATGTTCAGGCCCAGCTTGTCGCGTAAGTTCTTTTGAACATTGACAAATTCGTTCTTGCGCAGCACGCCGTTGTTCACAAAGATGCAGGTCAACTGGCTCCCAATCGCCTTGTGCACCAGCACCGCCGCCACTGAAGAATCCACCCCGCCTGAGAGCCCGCAGATCACGTGCCCCTTGCCAACCTTCTCGCGAATCCCGGCCACGGTTGTCTCAATAAAATGTGCCGGTGTCCAGTCGCCCGCCGCTCCGCAAATATCGAAAACAAAATTACGAATCAGTTGCGGTCCCAACGGTGTGTGGTGCACCTCGGGATGAAATTGCACCGCCCAGATGCGGCGCTCTTCGTTGACGATTCCTGCCAGTGCATTCGACGTGACAGCAGTGCGATGAAATCCCGCCGGCAGCGTTTCCGCCTCGTCCCCATGGCTCATCCACACCTGGACCGACGCCGGCAGCCCCACAAACAGCGCCGTTCCGCCGTCTTCAATCACCACTTCCGCATGCCCATATTCGCGCAGGGGCGCCGACTTCACCTTGCCCCCCAGGTGATGCACAATAAAGTGCAGCCCGTAGCAAATGCCAAGCACCGGCACGCCCATCTCCAGCACCGTGGCATCCGCCGCCGGAGCATCCGCGTCGTACACAGACGAAGGGCCGCCCGACAGAATCACGCCGAGCGGTTTCAGAGCCTTGATTTCGCTGAGAGGAGCGGTGCAGGGAAGCACAGCCGAAAAGACGTTCAGTTCGCGTATGCGACGCGCGATGAGCTGCGTATACTGCGAACCAAAATCGAGAATAACAATTGTCTGGGTGTCCACCCCCTAGTGTGGCAGGGCCGACGGCGGGATGTAAAGACCGCAGAGAATGAAGTTGGCCAGGGAGTATTTCGGCAGCTATCATGGCGCCAGGAGACACCATGATTTCCCCGCAACAGGACCTCCCAAATCGCTCTAAGTATCAATGGCCCCCGCTTCCCCAGGCCGCGTGGAGTGACACCTGCGCAACGCTGCAACTCTGGATGCAGATCGTCGGCAAAGTGCGGCTCGCCCTAATGCCGTCGATCAACCACTCCTGGAACGTGACACTCTATCCAACCGTTCGCGGTCTCACTACTGCGCCGATGCCATTCGGCGTCAGGATTCTTCAGATTGACTTCGACTTCATCGATCACCTGCTCGTGGTAGAAACCAGCAACGGCGAGCGAAGAACCGTCCCCCTGAAGCCGATGACAGTCTCGGCGTTTTATCGGCAGGTCATGGATGCGCTCGAAAGCCTGGGCTGTCCGGTCCGGATCTGGCCCGTGCCCTGCGAAGTTGCGCAACCAATTCCATTCGAGCAGGACGAAGTCCACCATGCCTATGATCCAGAATTCGCGCAGCGCTTCTGGCATATCCTGCTTCAGACTGCGCGAGTCTTCACCATCTTCCGTGCCCGTTTCATCGGCAAGGTAAGTCCAGTCCACTTGTTCTGGGGCGCGCTCGATCTTGCATGCACGCGCTTCTCCGGTCGCACCGCACCTGAGCATCCAAGCATGCCCGGACTGCCTGATCGTGTCACGCGCGATGCCTACTCGCACGAAGTCAGCAGTTGCGGCTTCTGGCCGGGTGCACCGGGAATCGAGGCATTCTTTTACAGCTACGCATACCCCGAGCCTCCCGGTTACCGGGAATATGCGATCTCTCCTGCTGAGGCTTCGTTCAACCCGAGCTTTGGCGAGTTTGTATTGCCCTATGAGGATCTGCGCCGCTCGCCGGATCCTGACGAGGCCTTGCTTGCTTTTCTTCAGAGCACCTACGACGCGGCCGCCAACTGCGCCTACTGGGACCGCGCTGCTCTTGAGGTCGCGTCCCGCCCGACTCTTTCCTAAATCAATGCCTCGGCCAACTTAAGTGCCAGTCTCCTACGGAAGTTTCTCCGCCTCGGCTTCCGCATCCCAATGGTCCGTCCCGGCCAGGAACACCCTTGGCTTGAATTGCGCCGCTTCTGCCGCCGTCAACTGATGGGCCCATTGGACGCGTCCTGACGGATTCGCCCCAGGGCCTGTGCTGCTGAATTCCGCGTACCAAGCTTGCGGATCGCCTGGTGTCTTCCCCCACGCGCTCCATCCCTGCGCAATCACATCGGCGCACAGCTCCGTATCGATGTAGACCACGCGAGAAAATGGACGCCATGGGCGGCCAAGACTTGTCCCTTCTTTTTGGGTTGTGGCGGGGCCCGATGTCGCGCTGTGCACAATCCCGCTGGTTACTTTGCTGTTCAGAATTACATAGCCCGTCGGCTGATTGGGCGAGGTGCGTGACTGCGCAGTCAGGTAGCCAGGAGCACTCGCGTGAATTTCGGAGCGGTCGAACACTGCGGTTGCGTTGCCAAAGATGAAATCGGTGCCGCCCTCAATGTAACTATTCACATAGTATTGCCGCCCGTAGTCGGCAAAGAGCGTGTCCTGGTGGCCGAGAAAACGGCAACGCTTGAAAATCGCTCGATCGGCGCGTACGGCAACGGCTACCGCCTGTCCGGTATTCCCCGCGGTGTTCTTGAAGGTGATATTGTCGGCTTCAAATCCGGTACCGTTTATTTCCACTGTCTCGGTGAAGAAGGTGCCGCCAGCTTGCTTCGCGTTCAGGCTGTTGGTAATGACCACTTCATCCGGTGATTTCCCCATGCCCAGCAGCGTGATGTTGGAGTGATTCTGCGTCACAATCACGCGCTCATGGTAAGTCCCGGGCGCAATCTCAATAAAGACGCGACCCGGTTTCCCGCCAGGTCCGATACCGGCGAACGGGTGATGATCCATGGCCATCTGGATTGTGGGGAATTCAGTCGTGCCTTCAATGCCGGTGGTGACGTCGGGAGACACACGCACATGCACATCCTGCGCGCGGCCAAAAGCGCACGGCAGGAGCGCGAGAATCGTAATCCGCAGCAGGATGGTTAAGCGCATAAACGATCTCCTCACTCATTCGAATGCCGTTTGAACCACGACAGCCTCGGCCCGAAATATAGCATGTGCGCCCGCACGCAATCACCCATTCTCATTCCTTTTCTGGTCGCTCCTGCCGGTTAAGGATCGAAGGTAAGCGCGTGGATAGCGTGGTTCCGGTGCAAAATGGAGTTGGGGCTCATGATCACACCTGCCAATTCCATCGCCGCAATCCTTACTCTCATTCCGTTCTTGGTCGCGGCGTTCTTTCCCGAGAGCGTCATCGAGAAAGTCCGCAGGCTTCCAGTGTGGGCTCGGCTTACTGGGCCAGCAGCGTTGAGCCTGCCCTATGTGCTGGTCACATGCGCTGCTGGCGATTTTCAGTGGGGATGGTTCGCGACGTACCTGCTCCTGCCGGTTGCCATCGCGAGCTTACTCTGGCAGTCCGCAAAGGTCGACCCTGAGCAAAAAGCCAACTGGAGAGATTTTCTGATTCTTGGCGTGCTGGGACTGGCCGTCGACTTGCGCTGGTTTGAGAGTGCGTGGCCCGCCCACCTTGCCATCTTCAGCAAGATGCTCTTGCTGGATGCGGGCATCTACGGATTCATCGTGATCCGTCAACTCGAAGGGACCGGATTCGAACTGCGCCTGAGATTGCGCGACGCGGTAATCGGCGTCCGGGAGTTTGTGTTCTACGCTCCAGTCGCGCTGGCGTTTGGACTAAGCCTGGGTTTCCTGCATCTGCATGCGCAATGGCAGAGTGCCGTAGCCATCGTCGAAGCGTGGTTGTTCACGTTCTTCTTTATCGCAATTCCTGAAGAGCTGTTTTTTCGCGGATGGCTGCAGAATCTTCTCGAACGTCGCATGGGCAGAAACGCGGCGTTGCTCGTTACCGCCATCCTATTTGGCCTGTCCCACTTCAACAAGCGGGCGGCTCATTTCAACTGGCGCTACGTCTTGCTGGCAGCCATTGCAGGCATTTTCTATGGCCGGGCCTGGCGGCAACATCGCCGCGTAGGAGCCTCGGCCATTACCCATGCCACGGTGGATGCCATCTGGTCCCTGTGGCTGCGATAGCGATGCAGTGGGGACCGGCTTCTGCATGTATGTGACATAGCGGCGGCCAACCAGCATCTCGTGGTCTAACTGCGGAGGGACTGTGATGCCAATGGCGATGCCGAGAATTGCGTGGGAAATCGCAAGGAGATAGATGTTACGGTAGCGGAGAAATAGCATGCAGGCAACAAAGCCCCAAATCAATGCGGCCACCACGAGGATAGGACTGGGCAGGTGCGCAATCGCAAACATCCCGGCCGCCACGCTCACTGCGGAAAGCGTGTCGGGCATCAATCGCAACAGCCTCGATAGAAAAAAGCACTGAAGTCCGATTTGTTGAACAAGGGCCCAAACGGCATAGGCGCCATAATGTGCGACAAACCGAATCGGACTGGAAGGCACTTGCAGAGTGCGAAGGTCGAAGGCCAGTGCAACAGCTGCCACTGCGAGGACAAAAGCCAATCCGACTGCCCACAGCGCAGGGCGAAAGTTTCCCATGCACAGACCCATCGGCTCCAATCCGTCGAACCGTGAGCGCGTCAACGCCAGCATGCCGGCCAGCGCGATGCCCCATAGCGGCAACTGCCAGGGCATGGGCGTCCAAAGCACGAGAAGAAGCAGCGCAAAAATGAAGGAAACTTCGAAAAAGTCTCTCTGCTTGCTCAGGCTCGTTTGCCTTACTGGTCCTGATTGTAAAAACGCCGCGTCTTCCATATTCCCGAAGTTAGATGCGACCGTGGTTTTCTGGGATGACTGCGAATTAATTGAAAAATAAACCCCTGGCGAGTGCTCAAATTCCTAACGCGGCAAACTCGGCGGCATCGCGTGTCCGTGGTGCTGCCGGTAGGTAAGGTAGCCGAGGCCGACACGCATGTTGTGGTCCACCGGTCCGGGCACAGTGACCGCGATTGAAATGCCAAAGACAGCGTGCGCAATAGCCAGCGGATAGAGGTTGCGGTAGCGGAGAAAGAGCAGGCACGCAACAAGGCCCCAGGCGAAAGTGACAATCGAAAGGATCGGACTTGGCAGATGCGCAATTGCAAAAATTCCCGCAGCTGTCCACGCTGCCGTCCTGGCCCCAGGCATCAACCGCAGCAGGCGCGAAAGAAAGAAACATTGCAGCAGAAACTGTTGCACGGCGGCCCACAGCGCGTAGGCCCAGTAGGTTTCGATGAATGCCAGCGGACCGTCTGGCACATGCAAAGTCTGCAAGTGTGCGGCAACAGCCGCGGCCACCATCGCCATTCCCAAGGCTGCGCCCACCACCCAAAAGGAGCGGAGAAAGTTCGTCTTGCGCAGGCCCATCGCGTCCAGTCCGTCGAACGAGACGCAAGTGATCGACACGATGGACCCGGCCGCAACCAACCACAGCAGCCGTTGCCAGGGACGCGGCGTCCAGCAGACAACCAGGATCAACAGGTAGGGAATTGCAAGCTCAAGCAGAACGCGTCGCTTGCTACGCGCGGCAGCCCGCGGCCCCATTCCTGCGGTATTCGCTTCTTCACTCATACCCTGGAAAAATGGTAAGTCGTAAAACGCCCAAAGTATACTGCGCCCAGGCTGCGCGGCACCCGGCGCATCTACTCAAGAACGATGGCCGGCTGGGTGACCGAACCCGCTTCGTGTCTGCGCGTGGTTAGCGTGACCGCTGCTGCCAGAATCAGTGCGCCGCCGGCCCAGGCGTAGGGCCCAAGGTGCTCGCCCAGCAGCCGAACTCCCAGCCATGATCCCAATGCCGGCTCAATATTCAGAAAGACCCCGGCGCGCGAGGCCGGCACATGATGGATGCCCCAGTTCCACAGCAGCGTGGTCGTCGCCGTGCAAAATAGACCGCTGAATGCCAGCGCGAACCAGGCTGTGTGGCTGAGCTGCGCGAACGGGAGCGGGTGGACGTCTTGATGGGTCAGTGGACTCAGCAGCCATGGGATCAGCGCCATTGCCCCAAGCATCGCCGTCCCGGACAGAATGGTGTAAGCCGTCACTACTGGCGGGCTGTGCGTCTGCATCAATTTCTTACTCAGCAGGACCCATGCGAGTGCGGTGATCAGCGAGGCCACAACCAGCAGATCGCCCGCGAGGGAAGGTTGTCCGTGAGCCGCCGGGCCCCGGCTGCCGCCCAGCACGATCAGAGCTGCGCCCACCGTTGAGCCGCAAAGTGCCATCCATCCGATCCAGTCAAGCCGTTCGCCTGCAAACAAGGCCGCCGCCGCCGCCAACAGCACCGGCATCGATCCCACCATAAGCGCGGCATGACTTACGGTGGTCAAGGCCAAGCCATGAAATTGCAGCAGAAACTGGATCGGGATGCCGAACGCTGCGGAGATGAGAAGAATGCGCATCTCCCCCCCAGTGAGACGAAGCCGTCCCAGGTTTGCCAGGACCAGCGGCAACATTCCCAGCGAGGCAAACAGAAAGCGGTAGAGCACCATATGCTCCACGCTCATCTCGTTCAACGCCAGCCGGCCGAAATAGAACCCTGTGCCCCAAAGACATCCAGCGAGCGCGCAGGCGCCATATCCCAGAAACTGAGTGCGCCGGTGTATTTTTAATTGCTCTTGCATCCCTTCTTTACTGTCGCATAAGCCAACGGCGGGAAGTCACGAGCAGCCGTTGCCCGACGTCCAAAACGAGATGTGCATCAGTACTCCCGCAATGCTGTTGAGCCAAAACCATGCGGATATTGGCAGAAAAGTGGCAGTTTGGGGTCGTTTTCGAGCGAAAACCGCGTGTTTTTCACGGGTAAAATTTACTGAGTGGTACATGGGTATTTTTTGTAAGTTGTTTATTGTATTGGTATTGCCTCCCAAGCATCCGGCTGGAGGGCGTTTTTTTGTGGGGGAGGGGGTGGGTATTTGTTGGTACGGACCGGGGACATAGCTGACAGATTGGACCGGGCGCATCTCCGATACTGCTGCGGCCGGAGTAGACCGATCGCAATCCTGCCCTGCTCTGGCCGCGGATTTGAGGGTGGTCATCGCAATTCCGATTCTGCGCTTTTAGAGGGAATTGATCGGCAAACCGCACTTCGAGGGCATCGTCTGATTGATCACTATCGGCGGTCAACGAGGAGGGCGCGTTCAACTGGTTGTTCGTCATGTCCGCCTGGACAAACGGAGCCTACGGCTGCGACGCCGGGGCACTCGTATCGGCGGTATGCTGCGCCGGCTTTGCAGGCGACGGCTTCTCCTTGAACGGTGTCGCATCGGGCGTATATGTCACGACCGGATGCACGACTACAACACCCTGACTCTTCTCTGCCGGCTTGTGGAAGTTCAGGACAACCACCGCGGCCACAATAGCGAGAACCAGCACGATGGCCCCAATCCACATAAGCATGAGACTCTTCTTACGCTGTTTCTCACCGTCGGACTCTTCGTCCAGTGTCGCATGGTATTCCTGGACCAGGGTTGAAAGTTCTTCAGTTGTCACGTACTTGGCTGGCTGCGCCAGCGCTGCCGGCGCTGCGGCGGTGACCTTGCGAGTGTTCAGGGTGGTGCTACCGGTGGGCTGCGGTACCAGAGCGGGTCCCCGCGCTATCGGGAGTTCCTGCGTCCGTTTCGGTGCTGGGGTTGCGATGTGAGCCGGCGCGGGCATGGTGTGAACTGGCGGCGTAACGGACATCCGGTTGACTGGCGTCTCAGCCACCTTGCTCAGCGTTGGCGCTGCGACGACGGCTGGCGGCGCCGAAGAATTGACCTGGGGAGGCGGAGCATCGTCGAAGCCATCGAAATCTTTCGGCAGGGTCGTTGGTGGCACCGCATCGTTGTCCCAGTGGTCGAAACTATCCGGGAGAGTTGTTGGTACAGTGTCCTCTAATTTTGCTTGACGTGCCATTTGCAATCTCCCTCCTTTTCAACCAGGTTGCGCATTATCGGTGCGAGTTTCTGATTCATTATCCATTATGTGCAAAGAGAGTATGCGGTCGCTTTTTGAAGAATACCGCAATGCGCAGCCCTCTAAATACCCGCAAAAGATACCACTAGAAGAGCATGATTTTGCGTCTCTGTAGGTGACTCATATCACGCAGTACTCTGCAGGTCTGGGTAACTATCTCCGATCCTGGACGGCAGCAAGGGACGTTCACTCAAACACGCTCGCCGGAAGTCGATGAATTGATGGGGATTAGTAGCTGCTATGTTGGCATTACTCCCGCTTCCCGAAAAGTGACTTTGGATGGCATATCTCCGGACCCTGAGGCGTTTATCGTTACTGATAGCGAAGTGCCTTGGACTGTCGTTTTGGTTGGATATTGCAGACGAGGAGCGGAATTCTCAATTCCGCTGCGCTCGTCAAACAGGATTTCAGGAAAGGTGTCTATGAAACTAGCGTGGCTCGGCTTAGGTCTACTTGCTTCTTCGTTGTCTGCGCAGCTTCCAGCGGTTCATCAGCCTGCGGACGATGTTCCCCACGGTCAAATCATTCCCCTCTGGGACGGACAAGCACCCGGCGCGATTGGAAATAACGAGGAAGACAAGCCGCATCTGGAGTTTTTTGGCGCATCGCCCGACGCGAAGCTGAAAGATGGCCTGCGCACTGCGGTGATCGTATGTCCCGGCGGCGGATATACGCATCTTGCATACGACAAGGAAGGAACGCGGATCGCCGAGTGGCTGAATGTGCACGGCGTCAGCGCGTTTGTGTTGACCTATCGCCTTGGCCCACGATACCTCTACCCGGCTCAGATACTCGATGGTGAGCGCGCGGTGCGGTGGGTGCGCGCGCACGCCCAGGAGTATGGTGTCTCGCCGGAGAGAATCGGTGTCTGGGGCTTTTCCGCGGGAGGCCATCTGGTGGGCGTTCTGGGGACGCGGTTCGACAGTGGAAAGGCTGATGCAGCCGATCCGGTAGATCGCGTGAGTGACCGCCCGGACTTTGCCATCAGCTCTTATGGAGGTTTGACGCTGGAGCAGGGAGTGGCGAAACCAAACGCGATGAAAGGATTGCTGGGAGATCACCCATCGGCCGAAGTTGTGCAGGAAATGTCACCGAGCGAACAGGTTAGAAAAGATTCGCCGCCGTATTTTCTTTATGCGACGCAAACCGATCAGTCAGTGCCAGTGCTTTCGACGGTAGTGTTCTTTCAAGCGCTGACCAAGGCCGGCGTGCCGGCCGAGATGCACATCTTTGAGCAGGGGCCACATGGCACGGCGCTAGGTGGAAGTTATCCGGCGCTTTCGGTGTGGCCCAGCATGCTGGAGAATTGGATGCGTCTCCATGGCTGGCTTCCGCCGCAGAAATAGTGTCGCCCCGGTATTTGGTGTCCCCAGGTTGACGCCGGGGATGCTCGTGGAGGTTGGGGCGTTTTGGAGGACTAACCGTAACGGCTCGTTCCTAAAACATTTTCAACGAGCGATTTGGCCTGTTTTCGCCATTCCAGAATCGCCACATCAGTTTCTTGATCCTGGCGGGCATTTCATATTCATTGGTCCGGCCGTTGAGCCTACGCAGCGTGCGCTTCTGAGAATTTCCGCAGGGCGCGCGTTGCGTGGAGGTTGGCCGCCATCGCCGTGGCGCACGCCGTCGGACTGTTCATCAGACGGCCAACCTCCATCATGGCGGCTCGGCCTGCTGATCGCCGTGTCAGCGGAATGCCGGACTTTGCCTTGCGTTTCAGCGTTTGCACCAGACGCCGTGTCACTGTCGGTATGACCCGAACCGCAGGCCGGGTTTCTGGATCCTGTCGCAGGATGCGGGTCAGAATGGCGGCGCCACTGACCAGGTGAGGGAGATAGCTCCGTAGTGCGCGCTCGTCCTCTGGCGAGATTGTGGTCAGGGCGGCGACAGCAGCCATAGCCTCAGCTTCAGCTTCGTGCTGCTCATTCGCGGCCGCCTCAGCGATCATTTCCGCCAACGCCTCGTTGTAGGCGAGTTCATGGTGAGCGATCTCATGGATCATCTCATGGAGGGCTTCGGGAGAACCCATCACGAGCTCGAATTCCCCTTCCAACTCATAGAAGTCTTCAGATTCGCCTTCTTTTAACATCTGCAGGAGGAGTTTGCCCGCCAGCCCGCCCAACGGACCGCCGATGGCCGTGCCCACCATCGGAGCGGCCAGCCTGGCGCCACTCTTGAGTAGAGGAGACGCGGTATTGATGAAGTCTCCCAACGTTCGGACTTTGCCGAAATTGCCGGCCAGGGTTGCCAATTTGTTGAGATTGCCGAGCCCTCCATCGCTGCCGGCTTTGGCTCCGCCCATCTTGCCGAGAGCGGTAGCGAGATTACCCAACTTTCCCAAACCGCCAGCTCTTCCGCTCAGTCTGCCTCCGAGTCCTCCCGCCAGGTTGGCGATCCTTTGTACTTCGGGTGGCAACAGGCCGGCCTTGCCCAAGGCTCCCGTCAAACCGCCAAGTTTGCCGAGGGCCCCGGGCGTCCTGGCCACGCGGCCCAGGCCGTTCGCCAGGTTGGCGAGTTTCGCCGCCTCGCGAGGTACCAGCCCAGCCTTCCCCAAGACTCCGGCGAGACCGGTCAGTTTGCTGAAGGTGCCTGTGGTCTTGCTGACCTTGCTCAATCCTCTCGCCAGGCCGTTGAGCTTGCCCAGGCCTCCCAATTTTCCCAGTCCACCCGCAACACCGCCGAGTTTGCGGAGACTACCTGCGGCTCCGCCTATCTTTCCCAGTCCTCCTGCAAGGCTACCGATCTTGCCAACACCACGAGCCACGCTGCCTAACTTGCCCAGGCCGCTCGCCAGACTGCCCAGACCGCTCAAAGCACCTAAAAACCCTTCGCCCTCCAGCTCGGCGTCGAAGTCGATTTCGAATTCGCTTTCCCGCAAATCCTGAAATAACTGATCGAGCTCGTTCTCAAACTCCAATTCGTATGCGGTATTCATGCCACACCTTCTCCACAACGCGAAATCTCGATGAAGCCCATACTAGGGGCCTGTCGCGGCGAAGGAATAGTCACTAGTTTTAACGACCAGGAATGTGTTAGCCGGTTTGAAGATGCTGCCCGGTTTCACGCAGCGGGTTCTGTCAGCCGACGAGATGGCAGAGTAACGGCGACTATTGCCTGATCTGCGCACCCAATGGTTGGATAGGTTCTCTGATGCAAGAAGTACTTCTCGGTTTACGTCAAATCGCCAAAGCACATTTCTAGGAGGGTGCTGGAAACGTGCATTGGCCTGAAGGTGCTAACTTGCAGCCGTTCAACGGTTAGGTTCAGTCGTCATTGCGCAGGTCATCGGTGAGGCCGTAATCCAGGTCAATGGATAGGCTTTCGGACGGGAACCAACGCAATCCAGAAGCCGTATTGACCTAAGGAGGCAGCGTGGCGAAAGAACTGGGAAGGTTCATTGCAGCGGGCCGTACCGCGGATGTATACGAGTGGGGTGCGAACTCAGTTCTCAAATTATTCCGCGAAAGTGTCGACCTTGCGACTATCAAACACGAGCACCGCTCGTCGGTGGCAGTCTATAAAGCTGGCGCACCTGCACCGGAGCCCGGTGAGCTTGTCTCCATGGGCGCGAGATACGGAATCGAGTACGAACGAATCGAGGGTGTTCCTCTCTCACACGCCATTGGCTCCGATCCATCGAAACTTATCTACTACGCTGACCTGATGGCGGATACGCATCTCCGAGTGAACAGCATTGAGAATGTCGAGGGCCTATCCGCGCGCCATGCAATCCTCGCGATTAGACTGCGCGACGAGACCGTCCTCGATGCCGAGGCAAAGAGGTGCGTACTAAACCGCCTGCATGAACTTGGTACTGGAACAAACCTTTGCCATGGAGATTTCCATCCTGAAAATATCCTCCTGCGGGATAACAAAGTGACGGTGCTGGACTGGACAGTCGCAAGTAGCGGAGATGCCCTCAGCGATCTGGCACAAACAGTGCTCATTCTGAGCGGGTATGTGGAAGCGGTACGATCGCGCTCTACGGAGGCAGTACTTCATCAATTCATCCAGCGATACCTGCTTAGGCGCCAGGAATCGTCTCACATTCTTGCCGGCAACTATCGGGATTGGATTCCAGTTCTTGCCGCCGCACGGTTAAGCGATGGAATAGAAGAGCAAAAGGAGTGGCTGGTAGACCAGGCTCGCTCACTCCTGAGTCAAAACCACACCTCGAAAAGCCTGATACCTGACGCACAATCGCCAAGCCACTCATCGACGGCGGATGAGTCCTGACTAGTCGGCTTCTCGTCAGTATCATCGAACAACTCCAGCATCTTGCCGATTTGCGAGTTTCGAAACAACATGGGACGAGGCTGCGCCGGACCGGCCACAGAAGGTCCGTGCCCGCGGGGATGCCAGGTCGGGCTTTTTGTGGCGAAGGAGCGGGGTGGCACGACACTCAATATTCACGTTCATTGGGAGCTGTGGGCCGTACCGCCTCTGCGCCACTCCCCAAGGGCGCTTGAATCGGCGAAAATACTCTTCGATGGTGAAACGACTCTTTGGGACGAGTGTCTGGGCTTGCTTCGGTTTTTGCGTGGCCTTTGGAGGTCTGCCCTGCGCACACACGCAGGTAAACGCCCCGAACCCACAGGATCCATCGCGCCTGGAGAAGCAGCGGATTGTTACCGATTCGCTGCCCAGCAAACCCACAGTTCCACCCACATTCTCCATTCCCGCAGAACCTCTGGGTTTCTCGGCTCCTGGTCCCATTTACCTGGGCGAGCGTAACGCCCTGGCTTCGCTTGATTTTCTCGACGAAGACCAGCTGCTGTTCACCTTTCGGGTTCCCGGCCTTATTCGCAGAGAGCCCGGAGAGCAAGGCGAAGAACGCCAGATTCGAGCCGTTGTGCTCTCGCTGCCCACGGGCAACGTGGAAGCCGAGGCACTTTGGACCGTGCACGACCGCACCCGCTACCTCTGGATGCTCAACGATGGGCACTTCCTCCTGCGGGACCGCGACGGACTCCAATTAGGCGACTCCGCGCTGCAGATGAAGCCCTTTTTGCATTTTCCTGGACCCGTGCTTTTTCTGGAGCTCGATCCGGAACAGCAATACCTGGTTACCGACTCGCGTGAGCCGGCGGCTTCTGCAAACCTCGCCGCTAATGACGCGGAGCCTACGCTGCACCGAAGAGATGAAGATCCGTCGCCGGCACCGGCAGGAACGTCTGCGGCGGGCACGGATGCGGCGGCCAAGAAGGAGGATCGGCAGGATACGGTGCTGCGTATTCTACGCCGCGATTCGGGCAAGGTGATGCTGGTGAGCCGTGTAGCGACCGCCGTCCATTTGCCGCTGAATTCTGACGGATATATTGAAGGCCTGCGCGGCAATGGTGAGCGCTGGATGCTGAACATGAACTACTTCAGCGGCGGAAGCAGGGTGGTTGGCCATGTGGACTCAACCTGCATGCCGGTGTTCGAATTCATCTCGCAGCGCGAACTGCTGGTGACTGCATGCGAGGCCTGGGGCGGGCATCGGTTGGTGGCGATGGACATGGATGGCCGCCATCTGTGGGATGTGCTGGCTTCCGGTTCCGGTGTGTGGCCGTTGCTGGTTAAGTCTCAGGACGGATTACGCGTGGCGCGGGAAACACTAGCGGTGAGTCGTCCGGTGAATGCGTACTCGCCTCTTGATCCCGATGAGATCAAGGGCCAGTTGGTGAGGGTTTTCGATGCGGCGAACGGCAAGGAAGCGCTTGCGGCCCCGGCCACTCCGGCTCTCGACGCAGGGGGAAACGTGGCCATCTCGCCCTCCGGAAGGCGGGTGGCAGTGCTTAACGCTGGGGCAATCCAGGTGTTCGAACTGCCTCCGCCCGCGCAGTTGCCGGATAGCGCGGCTGTTGAGGCAGGGCATTGAAAGGCTCAGACGTAAATCAGAATTCAGCGTTTGTATTGCTCGTCGGTGACATGCTCCATCCAATCGACGACCTTGCCGTCGAGTCGCTCCTGGATTGCGATGTGCGTCATGGCCGTGGAGGGAGTGGCGCCGTGCCAGTGCTTCTCTCCTGGCGCGAACCAAACTACATCACCAGGATGAATTTCCTCGATCGCGCCGCCTTCCCTTTGAGCCCAACCGCAGCCCGCGGTCACGATCAATGTCTGTCCAAGGGGATGCGTATGCCAGGCGGTCCGTGCGCCCGGCTCAAACGTGACGCTGGCGCCGGCAACGAACGCCGGGTCGGGTGCCTGGAACAGCGGATCAATTCGAACGGTGCCGGTAAACCACTCTGCGGGACCCTTGCCGGACGGTTGCGAGCCGATGCGTTTAATCTCCATGACCGAATTTAAACGCGCAAAGGGGGAGATTGTCTATTCGCTCGTGCACCCATGCTGAAGACTGCATTGGGTCCGTGTAGACTGGTCGATGGGAGATTTTTCTTGGCTACGGCTCTCGTCAACTATACGGCTGCGGCGGTCAGCGATCGCGGCCGCAAACGCCCAACGAACGAAGATGCATACGGATTCTCGGTGGAGAGCGGAGTTTTTCTTGTCTGTGACGGCATGGGCGGCGCCGCGGCGGGGGAGATAGCCAGTTCAATCGCAGTGGACGAGATGCTTCGCTCGCTCGGTTCCCGTCACCCGTCCAGTCGCGCTGCCGGCGAAATTCCCATGCCGCAGCTTGCCGAAGAAGCTATTTTCTCCACAAACCAAGCTATTTTCTCCCGTTCGCAGCGCAACCTGAGACTCAGCGGGATGGGCACCACGCTGGTGGGGTTGGTGGTGGAAGAGCGCCGGGTGTGGGTCATCAATGTTGGGGACAGCCGCTGCTACAGGCTTCGCGCCCGACGCCTGGAACAGATTACGCAGGACCACTCACTGGTCGAGGAACAGGTCCGTTTGGGCCGCATGACCCGCGCAGAGGCGCTGCGGTCGCCGCTGAAGAACGTGATTACCCGGGCGCTGGGCACTCAGAACCGCGTGACTCCGGACATCTTTGAGTTGGAAGCGGAACCAGGCGACCTGTTCCTGCTTTGCTCGGACGGCTTGACCCGCGAGCTTTCTGACTCGCTGATTGAATCTACGCTATCGCTGGATTTGCCTCCGGAACAGCTTTGCGCGCGGCTGGTGAACGCCGCCAAGAAGGCCGGCGGCCATGACAACATCACGTGCCTCCTAGTGCACGCGGGTCAGTAAGAGAGTCCAGATTCAGGGTTTCGGACAGGGCGTTTGCAAGGGACTGAATTCAGCTTTCACCTCTCGGATGAATCAACCCTCGTGATTGACACCCGGAAGGGCCGGACGTATTCTTCGTTGGCTATAGTTAGCGCAAACTTTTTCTCGTCAAGGAGTGGAATGGGCGAGGCAAGCAGAAGGGCATGCGTGTCGATTAACCCCGCGACGATCCCACAAAGAGAGCTTTACACTGGCGCCGCAATGCCAGCTATCGGCCTAGGTACGTTCGGGTCAGATCACGTGAGCCCGAGGCAGGTTGCCGAGGCTGTCATGGGGGCGGCGGCGGTTGGCTATCGGCATTTCGATTGCGCGTCGGTCTACGGCAACGAGGCTGAAGTCGGCGCATCGCTTGAGGCGATTCAGCAGGGCGGAGTGAAGCGAGAAGAACTCTGGATCACTTCGAAGCTGTGGAACGACAAGCACGCTGAGGACGATGTGATTGCCTCATGCCGCAAGTCACTGGCTGACCTGCGGCTCCAGTATCTCGACCTTTACCTTGTTCACTGGCCGTTTCCCAACTTCCATCCGCCGGGCTGCGATGTTACATCGCGGAGCGCTGACGCCAAGCCATACATTCACGAAAACTATATGAAGACCTGGCGGAAGATGGAGGAGTTGGTAGATCTCGGCCTGGTGCGGCATATCGGCACCTCGAACATGACCGTTCCCAAACTGAAAATGGTGCTGAGAGACGCTCGTATCAAGCCCGCGGTAAACGAGATGGAATTGCATCCGCATTTCCAGCAGCCCGAGCTATTCAGATTTGTGGCCGAGAATCAAATCCAAGCCATCGGCTATAGTCCCATCGGCTCGCCGGCACGGCCCGAGCGCGACCGCACTCCAGAGGACACCAGCCCCACTGAAGATCCGGTCATCTTGAAGATCGCCCAACGTCACGGCTTGCACCCTGCGGTGGTTTGCATCAAGTGGGCTGTTCAGCGCGGCCAGACTCCCATTCCATTCTCGATCAACAACTATGCTGCGAATCTTGCCGGAGTTGTCGCAGAACCGCTGACAGAGGACGAGATGCGCGAAATCGCCGCCATCGATCGAAACTGCAGGCTGATCAAAGGGCAGGTCTTCCTATGGAAAGATGGCCAGACCTGGGAGGATCTTTGGGACATTCACGGAGAAATTACGCCACCCTGAAGCTGGGTGGCTTACGCCACATTCCTGTTTGAGCAGTCCGGGTTATTACGATTCTTACCGGGCAGTGCTGGATTGAATCCCGGCGCGAAAGCGGAGAGAAAAATGCAAGCAACCATGACGGCGGCGTACCTGCCGGGGAACTCAACGGTGGAACTTCGGACCGTCCCGGTGCCGGTTCCCGGTCACGGGGAAGTCTTGTTGCGCATCAAGGTCTCGACCATATGCGGCTCGGATATTCGGGCGATTTATCACGAGCATCTGGGCAAAGGACCTGAAGGTTACCAGGGAGTGATTGCCGGCCACGAGCCCTGCGGCGAGATTGTGGCGACAGGGGAAGGTTGCCGCCGTTTCAAGACTGGCGATCGTGTGATCGTGTACCACATCTCCGGATGTGGTGTGTGCAACGATTGCCGCCGCGGGTACATGATTTCCTGCACCAGCGAAAAATATCGCCGGGCCTACGGATGGCAGCGCGATGGCGGCATGGCTGACTACATGCTGGCCGAAGAGAAGGACCTGATTGCTCTGCCCGACGAGCTTTCGTTTGCGGATGGAGCCCAGGTGGCTTGCGGATTCGGCACCGTCTATGAGGGTTTGGAAAAGATCGAAATCAACGGAAATCACGCGGTGCTTGTTACAGGATTGGGGCCTGTGGGGTTGGCGGCGGCGGCGCTTTGCGGGAAACTTGGCGCCAATAGGATCATCGGGATTGATGTGCTTCCGGAGCGCATGAAGATTGCCCTCGATCTGGGTTTGTGCGACGAGGTGCTGACCTCGGGACCTGACAACGTGGAGCAGGTAAGGGAACTGACCGGCGGCTTCGGCGTGGAGCGCGCCGTCGACTGTTCTGCGCACCATGCCGCGCGGGCAACAGCCATCCGCGCCACGCGCAAGTGGGGCAGGATTGTCTTCATTGGCGAAGGCGGAAGGGTCGAGATCAATCCTTCTCCGGACATGATTCACGATCAGAAGACCCTGTATGGATCGTGGGTGACGTCCACCTGGCTGATGGAAGAACTGGCGGAACGCCTGGTTCGCTGGAATCTGCATCCGGCCGACATTATCACGCACCGCTTTCCGCTGGAGCGTGCTGGAGAAGCCTATGCGCTTATGTCGTCCGGCAAGTGCGGGAAGGTCGCCGTATGCGCAGACGAAGAGTTAGGACTCGTCAGATAACATCCGGGCGATTCATGTCATCATCCGGACAAATCGCTTTACTTCATGCTTTGAATTTTATTCTTGACAACCTCTCAAAGCGCGGCATAGGTTCTCCGGTGCTTGGATAATTCATTTTGTTCGAACCTTGAATTTGATTCAGTTTTTTGGCGGTGAAGATAAGCTTGCTGAGATTGAGCAACCCGCAATGTGTACAGCCCGGGCCAATATTGATACGCCGGGCAAACAAAATGGCCTCTTAGCTCGTCAAGAGGGAAAGACGCGCCGCCAGCCAACTGAAGCCGGGAGGTAGTTTGGGGCTCGTCGCGGGCCAATTGAACGCGGTACTGGATTTGAGATGTAGAATCAATTCTTGCTTAAGTTCGTACTTCGAACTACACTTGCAAGGAGGAAAATCGGGGTCTCATCGATGGAGATGTTTTCCAGGCGAAGGTTTGTTGCAAGTGCAGTTGGGGTGGTTGCGTCGGCGTCAGTGCCGATGCGTGCATTGGCACTGAGTTCGCCATTCAGGATTTCCGTCATCAACGACGAAATCTCGGCTGACTTCGATCACGCTTGCTACGTTGTCTCCCACGACTTTGGCTTGGACTGGATCGAACTTCGCTCCATGTGGGGCAAGAACACGATGGCGCTGAGCGATGCGGAGATCGCGGAATCGAAAAAGATCCTCGCTAAATACAACCTGCAGGTAACGGATATCGCCAGTCCGCTGGGTAAGACGGATTGGCCTGGCGCGCCCAAATCTCAATACGGCTCTAAAGGTGATATGCACAATGCCGCAGAGGTGACTTTTAAGCAGCAGGACGAGATTCTGGAAAAGGCGATTTCTCTTGCCAGACAGTTCGGCACGAATAAAGTTCGCGGTTTCGACTTCTGGCGAATTGACGATGTGGCTCCGTATCGCGCGGCCATAGACGAGAAGCTTCGCTCCATGGCGGAGACCGCCGGGAAGCAAGACATTCTGCTGGTTCTTGAGAACGAGTTTGAATGCAATACGGCGACTGGGCGTGAGGCGGCGCGGACGTTGAGTGCTGTAAAGACGCCGCATCTGGCGCTGAACTGGGATCCAGCAAATGCAGTGATGCGCGGTGAACTGGATGCGTTTCCGGCCGCATGGGATTTGATTCCGAAAGAACGAATTCATCACTGTCACTGCAAGAATGCGGTTAAGAATGCGGGAGGCAAGATTGAGTGGTCGCCGGTCGATAAGGGTTTCATTGACTGGGCGGCACAATTCCGAGCCCTGAAAAAGATCGGTTATCGCGAGGCAGTCAGTCTGGAGACGCACTGGCGCGGCGGCGGCACACCGGAGGAATCGACCCGCATTAGCTGGGCGGGCATGAAACAAGCTTTGAAAGACGCCTCGGCGCTCTAGCTCTATAGAGAGGACGCCGTTGGAACTTCACCCATGATCGAACAACACAGACCTTGGTTGGTTTGATGGAGAGACAAAGTGGTTACTCGACGTGAATTTCTTGACGCACTTGCGGTAGGAACTGCGGGGATGGCTCTGGCATCGACAGCAAAGAGCTATGGGCAGATCATGGGCTCCAACGACCGTCTCAACTTTGCGGTGATCGGCGTTCGGTCCCGCGCCTACGCGCATCTTTCGTCGCTTAAGGCGAATAAGTCAGCGGCCCGGATTTCGCATGTCTGCGATGTGGACAGCAATACGTTGCAGAAGTTCGCTACCGATACTACGCGTGAGATGGGCGAAGCGCCGGCTACCGACAAGGACTTTCGCAGCATTCTGAAGCTGAAGGAAGTGGACGCTATCACGATTGCCACGCCGGATCATTGGCACGCCCCAATGGCTATTGCGGGGTTGGAGGCTGGCAAACATGTTTATGTTGAAAAGCCATGCAGCCACAATCCTGCTGAGGGAGCGCTGCTGGTGGCCGCACAGCAAAAGTATGGCAAGCAGGTGCAGATGGGCACGCAACAGCGATCATCTCCACACACGATTGAGATTGTGGACAAGATTCACAACGGGCTGATTGGCAGGGCCTACTACGCGAAGGCGTGGTACAGCAACATCCGCAAGTCGATTGGCGTGGGGAAAGAGGTACCGGTTCCGCCGCAGCTTGACTGGGATCTGTTTCAAGGACCAGCGCCGCGGCAAGCTTATAAAGACAACGTGCAACCGTATAACTGGCATTGGTTCAAGACCTGGGGTACGGGCGAAACATTGAACAACGGCACCCATGAGGTGGATGTTTGTCGCTGGGCTCTCGGAGTTGATTTTCCCAATCGCATTACTTCGTCTGGCGGACGATACCACTTCAAGGACGATTGGCAATTCTACGACACGCTTGTTACCAGCTACGAATACGACGACAAGCTGATCTCATGGGAATGCAAATGCTGCGAGGGGATGAAGTTTTACGGCCGGGATCGCGGGTCGGCGATTATGGGAACGACGGGATCGGTGCTTGTGGACCGCGACGGCTACGAAGTCTATGACCTGAAGGGAAACAAGACCAGCGAGTTCAAAGTCGGCAAAGGGACTTCGTCCGGCGACCTGGTGGGCGCGGACTCCATGACCGATCTGCACTTCGCGAATTTCATCGCGGGCATTCGCAAGGGTGAGAAACTGCACGCTCCGGTCTCAATCGGCAATGTCGCCGTGACGATGCTTCAGCTCTCCAACGTTGCGTGGGAGGTGAATCGGGAGCTGCATTTGGATGCGGCCGACGGAAAGATCCAGAGAGATGCGGAAGCGATGAAGCTGTGGGGTCGGGATTACGAATCGGGATGGGCGCCGCATCTGTAAGCTGCTGGTGTGTCGCGTCGTAACTGAATCATCAACCGGAAAACGTGGGAACGAAGGAGCTCGACTTTTATGAATGAAAACCTATCGCGCCGTAACTTTTTTCAATCGGGCGCGCTCATTGCTGCGGCTTGCGCTGTATCGGGCTCAGTTCCGGCGTTCGCGGAACCGGTCGTCGCGTCCGTCAAGCCATCGCCGGTGCACCTGGGAATGGCCAGCTACACGTTTCGCAACTTTACGAGGGCCCAGTTGATTGGTTTTATGAAGCAACTCAATCTGAGTGAGTTGAATGCGAAGGACGCGAAGGATCATCTGCCAATGGATCCCGCGGAAGAGGCAAAGGCACTGGCGGACTATGCGGCTGCGGGCATCAGGGTCCACGCTGCAGGAACCATCTACTTTCCGAAGGATGAGGATGAGGACATTCGAAGCAAGTTTGAATATGCCAAACGGGCCGGCATTTCGGTGATCGTAGCAGGCGATCCAACGCCGCAGATCCTGCCTCGCATTGAGAAGTTTGTCAAGGAATACGACATCCGATTCGCGATTCACAATCATGGCCCGGAAGACAAAGTTTGGCCTTCGCCACTGGATGTCCTGAAAGCTGTCAAAGACATGGACCCGCGCATGGGATGCTGTATCGACGTCGGCCATTGTGAGCGTGCTGGAACCGATGTGGTTCAGGCGATTCACGAAGTGGGGCCGCGGCTGTTCGACATGCACATCAAGGACTTGACGAGTTTTCAGAGCAAGGAAAGCCAGGTCGCAGTTGGACAGGGAATCATGCAGATTCGCGGAATGTTTGAAGCGCTGATCGAGATTGGATACAAGGGGTTTGTCGATCTCGAGTACGAAATTCACGGCGACGATCCGATGCCGGGCGTCATAGAATCCATTGGCTTCATGCGCGGCGTTCTGGCGGGAATGGGCTACGCAAACAACGCCTGATCGTCTGCGACTTTTTGAGCGGGGAGCAGGGAATTTCCGGTTGGAATGAATATAATAGTGGTCTGACCACTTAACCGGTCAAACCACAACGACCTATCCTGAAAGAGCAAGGTTGCAGTCATGCTAATCCACGAAGACCGCTTGTTTCCCTCCGAGCAGGAAGCCCGGAAGATTGCCAGGGCTCTGTACGAACACATTCGGCGCCTGCCCATCGTCAGCCCTCACGGCCATACCCAGGCGCGCTGGTTCGCCAGCAACGAGCCTTTTCCTGACCCGGCGAAGCTGTTTGTGCAGCCCGATCATTATGTCTATCGGATGCTGCTGAGCCAGGGCATTTCCATGGAGGAGCTCGAGATTGGCGCACCGGAGTTGAAGGATGCGCGCAAGGTCTGGCGGACCTTCGCTAGTCACTATTACCTGTTTCGCGGAACTCCCACGCGCATGTGGCTGGACTTTGCCTTCCAGGAGCTTTTTGGGCTGCAAGAGCGGCTTTCTGAGAACACCGCCGACCTATACTTCGACACCATTTCAGAGAAGCTGCGTACGCCAGAGTTTCTGCCCCGCGCGCTCTATGAGCGGTTTAATCTTGAAGTGCTCGCAACCACGGACTCTCCATTCGATTCGCTCAGCGATCACCAGGCGGTTCGCGAGTCGGGATGGAAGGCGCGGATCGTGCCCACGTTCCGTCCGGACCCGGTTGTCGATCCCGAGTTTCACGGATTTGAGCGGAACATCGCGTTGCTTGGGGAGCAAACCGGAGAAGACACTGCGACCTGGGCCGGCTATCTGAATGCGCTGCGCAAGTCGCGGCAGCGTTTCCGGGCGCAGGGCTGCACGGCAACGGATCACGGCCATCCCACGGCGCAAACGGCGGACCTTTCCCTTTCAGAAGCGGCCGGGCTGTTTCTTCGGGTCCTCGACGGCAACTCAGATCCCCAGGAGAAGGAACTATTTCGAGCACAGATGCTGACTGAGATGGCACAGATGAGCCTGGAAGATGGGCTCGTCATGCAGATTCACCCCGGCAGCGTGCGCAACCACAATCGCAAGGTCTTTGAGCGCTATGGCCGCGACACCGGCGCTGACATCCCCCGGCCGACGAACTACGTGGACGCACTGCGGCCGTTGCTTGACCGATTCGGCAATGAGACCGCGCTCACCATCATTCTGTTTACGCTGGACGAATCCACTTACAGCCGCGAACTGGCTCCATTGGCGGGCCACTATCCATGCCTCCGGCTAGGGCCTTCCTGGTGGTTTCACGATAGTCCTGAGGGGATGATGCGCTTTCGGGAGCAGGTGACCGAAACGGCAGGCTTCTACAACACGGTGGGATTCAACGACGATACGCGTGCGTTCCTTTCCATTCCGGCCAGGCACGATGTGGCGCGGCGCATTGACTGCGCCTTCCTGGCAAGGCTTGTTGCCGAACACCGGATCGGGGAAGACGAGGCGTTCGAAGTAGCGCATCAGTTGACATATGACCTTGTGAAAAAGGCTTACCGGCTGTGATTGGAAAGCCGTAGCCTAAATGGCCCGGCATGCAACCCGAAATGGAGAAACATGAGCTCTCAATTTATTGATCTTGCCGGCAAGTGTGCCGTTGTGACTGGAGGCACGTCCGGTATTGGGCGCGCATTAAGCCTCGGTTTAGCGGACGCCGGAGCTGACGTAATCGCCTCCGCACGACGGCAGCAACAGGTGGACGAGACGGCGGCCGAGATTGAAGCGCGCGGACGCCAGACACTACGGCTGGCCTCCGATGTATGCGACCGTGCTTCCCTGGAAGGGCTGTTGGCAGCCGCACTCGATCGCTTTGGAAAAGTCGACATACTCATTAACTGCGCCGGCAGAATCAAACGCACACCTACCCTGACTCAGCCTGAGGAAGAATGGACCGGGATCCTGGACACCAATCTTACAGGGACTCTTCGCGCATGCCAGGTCTTTGGAAAACATATGCTGGAGCGCGGTTATGGGCGCATCGTCAACATTGCGTCCCTGAATAGTTTTGTAGCGCTCAGCGAGGTGGCCGCATATGCCGCAAGCAAGGCCGGCGTGGCCTCGCTCACACGCTCGCTCGCCGTCGAGTGGTCGAAGAAGGGAGTTACGGTGAATGCGATCGCGCCCGGGGTTTTTCGCACTGACCTGAATGCGGATTTTCTTGACGGGACCGCGCGCGGCAAGGAACTGCTTATGCGCACGCCGATGGGCCGGTTTGGCAAGACGGAAGAGCTGGTTGGAGCCGCTGTTTATCTGGCTTCCGATGCAGCTTCTTTTGTCACCGGGCAGACGCTCGTCGTGGATGGAGGATTTCTGGCCAGCGGTGTGAATCAGTAACTCCCCTAGTTCTAAGCTGCTACAAACCGTTAAACTCTGCTAAACTCATCGGTTGTCGAGTCTTAGCGAGCAGGATTGCATGGGCTCGCCGGACAGGTTCTTCAGCACAACTTGATTGAGGATGGGAGAACACACGGGATGCCGACGACGCGTTACGCCTTTACGAATAAGCAGAGCGCGTCGAATAAAATGCCGCGGCAGATCAATCGGAATCTCATCTTTAACCAGATCCGTACCCGACAACCTATCTCGCGTGCCGACTTGGCGCGTTCTTCGGGGCTGCAGCGGAGCACGGTCTCGCTCATTGTCGAAGAGTTGCTTGCAGAGCGATGGATTGTTGAGGGATCGATGGGCCGCCTTCCCCGGGGCCGCAGGCCAACTTTTCTCAATCTCAACGGCCAGCGCGGAGTCCTAGCCATGGATATCCATCCCGGCCAGACCACCCTCGCAGTTACCGACCTGGGCGGAAAAATCCTAACGCAAAGCGTGATTGCCCTTCCGGAGAACCCACAAAAGGTCGTCGGCGTCATCGTTGGCGAAATTCGCAAGATGATCGCCTCCAATGCCGGTCGTTCGTTCGATGGGATCGGCATCAGCGTCCCCGGCCGCTTCGACCTTCAGTCCGAAAAATCGCACGCAGGAAAGCACTCCTCGAGGAGTTCGATGTTCGCGCCTAATATCAATTGGCCGATTGGGACCATCAAATCGCGCGTGGAACAGGCCACTGGCCTCCCCGTTGTTGTAGACAACGTCGCCAATGCCTGCGCGCTCTCCGAGGTTTGGTTTGGCTACAGCGACGGCGTGCGGGATCTTGTGGTGGTGAATGTCTCAGAAGGATTGGGCACCGGCATCTTTGCCAATGGCCGCATCCTTCGCGGAGAAGGCGGCTACGCGGGTGAATTCGGTCACGTCCAGGTGGATCCAAATGGATTGATGTGTGGATGCGGAAGCATAGGGTGCTGGGAGACTGTAGCCTCGAATCGCGCCGGAATGCGCTATTACGCCGAGATCGCGAACCGGCCTTCTCCGCCTTTTGAGGCACTGCTGAAGTTGGCGGATGAGGGGAACGCCGCGGGCAGGCAGGCCGTTGAAAAAATGTGCGCGGCACTGGGCAGGGGGATGGCGATGATCGCGTCCGCTCTTGCGCCCAGCGAGATTGTGGTTGTGGGAGACATCACCAGCTTGTGGGAGTTGGCCGGCCCTCTTGTGGAGGCCGAGATGCGCCGCAATCCATTGCCGAGAGTTCCCCTACTGCGGCCTGCCTACGAAGGCGATAAGGCTCGCTTGCGCAGCGCGGTTGCGCTTGTGATGAACGAGAACTCGCTCTGATTGCGCGCTTCACTTCGCGACTTGCACGATTCGCCAACAAACCCATTGCCCAACCGGCGCGTTTCAGTTAACTTCAAAGACTCAAACTCTTTCGATTGGAGTCGGCGCAATGCCCCGAATCGTTCGATGTTCCATTATCCAGGCTTCAAATGCGGTGCCGGCCACCGAGCCTCTGGCTGTTCAAAAGCAGGCCATGATCGAAAAACACCTCGGCCTTATTCGCAAGGCGGCCGCGGATGGCGCACAGGTTGTCTGCTTGCAGGAGATCTTCAACGGGCCCTACTTCTGCGCCGAGCAATCGATCAAATGGTACGAGAGCACTGAGTCCGTTCCCGGCGGCCCCACGGTCAGCCTCATGCAATCGCTTGCCAAAGAGCTTGGGATGGCGATGATCGTGCCGGTGTATGAAGTGGAACAAGAAGGCATCTTCTACAACACAGCAGCTGTGATCAAGAATGATGGATCGTATCTGGGCAAATATCGGAAAACTCACATTCCTCATGTCGCTCCAGGATTCTGGGAGAAGTTTTACTTTCGGCCCGGCAATCTCGGCTACCCGGTGTTCGACCTGGGTTTCGTCAAGATCGGCGTGTATATCTGCTATGACAGGCATTTTCCCGAGGGCGCCCGTTGCCTCGGTTTGAATGGCGCGGAGATTGTTTTCAACCCTTCGGCTACGGTTGCCGGCTTGAGCGAGTATCTATGGAAGCTGGAACAGCCTGCGCACGCCGCAGCCAATGGCTACTTCATTGCTGCAATCAACCGCGTAGGGACCGAATCTCCGTGGAACATCGGTGAGTTTTACGGATCAAGTTACTTCGCCAATCCTCGGGGGCAGATTTTCGCCCAGGCCGCGCGTGACAAGGACGAAGTTCTGACGGCCGATTTGGACCTGGATGAGATCGCCGAGGTGCGGCGCACATGGCAGTTCTATCGCGACCGACGGCCCGATCTTTACGGACCGATTGTGGCTTCTTAGAACGCGGCCGGCGAAGCGTTCTCTTTGCGTGGGCTGTTCCGCAAGATGGTGCCAGCCCAGTGAATCTCGTGAGGGGTAAATGAGCACTGCGACATTACCAGACGATCCGCAACTGCGCGAGCGTTTCCGCGAACTCAAGCCGTCGCTCGCGTCGCAGGCTGCCGTCATTGAGGCTAACCGTTGCCTCAACTGTTTTGACGCGCCATGCACCTTGGCCTGCCCCACGCATATCGATGTCCCTGGGTTTATCAAGCGCATTGCCTCGGGTAATCTGCACGGCTCTGCACTGCGCATTCTTGATGCCAACATTCTGGGCGGAAGCTGTTCGCGGGCCTGCCCGGTTGAAGTTCTCTGCGAGGGCGCATGCGTGATGCATCGGCACCATCGCGAACCAATTCAGATTGCGCTGCTGCAGCGCCACGCAATGGATTTCTTCCACGACTCAGGCGAGGGACTGCTGGGTGCAGTCCCCGAGCCACGTAATCTGCGGGTTGCCTGCGTCGGCGGAGGACCCGCTTCACTTGCTTGTGCTGCGGAGCTTCGACGCCAGGGTGCTTCGGTTACGATCTTCGAGCGCCGGGCACTTCCTGGTGGCCTGAATACCTATGGGGTGGCGGAGTACAAGCTGCGCGCTACAGACAGCCTGCGCGAAGTGGAGATGATTCGCCGCATGGGGGTTGAGTTCCGCTTCGGAGCGACCATTGAGTCCGGCGCCGATCTTGAAGCCCTTGAGGCTGAATTCGATTTCATCTTTCTGGGTGTGGGTTTGGGAGCGATGCAGCGTCTCGACATACCTGGGGAAGATGCAGAGGGCGTCATGAATGCGCTCGAACTCATCTCTGCTTACAAGACCGGGCACCTCCGTGAAATAACGGGGACGGTGGTTGTTGTGGGAGCGGGAAACACCGCAATCGACGCGGCAAACGCAGCTCGACGGCTCGGCGCCAGCACGGTCTACTTGCTTTACCGCCGCGGCGAAAGCGATATCCCCGCCTTCGACTTTGAGTATGAACATGCGAGGCAGGAGGGTGTGCAGTTTCTCTGGCGCCGGCAGCCGCTTGCCATTCAACCGGGGAAGCACGGTCGCCTGCTGCTGGATACGGTGCTGGTTCAGCAGGTGGATAGAACACTGCTGCCCATTCTCAATTCTGAATACAGCATTGAGTGCGACCTCGTGGTCCCCGCCATTGGCCAGTCACCGCTCTCAAAGCTTGTGCAGGATTTGCGCCATATTGACGTGCGGAATGGGCGCATCGTTGCGGATCGCGCTACCGGGCAAACCGGGAATCCGCGCTACTTTGCGGGCGGCGACTGCGTAAATGGAGGCCGGGAGGTTGTGGATGCGGTTGCGGACGGCAAACGTGCTGCCCTGGCCATGTTGAAGGCGATGGAGGTGGCGCATGCCTGATCTCCGCGTTCGCGCCTTTGCGGGTGGCATCAATTCGCCCAACCCATTCTGGCTTGCTTCTGCGCCACCCACCAATTGTGGCGAGCAGATCATGCGGGCGTTCGACGCAGGCTGGGGCGGCGCGGTGTGGAAGACCATTGGCGAGCCAATAACCAATGTAAGCTCACGTTATTCGGCTACCGATTGGAACGGTCAGCGCATCATGGGCTTCAATAATATTGAGCTCATCAGCGACCGCAGCGTGGAAACCAATCTCAGCGAGATGGCGGAGGTTAAAAAGCGTTACCCGCATCATGCGGTGATTGCTTCGCTGATGGTTGAATCTACGCGTGAGGCGTGGCATCAGATTGTTGCGCGCGCTGAAGACGCAGGGGCAGACGGGCTTGAACTGAACTTTGGTTGTCCTCACGGCATGAGCGAGCGCGGCATGGGCTCCGCCGTAGGACAAGTGCCAGAGTATGCCGAGATGATTACCGCATGGGTCAAAGAGAAAGCGCGCACGCCGGTGCTGGTGAAACTCACACCGAACATCTCCGATATTCGTACAGTTGCGCGCGCAGCCAAGCGGGGTGGGGCCGACGGCTTGTCCGCGATCAATACCATCAATTCAATTACCGGCATCGATCTTGACACCTTCATTCCACGCCCCAATGTAGACGGCAAGAGTTCCCACGGCGGTTACTGCGGCCCAGCGGTGAAGCCCATCGCGCTGAACATGGTGCAACAGGTCATGGCTGATCCGGAAGCGGCATTGCCCCTATCGGGGATAGGCGGCATCGGCGACTGGCGCGACGCCGCTGAATTTATTCTGCTCGGGTGCGGCACTGTGCAGGTGTGCACGGCGGTCATGCACTACGGGTATCGCATTGTTGAGGACATGGCGGAAGGCCTGGACAACTGGATGCGCTCGAAAGGGTTTGCATCGATTAAAGACTTCCGCGGTCTCTCCCTGCCGAAGGTCACAGATTGGAAGCATCTGAATCTCAACTACAAGATCGTGGCGCATATTAACGAGCAGAAGTGCATCGGCTGCGATCTCTGCCACATTGCTTGTTGGGACGGCGCGCATCAGTGCATTCATCTCGACCGCGTTTCCGGCCCTGTCGACGGGCACGTGGAATTGCATCCGATCCCTGCCGAGCAGGAGGCCCGTAGCCGCGCGGCCATTACGAGCACTCCGGTTACACGCAGGGAGCGCGAGGCCGTTGGAGATGGGCGCGGGCCGTATCCGACGCCTCTGGCGCGCATCCCGCGCGTGGATGAAACCGAGTGCGTTGGTTGCAATCTCTGCTCACTGGTTTGCCCGGTGGACGAGTGCATCACAATGATTCGCGTGGACAGTGGATTGGCTCCTGAAACATGGGATGAGCGCACCCGCGGCGCATCCTGCACTACTCCGGCGAAGTGACTTAGAGCTACAGCTGAATTCGTTTGACGAACCATATGCGATTGAACAAGGACATCAAGCTATGCCATCTGTTCTCATTCAAAACGGCACCATCGTCAACGCGGACTCGACCATGCAGGCTGATCTGCTGATCGAAGGCGCGGTCATCAAGGAAATCCGCACAGGCATTCCGGCTGCGGCCGCAGAGACCATCGTGGACGCAACCGGCTTGCTGTTGCTGCCTGGCGGCATCGACGCGCACACTCATCTCGATATGCCGTTTGGAGGCAGCAATTCCGCTGACGACTTTCTGACAGGCACGCGCGCCGCGGCTATCGGGGGGACTACAACGATTGTCGATTTCGCTATACAGGCGCGCGGAAAAAAGATGCGGACCGCACTCGACACCTGGTGGAAGAAGGCGGAAGGGAAGGCCTGCATCGACTATGGGCTACACATGATCGTTACCGACCTGGGCGACGCGGGCCTGGAAGACATGGACGACCTAGTGCGCGAAGGCGTGGCAAGCTTCAAGCTTTTCATGGCCTATCCGAATGTGTTGATGGTGGATGACGCGACCATCTTCAAGGCGCTGCGCCAGACCGCAAAGAACGGTGCGCTCATCTGCATGCACGCTGAGAACGGCTCGGTGATTGACGTCATTGTGCAACAGGCTCTTGCCGAGGGAAAGACTGCGCCCATCTATCACGCGCTCACCCGGCCAACGCGGGCCGAGGCAGAAGCGGTGCACCGCGCGATCGCCATGGCGGAGATGGCCGGTGTGCCAGTTTACATTGTGCATCTCTCGAGTGAAGACGCGCTGAACCAGGTGCGCGAGGCGCGCGATCGAGGCTTGCCTGCGTTTGCAGAAACCTGTCCGCAGTATCTTCTGCTTTCACTTGAAGACGTGCAGGATAAGGGCTGGGAAGGCGCGAAGTATGTCTTCACGCCGCCGCTTCGCGAGAAGAAGAACCAGCCGAAATTGTGGGAAGGATTGCGCAAAGACAACTTGCAGGTGGTGTCAACAGACCATTGCCCATTTTGCTTCGAAGACCAGAAGGCGCTGGGCAAGGACGACTTCACGAAGATTCCCAACGGTGGCCCCGGCATTGAAAACCGCCTGCAGCTACTGCATCATCATGGCGTGGGCCTGGGCAACCTAACGCTCAATCGCTTCGTCGAACTCGTCTCCACTGCCCCCGCCCGCATCTTCGGCATGTACCCGAAAAAGGGCGTGCTCGCTGTGGGCAGCGACGCTGACATTGTTCTCTGGGACCCGATTGCCGAGCACACCATCAGCGCCGCTACGCACCACATGCGCGTGGACTACTCGATGTTTGAGGGGTTTCACGTCCGCGGGAATGCACGCGACGTCTACTCATGCGGAGAGTTAATTGTCTCTCAAGGCAGGTTCATTGGGACGCCCGGACGGGGCCAGTATCTTCGCCGCGAAGCGCGCGGCGGAGCGTGGAAATAGATCGAGAGCGCAAAAAATACAAGAGACGTAGAGGAGGATCTTTGAGTACCATTGACCCATCCCTATCCAATCAGGATCTGGCTCCCACCACTCCCGCTCAGCGCACCTGGAGCACATACAATTACATCGCCTTGTGGTTTTCGATGTCGATGGAAATCACCACCTACAAACTCGCTTCTTCTCTCATCGCAAAGGGTATGGATTGGAAGCAGGCGCTCGCCACAGTATTACTCGGCAATCTTATCGTTCTTGTTCCCATGCTTCTGAATGCCCATGCAGGGGCAAAATACGGCATCCCCTTTCCCGTGTTCATCCGCGCACCTTTTGGCGTACGCGGCGCCAACCTGCCAGCCGTTATGCGTGCAATTGTGGCCTGTGGATGGTTCGGCATTCAGTCGTGGATTGGCGGTACCGCCATCCATTCGATGCTGGTCGTGATCTGGCCCTCCATCGCAAGTGTCGACGGGGTTTTATGGGTCTGCTTTCTGGGATTCTGGCTGCTTAACATGGTCATTGTGTGGCGCGGCGTGGAGTCCATCCGTCACCTTCAGGCCTTTGGTGCGCCGTTCATGTTCGTTATGGCCGCCGCGCTAATTGTCTGGGTGCGCATGAAGGCAGGGAGTTTCGGCTCGATGCTTTCCACGCCCAGCCAGTTCCATTCCACCCACGCATTCCTCGATGTCTTCTTCCCGTCCCTCACCGCCATGGTAGGTTACTGGGCGACGCTTGCGCTTAATATTCCCGATTTCTCACGATTTTCGAAATCGCAATCGGCACAAGCCTGCGGGCAGGCATTTGGGCTCCCAGTTGCCATGACCATCTACACATTTGTAGGCATCGCTGTTACATCGGCTTCGGCTGTCCTGTTTGGCCATCCAATCTGGGACCCGATCGAACTTCTAGGCGCGTTCCATCAGCCCGTCGTTGCCTTTGTCGCGCTGATCGCCATCCTGGTGGCCACGCTCAGTGTCAACATTGGCGCAAACGTAGTTGCACCGTCCAACGACTTCTCCAACCTCTATCCGCGGCTCATCAGCTTTCGGACCGGCGGCATGATCACAGGCTTCCTCGGTCTGGCGATGTGTCCATGGAAACTGCTTGCGACGCCTGACAATTATATCTTCGGCTGGCTCGTGGGTTACTCGGGCCTGATGGGGCCCATCGCCGGAATCATGGTCTGCGATTACTTCCTCATTCGCCACACGGAGCTGGATGTGAACTCGCTCTATCACCGTGAGGGCGCGTATCACTACACCAAAGGCATCAATCCTCGCGCGGTGGTTGCGCTCGTTTTCGGCGTGGTCATCGCCCTCATCGGCCTGGCAGTGAAGCCGCTCCACTTCTTTTACGATTACGCGTGGTTCGTGGGCTTCTTCATGGCGGGTATTGTCTACGTCTTGCTGATGAAGACTCCTGCCACCGCTCCAATCCAGGCGCCTGCTTTCGATGAAACAATGTCGAATTAATTTATGAAACGGCCTCGGCACGTGTCTTGTGCGCCGCGTGCCGCTTGACGCGCAGATTGTCCACCGCATACTCAATGAATCGCGTTTCGAAGTGGACGCCCTCGCCCATGAATCGGCACGTTGCCACTACCTGGTCGATGATGAACCTGACCTGGTAGTTGGCTAATTCCATCCCTTTTTCTCTTGTAATTTTGTCCACGATGAAGTCGAATGATTCTTCGGAAAACGGCAGGGACTGGCGTTCGCACTCATTCTCGAAGATGCGCTTGAAGATTTCCAATCTGGGTCCTGCGACCTCAATCTTGTATGGAAGCCGGCGCAGGAATGCCGGATCCATCAGGTCTTCCGGTTCCAGGTTCGTGGAGAAGATGATCAGCTCTTCAAAGGGGATGGTGAAGCTCTTGCCGGTATGCAATTTCAGGTAGTCGAACCGGCTCTCCAAGGGGACGATCCAGCGGTTCAGCAGATTCTTTGGAGACACTAACTGGCGGCCGAAGTCGTCGATAACAAAGCAGCCTCCCAATGCCTTGACATGAAGAGGTGCTTCGTAGAAATTCGCTGATTCGTCGTAACGCAGATCCAGCATCTCCAGCGTTAATTCGCCGCCAGTGATAATGAAGGGCCGTTTGCAGGGAACCCAACGCGCGTCATATTCTCCGGTTCGAATGAACGACATCATGCCGTCGTCGTTAGCCGGAGCGGATTCCAGCTCAGTATGAACGCTGGGGTCGAATACCCGCATGATCTGTCCTTCCACGATCACCGCGTAAGGAATGTAGATGACGTCGGTGAACGCGTTGGCGAAGCTCATTGCCACCGAGGTCTTTCCATTTCCAGGAGGTCCGTAGAGAAGAATGGCCCGGCCCGAATTCAACGCCGGTCCTACATGCTCAATCATGCTGTCTTCCACGGTCAAGTACCCGAGGCTGCTGCGTATGCGATCGAAGGTGATGGTCTCGTTGGTGACTTTCTGCAGGTTCACTTGATCGGCAAACTCTTCAATCGTGACTGGGGCGGGGCCTGTATAGCGAAGTTGTTTCAGAGCATTCTCTGCCCAACGCTGGCCCGCTTCAGTGAATGTAAACTTTGCATCGAGAAGGTTGTCCGACTCGCGCGATCCAAGCGTATGCAGCAGTTTGCGGTCGACTGCCATCTGCACCAGGTCGGTCACAATGTTATAGGGAAGTTTGATGGTGTCGATGAACTCGCGGACGGTTTCAAGGTGCTCCACATAAATCATACGGATCAAAAGGCTAAGCAGGTCAGTGGGATCGATTTTGGTCTTCGCGATATCCCCCGGTTCCGAGGGCATGCGATGGATAAAAGCCTCAAGCTTCTGCTGGGTGATTGCGCCAATGGACACCAGCAACGCGCCAAGCCTGCCACCCTTTTCGGCCTGAATCGCAAGTGCTTTGGCCAAGTCTTCCGACGAGACCATTTTTGCCTGGATCAACAGATCGCCCAATCGCATTCGCTTTTTGATGACGCCCTCCCGGTGACACTGAATTGAGGGACCGAGCACACTTTAGCTGCACGCTTGCGGCACATTCCTCTAATCCCGAATGCTCAAAGAGTATCAAGTTCTTCCGGGGCGTAGTCAACATTGCATCAGGGTTGCACGGCTGCGGAACTTTGACTTATCATGCCAGTCGTTTTTCGACTCGCCTGAAACACATTCAGTTCACAGTTGTTTGAGCGTTGTCGCGCAGAAGGCTGAAGTGCATCGATCGCGGGAAACGGTAAAGATATCCAGAAAAGTGTCCGGAATTGAGCAGAAGATTTCACTTGTAGGTGGTAACACTGATGCATTACCATTCCGGTTACCAATAGGGATTACCATCTGTCTGGTTCTGAGCTGTGACTCTTCCGTCATTGGAGGTTTCGTGTTTCACGCGGATCCGACCGGGACAATCGATGCGCTCGACGTATTTTGTCTTGCCTCGACTCTCGGTATGAACCAATCCAAACTTCATGCTCATCCTATGCATCGAAGGCTTCGGTAATTCGCTGTTTCCGCACTTGGCATCGCGTTGCATGATCCCCATCAACATTCCGGACAACCCCGCAAAGGAGCTAATGTGCCTGAAACAAAAACTGAGTCTGGTCTCTCTGAAAATGGCGTCGCCGCGCTTGCTTACATCACATTTGTGCCGGCGATCTTTTTTCTGATTCTCCCGCGCTATAACAAGAGTTCGTATGTGCGCTTCCACTGCTGGCAGTCCATTCTTCTGAACGTTGCGGCATTCCTGGTCAGCGTGGTTATGACCCTTTTTGCGGCGCCTGCGCTAAGAGGAGGAGCCTACTTCATCCTGGGTCTTACGCGCGTGATGTGGGGCGTCTGGTTCGGACTTTGGATCGCGACCTCGCTCTCCGCGTTGAACGGGAAGCGATTTCACATCCCGCTGCTGGGAAAGCTCGCGGAAACTCAGGTCAAGTAAGCGACAATTGCGCTCGAACATGGAATTGCGGCTGGACCATCTTCAAAATGGTCTCAGACACTCTGCGCACGCGAGTCGTGACGGGGTCCATGGTTGTGAGATTCATTACTCGCCGTGGGCCGCAATGTTTATCGGGGCACCCTCGGTTGCCATTCCCGTGCGGGGAAACAGGCTTTTTGCATCGGCAAGCATCCCGTCGAGGAATTCGTCATCATGGTTTGGATCGTGATGAAAAAGCAGTAGGTGGCCAACACCGGCGTCTTTGGCCGCCATCGCTGCGTGACCATAACTCGAGTGCCCCCACCCCACTTTTCCAGCATACTCCTCTGGCGTGTACTGAGCGTCCATGACGAGAAGGTCTGCATTTTCCGCGGCCCGGATCAGTCCGGCATCGATCTCCGGATCGCCATATTCATGATCAGAGGCATGCACCAGAACCTGGCTATCCGATTCGACGCGGAACCCCACGGCACCCTGCGGATGATTCAATAGGAAGGGTTCCACCGTCAGCGGTCCGGCCTGAAATGCTTTCCCGCACTCGACTTGCCGAAACTCAACATTCGACCCGATCTCCGCGAAGGGAACTGGAAAAAACGGTTCGGCCATGAGGACACCAAGCAGCCTCCGAACCTGATCGGTTGGCCTGTTTGCATAAAAAATGATCTCAGCGCCCGATTGGAACAGTGGAGCAAACGACGGCAGGCCCTGGATGTGGTCCCAGTGAAAGTGTGTGAGGAGAATATGGATGCGCGATACGGGCCGCTGCATGAACTCTACGCCTGGCGCACGAATACCGCTGCCGCAGTCGATGAGGACCGCCTCGTTTTCGCTGGGGTAGCCGATCTCGAGGCAGGCTGTATTGCCGCCGTAGCGCAGCCGGTCCGATTCAGGTGTCGGGATGGAACCGCGCACTCCCCAGAACCTAAGATTCATTGCGAAAGCCCCATTCGATCCCGAGCTAGTGATTCACTTTCCCGCTAGCCATTCTGCCAGGCAAGAATTCGTTCCTTCCAGATTGCCGCACGCACGAAAGCCGTTGGTCGGCCTGAATGCGCACGTTCCAAGGGTAAGAACCGGAGCATAAAGCATTTTGCGGCAGATGGACAAGAGCTTTGAGAGATCGGCGACAATGCAGCAGAAAACCGTATCCTCAAAGAATCTCTTTTCCCCATTTCCTGTTCGATGGCAGTATGATGGTGCGGTACTCCCCTCAGAATTGAAGATTCCCATGCGCTGCGGATTGCCTGAAGAAATACTGGGCTCAGTTTTCCCGGCGTTGTAAAGAGGTCGTATGCGGAGGCAACTGCTTTGTTTTGCCGCGCTGCTCGGAGCTGCGTCGCCTGGGATTCCGGCGCCGCAGGACTCCGCGGCCGTGAGCCTTATTTCGATTGTGCTTGAGAAGAAGTCAGGGGATGCAGTGCAGACCGTCGATCCAACGCATGTTTTCGTCGACGGGGACACAGTTCGCTTTCGGATAACCCCCGCGGTCGATGGCTATCTCTACGTGATGGACCTGAATACGACAGGGAAGTACGAGGTGTTGTTTCCACGCACGGAGACTGGAAACGACAACCGCATTGAACACGGCAAGAAATACCTGATGCCTGCTACCGAGAATGGCTGGTTCGAAGTCACCGGCCCTCCGGGCTATGAAAAACTCTACTTCCTGCTTAGCCCCGCGGCTTTGAGTCTGGGCCAGGTTCAGAGCCACACTAACGCCATGCCTCCTCAAGTCACTGCCCCATTAAGCATGCGCCCGCGGTGCAACGATGAAGTATTCAAGGCGCGAGGCGATTGCGTCGATTCCACCGCGGGCCCCAAGGCGGTCGGGCCTGGAGAATCGCTGCCGCGGGATCTGACGGAGCTGGCAAATGGGGCGTCGAGAGATTTGAAGTTTACGAGTAATCCTTCGGGCATTACGGTGAGCAGCGGAGCGCCGCTGTCGGGGCCTGTGGTCTACGAGTTCCTGCTCGCGCATAAGTAGTGACCGTCACAAATGTGTAGCAACATCCACAGATAGACAGCAACCGTCACGAATCGCTTTTTTCTGGGGCTCGATGTATGAAGCTTAGTACGATTTCACTCTTGGCTGTTTTCGCGATTTGGGCCAGCCCCGCGCTGTCGGGGCAAGCCACGGCACCGCAGGCCGCTCAACAGCCTGCAGCACCGGATCAGAATCGCGACCTGACCTTCAAGAAGCAGGGACCCTCTCCAACTGCCGCAACCACGGTGCAGGTCCCGCGCAGTTACGCGCTGGTCATCGGCATTTCGAAGTATATGAATCTTCCCCAGGATGCGCAGTTGCAATACCCGGATTTGGATGCCGAATCGGTATATACCGTGCTGGTTAGCCCGGAAGGAGGCCAGTTTCCCCCTGAGAATGTACACAAGCTGATCGATGGTCAAGCGACGCTTGAGAATATCCGCCATGAACTCGAGACGTGGTTGCCTTTAGTGACTCATCCTGAAGACCGCGTGTTGATCTATTTTGCAGGGCACGGCTTTGTTTCCAGTGGAACCGCGTATATTGCGCCGCACGACATCGATCTCAAGAACATCGCGGGAACGGCGTATCCCATGGAATCGCTGGGCAAGGATATTGGCTCGCGGATTAACGGCAAGTGGAAGGTGTTAATCACTGACTCGTGCCACTCTGGCGCCATTACTCCGGAGGCCGATCGTTCGACTGTAAACCGTACATTGCTGGACTTGAATAAGTCGCTGTTCTCCATTACAGCCAGCCGTGATCGTGAGCAGAGCTTTGAGAGCGACAAGTGGGGCGGCGGACACGGCATCTTTACCTATTACGTGGTGAAGGGGTTGGAGGGTGAGGCCGACACGAATGGCGATGGCATTGTGAGCGCGGATGAGCTGGCAGAATACGTTCATACCAACGTGCGCGATGCGACCAATGCGGCGCAGAATCCGACCTCGGAGCGCGGCAGCTTCGATCCGAACATGCTGCTGGCGTATAACCCGACGCATGTGACAGCGGCCAACTTGCCGCCACCGAAGTACGGAACGTTGGTTATCGAAACCAACATGGATGGCGTTGAGGTCTTCGTTGACGGGCAAAGCGCGGGTGTTGTGAACAAGGCCGCGGCGCTGCGTCTTCCAGGGATCGCGCCCGGCTCCCACACGGTACAGGGCGTCCACATGGGCTATGAGCCGGACGGCCCCCGCCAGGAAGAGGTTTATCCCGGTCAGGAGACGACAGTTACTGTGCGCATTCTGATTGCGCGCAATCGCAATCATGCGGCGGTCGAGCACTTCAATCTGGGGCTCGAGTTCTATAACAAAGGCTACGAAGCGAATTACCGCAAGGCCGCTGGGGAGTTTGAGGAAGCGCTTAAGATCGACCCAAAATACAGCCAGGCGGCGCTTTATGCAGGCCGAGCCTACAACGCCTTGTACGAAGACCGTCCAGCGCTGGAACTTTTCAAAGAGGCAATTTCGATTGATCCCGATTACCTGGAGGCTCGCTCAAGTTACGCAGGTGCTTTGCTCGATGCAGGCGACATGGATGAGGCGATCCGCCAGTTGAATGTCGTCACTCAGCGAGACCCAAAAAGCGGCATGGCCTATTACTTGCTTTCGCAGGCGTTTGCGCGCAAAAGTGATTATGACGACGCCATTCAGGCTGCGCGTCAGGCGATCCTTTTGACACCAGGAAACGCCGAGGCACATTTCTGGCTGGCAGAATCACTGCGCCAGAAAAATGTGTGCGGTGAAGCTGAATCGCAATACGGCGATTACCTCTCTCTTTCCAACTTCGATAGTGGCATGGCCGGCAAGCTGAACTACTATCTCGGAGGATATCTGTTAGGTTACGGCGTAAAAAAACGCGCGGCGCAAGCCGACATTTGGAAGGAACTGCGCGGCCAGGCGAACACCGGTCTCTGCGACTGTGAGTTCCTTCAGAAGAAACTCGATTCGGCGATACGCTATTGCCAGACGGCGCTGACCTTTACGCCCACCGATCTGTTTACTAATTATCGGCTCGGCGTTCTCTTCGCGGAACAATACAACCAGTCAGGCAGCGTGGCACAACTGGCTGCGGCGCGCAAGCACTTTGAAAATGTAATCGAAGAGAATCCCGATGCGAATGAAGCGGATCGGTCACGAAAATATGTGAAGAACATCGATTCAGTTCTTGGGCAGCAGTCAAGTGTCTCTCATCCATGAAACACCGTCTGCCAGATCGCGTGATTGTCGCCGTTGTTGTGGCGCTGGGGTTGACCGTCCTGCTCTCGATGCTTGAGCGCTGGACTCCGTTTGGGGACCTTACCAACTGGACTTATGACTTCCTTGTCAATCACGGCAAATACGCAACGCCTTCGCAGGATATTGTGTTTGTCGATTTTGACGATGCGACGTTCGCGAAGATACAGAAGTACCCGATACCCCGCTCGACCGTCGCCGCTGTGATTGATCGCGTGGGGCAGGCGGGGCCGGTGGTTGTTGGCCTGGATATGTTTCTGTCTGAGCCCCGCAGCCCCGATGAGGACGCGGCGATGCAGCGCGCGCTTGCCTCTGCAGGCAACGTGGTGGTCAGCGCCCAGGCTGGTACGGGTCAGCTTCCGCCAGTTCGGCCGCTACCGATGTTCTGCGAGCCCGAGAATCCCGCGCTGCCCACCGGATTCTGTGTTGCCGGCAAGCCCGGCGCCTTTGCCTATGCGGCGGTAAACATGCCGTTCGACAGCGACGGGTATGTGCGAGATGCGGAATTGATTGCATGGGGAAAACAGAAGGCTGAGAGTTTTCCCGTCTTTATGGCGGAGGAGTATCTTGCACAGGTTGAACCGCAGTGCTCGAACTGCACTCTGAAGCCGGTCGACAGCCGCAACGCACAGTTCCGTGGGTTCCTTGTGCCCTTTCGCGATCAGGATGCGGGAACATTTCGCATCGGCGATTGGTCGCCGCATCCGGCACAACATATTTCTGCTTGGGATGTTCTTAACGGCTCGGTTGCCCCTGCGCAGTTCCACAACAAGCTGGTCCTGATTGGGCAGGGAAGTGATGCGGCGCGGGACAGGGAACTCTCCCCGCTCTTTCGGGTCCGCCAGTCAGACGGCAAGCGTGAGCAGATTGCAGGGACTGAACTGCATGCGGCGGCTATCGCTACCCTGCTGAGCGGTCATGCAATCGGAGAAGTTGCCAGATGGCTGCAGTGGTGTGTGAACTTTGTTCTGCTGGCCGCGGCAACATGGGCTTTTTCGCGTCTTCAACTTCGGATGGCCTTCGCTTTAGCTGCAATGTTCATCCCGATTATTTATGTCGCGGCGCAGATAATTTTCTCCGCCAATCATTTGTGGTTTCCTTACCTGGAGACACTTCTGGGTGTTGCGGCGGCACTGCCTTGCGGTGTGGCCTGGCAATACGTGAAGGCGAACCTACTGCGCTCTGAGACTGAACAACAGCGGAAGCAGTTGATGGAAATGTTCTCTCGTTATGTGGACCCGCAGGTTGCGAACGCCATCTGGCTTCGGCGTGACGAAGTCAGTCTCGAAGGGGACGAACGCGTCGCCACAGTGCTCTTCAGCGACATTCGCAACTTCACAGGCATTACGGCGGGAAAGCCTTCCAGAAACGTGCTCCGCTGGCTCAATCGCTACTTTACTGCTATGGATGAGGTGATCCGCACCCATGGCGGGTTTCTGAACAAGTTCATCGGGGATGGGTTGCTCGTGATTTACGGCGTGCCGCTTTCGCAGGGTGAATCGGTGGATGCGTGCAACGCCGTTCGCAGCGCGCTTGCCATGTTAAGACGAGTCGAGGAACTCAATGCGGACCGTCCGGCCGGCGAGGATTGCCCGGACCTCAAGATTGGCGTCGGCATTCATACGGGAATGCTTACCAGCGGAAGCGTCGGTTCCCTGAACAGGCTTGAATATTCTGTCATTGGAGAAACCGTCAACCTCGCATCCCGGCTGGAAAGTCTCAACAAGGAAACCGGCACGGAGATTATTCTCTCCCAGGGAACCTATGACAGAGTGAAGGGCGAGATGGCCGGTATTTTCGCGCTGGGCGAGACTGCCGTTAGAGGATTTGACGAACAGATTACGATCTATGGCATAGGCCCCCGCAACCAAGAAAAGCCCTCTGCTGCAGAGGCAAACCAAACGGAGATACTGGCGTGAAAGAACGAATGATTGCACTCGTGTTGGCCGCATCTACAGTTTTCGCGGGCCCGCAGAGTGCTACGCAAACCAAACCTGCAACCCCGCCACCGGCTCCCCCGCCACAGAATCAGCGGCAGCAGACTCATCCGCGCCGAGTCCAGGCCAAGCTTGACGGCTTTGAGCTTGCTCCCGCAAAGGCGAGCGCGAACCAGGTGGGCGGAGCGTCGCGCGGGATTGGTGCGACACCGAAACTCGTTCTTTGCGCGCCGCATAAAGCGCGAATCTACAGCCTCCGCCCGGCATTCTCGTGGCACAGCGATCCCACCGCGGAATATAAATTCCACATCCAGAACATGACTGGCACATTCGCGTGGGATCGGGAAGTGACGGGGACTAATCTTCTCTACCCCGCCGATGCGCCGCCACTTCAGCCGGGCGACACGTATCTATGGAAAGTGGACCCGGTTTCGGTGCTCCTGGGACCTCCTCCGCCAGCCGCGATGATCGTCGTGGTTGGCGGCCCGGAACGCGCGCAGATAGAATCGGCGATCAGTCAGATTTCCGGATCCGGCTTCGATGCGGATTCGGAGCGGGCCAAATATCTCTTTGATCAGCGGCTTTGGTATGACGCTCTGTCAGCTTATTCGGACCTGATTGCAAAGTACCCGGACCATTCCAAACTATATGAAATGCGAGGAACGCTCTACGACCAGATTCCGGAAACTGAATCGCTTGCCGACGCTGACTTTGCCCGCGCGAATTAGGACAGTTCCAATCATCCCCGCATCTTCGCGGCGCTGCTAACCTGCGTCACGCGTGCCCGAAGTTCCATCTTGTGTTACCAGAAAGAGATTGACTGAGACCCGACAAGCAGTTTAAAGTTCCGGCAATCTCTTCACATTTGTACGCTTTGCTTTCCCTTCTTTTCGATTGAATTTCTAAGGACGGTTGCCTTGATATCGCATTCTCTCGGGCTGCGTTTAGCCCCATTCGCCGGAGTTGTGTCTCTCGGAATGCTGCTGATTTCCGGCTGCGGCAGAGGGACCTCCAGTTTGGCGGGGAAGGGACCGGTCAGCACCAATTCGCCCTCGGGACCCAATGTCTCGACGGGGGCGCAATTGGGGTTGATCTGGAATTCGGGCGACTCGACTCTTCGAATGCTCGTCGGTGTGCCGGGCTCAACGCAGCTCGGTCCTGCATTGTTTCCGGTGGGCGCCTACGCCACGGGAGCTTTTGCTCCTTCCACCCAGACGGCGCTGTTGATCGATCCCAAAGGCAATCTGCAGGTCATGACCCTGCCGTCGCTGGTTCCGTCGACCGTGGCACAAAGTATTTCTGCTTCATCCGTCATCGCCTTCGCACCGCGTGGGGGCTATGCGGGAGTGTTTGTTCCCGGTTCTACTTCGGTTCTCATGGTAAGCGGGCTGCCGCAGTCGCCTGCTTTGAGCACGGTCAGTGCGGCGGCATCCATCCAGGGCGCTGCAATCAGCGACGCCGGAACCTTGCTGCTGGCGACAGGCGCGGCGAGTGGCGTAGTCACCATCACCTCCATCAGCGCAGGCGGGACACGCTCCTCGATGGCGTCTTTAGCGGGCTACGGCGGAATGAGCTTTATTGCAGGATCGGAAGACTCTCTCATCGCGGATGCTTCAGCCAACACGGTTGCGCGTTACCACAGCGGGGTGGCTACAGTGCTGGCAACCCACGCCAACGGCCTCAACCAGCCCTTCGCGGTGGCAGCCAGCCAGGACGGCCACTGGGCAGTGACTGCGGACCAGGCAGATCACTCGCTCTTGCGCATCGATCTTACCGGGGCCACCTCTCCGGCTCAATCCACATGCACCTGCTCACCTACGCAATTGTCGTCGCTGAGTGGAAATGCAGTCTTCGAACTTGCGGCCCCAGCCGCGACCCCGGGATGGATGATTGAAGCCGACGGCCTAACGTCGCGCGTTCTCTTTATTCCGCCCGTCCCCGGTGGTCAATAATGCGCCGACTTTCCGTATTTGCTATTGCGCGGTACTTCGTAATCCTGGCCGCGTTGGTTCTCGCCTCTCGTGGCGCTTACGGTGCCGGCAGTGTTCCATTGCAGACCTTCGATCTTGGCATCTCTCCGAATCCCGTTGGCGATGGATACAGCACCACGCTGACCGCATTTGTTCAAGGGACGACCGAAGACGGTACTCCGCCGGGCTACGTCTTCTTTTACGTATCAAGCAGTTCTACGTCCTGTTCGTCTTCCAGCATTTACATCTCCACAACGGCGGTCACTCCGCTCGGATTTGGCACTCCGGATGGCATTGCATCGGCATCGTACCTCTCCGTGACCCCGGGAGTCTTTGCCATTTGCGCCGCCTACCAACCCGGCAGCGCCAGCGACCCTTACAACTCTCCTGCGATAGGGCCCTATCTGCTTACGGTAAGTCAACCCTCCGTTCTTACGGTCAGCGTGCCGGCCGAAACCGCTCTGTATCAAACGCTCCCGTTCACTTTCAACCTGCCAACGCCTTCCGGCCAGACCGCGCCCACAGGCACCATCACTCTCTACGATCCCAACATCCCCATCAATGGCTTCCCTTACGGCACCGCCCTTGGTACTGTCAGTGTCACCGGTGGTGGACCTACATACGGTCCACTCAATGCATCGCTTTCTTCGCTCTCCTATACGGCCGTCTACAGCGGAGATGGCAATTATCAGCCGCAGGTGGTCGTCGGCCAACTCCTGCTGGAGAACGCTCTCAGCTTAATCAGCCCGGCTGCGGTAACTCCGGGCGCCGTTACGTCAACCACCTTCACTCTCACCGGCCCCGGAATCCAGGCGAATTCTGAGGTCCAGGTGCTCGGGAATACGATCGTACCAACGTCCACCATCACTCCGCCGACGCTTCCGTTCAATATTTCATCCGCACTGAGTGTTGGCGAAACACCTGTGGAACTCTTGGATGCGAACTCAGACAGCAACTACGTAATTTCCGGGTCCGTCTCACTCCAGGTGTACAACACATACACCGACACGGTGACAGCCTCGACAACGACACCCACTATTCCCTACGGGTCAACACTCTCTTCCCTTTCGGCAACTGTCACGCGCGGGGCGCCATCCACCGATGCGGCCGTTCCCGCAGGCGCGGTCAATTTCACACTCAGCGATTCAGGTGGAGACAATTACACGCTTGGATCTTCCACGCTTTCCCAGGTGCCTCCATCGAGCTTCAACTACCTCAATCCCTTCACTGAGACGATGGACACGTTTGGAAGCGCGAAGCTGGTGGCAATCGATCTCAACGGAGATGGCGCCGTGGACGTTATCGGTTTGCCTGCCTTCCAGTATGGCCAGGGAGCATCATCGCCATTCCTCCAGGTTGTGCTCAGCACCGGGTATAACGCCTTCCAGACCGAGGAGCAGGTCTATGTTGGATGCCAGGCGCAGGATTTCGCCGTTGGCGATGTTACCGGGGATGGCATACCGGATCTTGTGGTAGTCTGCGCAAACTCTTCATTCCCAGCCGGCGCTGTGAGCACGTTGCAGGCGTATTATCTGCAGGGTAACGGCGACGGAACTTTCCAGGCCCCGGTCGCTTTCGGATCCAATTCGTTTATAGGCAACCCGTCCCAGGTTGTGCTGGGCGACTTCAACAACTACTACTACGGCGGCTCGATCCCGTATCTCCAAATCGCTGTCATCGACGGCGTTGACGGAGTGTTCCAAGTCTTCGATATAACTCAGAACACGCCTGGGCCGCAGGTTGATTTCGCCAGCACCGTCCAGCTATATGGCCCGGTGGTTGCCGCGGGCGCAGCGGATTTCAACCAGGATGGCTTCAGCGATCTCGTCCTCGAGAATTACGCCTCAACCAATGAGGAAGGAGCAATCACCGTCTTCTTCAGCAGCAACGGTAACGGGTTTTCTACTGGCAACTCCGTTTCATTCGATGCCTCCAGCTATTACGTGCAGAGCATGACGATCACCGACATTGATGGCGATGGATACCCTGATGTCGCTATCGCCGACCCAGGCGGGATTCCCGATGATGGTGGCTCCTTCACGGTTTTTCAGAACGGTGGCTCAAACAACGCTGGCTCACTGAATTACTTGACCTCCGAGAATGTGAACTCGATCGGTTCCATCGCCGGTGTCCCCTTCCCGGTTGTTGGCAACCCTTCGTCAAATGGAACACTCGCGGCCAGTCCCGGCTGGAACCTCGTTTACACCTACATTGGAGACAATAGCCATCTGTATGTAGGGGAATGGCAGCAGACAGGTGTAGTCAGTGTTTTCGACACAGGCTTGATTCCTTACAGCTTCACCTATTCATGCGACAGTGACAGCGGTTACTGCTCTACCATCCTTCCCGACTTCATTGTGGCCGGCGACTTGAACGGGGACGGTTATCTTGACTTCGCTCTCAACGGGGAGACTGGATCGGACACAATCAAATACGAGTTGCAGCCCTGGTACTACAGCGATGACGCGCAGACAACTCTTTCACCTGTCGCTACGCCGACTCCTACTACAAATTCGCCGACGGTGCCCCTCCCCGGCAATTACACAGTGAACGCGAATTACACATACTCGGGGACCGCCGGCTCTAACGGCAGCCAACTCTACCTCTCAAATAGCGGCGGCACGCCGATAACCATTACTGCGGCCACGCCCACACTCACTTCGGCAGTCAGCCCGTCCAGCTCGTCATACACCTATGGGACGCCTCTAACCTTCGCCGCCTCCGTAGCCGGTGTGACGAACGGCGTAGCTCCAACCGGATCTGTCACTTTCTACGACAGCGGAACCCCATTCGACACTGAAAATCTGATTCCCTCGGATGGCGGCTCGACTGCAATGGCGAGGTCGACAACCTCATTGCTCGCGCCTGGTCTCCACGTGGTCTGCATCTCCTATTCTTCAGGTGACACAAATTACATCTCGGTCCCCAACACTGCGTGCATCCAGTTCAGCATCTCCGCGGTTCCCACAATCGCCTGGTCGAACCCGGCTGCTATCGCCTACGGCACTGCGCTAAGCGCAACGCAGCTGAACGCCACAGCCTCATTCAATGGAACTACGGTGCCCGGTACCTTCACCTACACACCGGCGCTCGGGACCCTCCTCGGCGCGGGTTCACACCTTCTGTCTGTAAGCTTCGCTCCTAACAGCGCAGACTACGCGGTCAACTCGGCGACGGTGTCAATCACTGTCAATCAGGCCGCAACTTCCGTCAACTGGTCGAATCCCGCGTCCATCACCTACGGCGCGGCCCTCAGCAGCACACAACTCAATGCAGCCGTCTCGGTGCCCGGAACGCTCACCTATACTCCGGCCGCCGGAACCCTTCTAACGGCGGGAGTCCACCAGCTCACGGTCGATTTCGTCCCGACTGACACAACCGACTATCTGTCTTCGACGGGTACCGTCACGATCACAGTCAATCAGGCTGTTCCTTCGATCACCTGGTCCAATCCCGCCGCCATCCCCTATGGCACTACGCTTGGCGGCACACAGCTAAATGCATCCTCATCAGTGGCGGGAACCTTCACGTACTTGCCGGCTGCCGGAACGACACTTACAGCCGGAACCCACCAGCTTTCTGTGAGCTTTGTGCCGACTGACAATGTCGACTACGCCGTCGCGACGAAGTCCGTATCGATTTCCGTGAACCAGGCCACGCCTTCCATCGCCTGGACAGCGCCTGCGGCGATCGCCTACGGTACGGCGCTGAGCGCTGCGCAGCTCTCAGCAAGCTCGTCGGTCGCCGGCTCGTTCGTTTACAACCCGGTCGCGGGCACGGTTCTGACCGCGGGTCCGCACACGCTCGCTGTCACATTCACGCCGACCGACACAACTGACTACACGACGGCGACATCGAGCGTGCAGCTAACTGTGAATCAGGCCACGCCTTCCATCGCCTGGACAGCGCCTGCGGCGATCGCCTACGGTACCGCGCTGGGCGCCACGCAAGTCAGCGCAAGCTCGCCAGTCGCAGGTTCGTTTGTTTACAACCCGGCAGCGGGCACGGTTCTAACCGCGGGCCCGCACACGCTTTCTGTCACATTCACACCGACCGATACAGCGGACTACACCACGGCAACGTCGACCGTACAGCTAACTGTGAATCAAGCTACGCCTTCTATCAGCTGGGCCCCGCCTGCGGCGATCACTTTCGGAACGCAATTGAGTGCAACCCAGTTGAATGCGGCCGCGTCGCCTTCCGGCGGCACCTTTACGTACTCGCCTCCCGCGGGCAGCACGCTGCCTGTGGGCACGCAGACGTTGAGCGTCACTTATGTTCCGCAGGACAGCACAGACTACGTCACTGCAACCGCATCGGTTTCCATTCAAGTGGACTCAACATCCACAGCGCTGGCCCTGGTCAGTTCTACCACTTCAACCACGGCCGGAACCGTGGTGACGTTCCAGGTGCAGGCAAACGGAACTGCAGCGCCAGTGGGTCAGACAGTCACCCTCACCGGGCTGCCTACAGCTGCGACCGTTCAGCTGACGCTGAACGGCGACGGCTTCGCCAGTTACAGCTATGGTCTCTTCCCGTCGGGTACGTATAGTGTGCAGGCGTCTTTTGCAGGCAGCGCTTCGTTCGGCGCCTCCACATCCAACGCTGTATCGCTCGATGTAGCTCCCGCGGCGGTCAAGGTCGCTCTCGCTTCCAGTGCCAACCCGGTTACTTATCCCACGCCCATCAACCTTACTGCAACCGCAGGCAGCAATGGTTTGGGCGTGCCAACCGGGACCATGAGCTTCCAGGATAACGGCATCCAGGTGGGCAGCGGCACGCTGGCAACGGTCAACGGTTCAAGCGGGCTCATCGGCGTGGGCACCTTCGATTCCATCACCGGGCAAACCGTCATCTCAGTTGTCACGGGCGACTTCAACAAGGACGGCAATCAAGACATCGCCGCTCTTGAGACCGGTCCCGGCGTCGCAACTCTGCTCATATCGCTGGGCAACGGCGACGGCACTTTCCAAGCGCCGGTGAGCTATAGTTCCACAAGCTCTGGAATCGATCCAACATCTGTTGCAATGGCCGCTGGCGATTTCAACGGCGACGGCTACAGCGATCTGGTGGTCGTCGCCTCGGATGGATACATCGTGGTCTTGCTGGCCGCGGGCGACACCGCCGGCAATCTCACATTCAGCCAGGAACTCCAGGTCTCTGGAGCGGTCGCGGTGGCCACCGGTGACTTCAATCACGACGGCAACCAGGACTTTGCAGTCATCGGCTCAAACACGATTACCGCTTTCTACGGCACGGGAAGCACGCCCAGCAACTTCCCGTCCGCAGGTTCGTGGAGCGAAACATTCAGTTCCAGCAGCTTCACGGGAATCACGGTCGCAGACCTCAACAAAGACGGCTACGCAGACATCGCCGTCAGTGATAACTCTGGCCCTGATGCGGCAGTCTTCCTCTACAACTCGAGAGGCAGCGGCTTCACTGGCCCGCAAACCTACCCTGTCGCGGGATCGGCCAATGCGATCGCATCCGGCGATATCAATGGCGACGGTTATCCTGACTTGGCGGTCATCAGCACCTCCAATTCCACGGTAGATGTGCTCATCAACAACGGCAGCGGCGAGCCCGGCACATTCCCTGCGGGAACAATCTACGGCGTTGCTTCGCAGCCTATGGCCATCGCGATGAAGGACTTCAACAAAGACGGCTATGCCGATATTGCAATCGCCGGCACCGGCATTGGCCAAGGGGGAGGCACAATCATCCTGCTAGGATCTTCCAGCGGCGCCATGACGGGCGAGACATCGCTGCCCACAGCTTACGGACAGTCGATTGCCAGTGCCGATTTCAACAATGACGGCAATCCCGACCTTGCCGTCGGATTCAATGGAATCGCCGAATTCCTCGACAGCGCGGCTCAGGCTGTCGCTACCAATATTGTTTTGACGGCCGGAACGCAGCCGCTCACTGCCGTATACGCCCCCTTCACCTCCAGCGCATTCGCCGCATCCACTTCACAGGCTGTAAGCGAAGATGTGAATTCGGTTGGGTCTACGATCACGTGGCCGAACCCGGCCTCAATCGCATATGGCACCGCGCTCAGCAGCGCGCAACTCGATGCGACTGCTCTGGTGCCCGGAACGTTCACGTACTCTCCGCCTCTCGGGTCAGTTCTCACCGTAGGCACGCAACAGTTGAGTGTGATTTTCGTGCCCAATGACAGCGTGGACTATGTCGAAGCCACGGCTTCTGTGTCGATATCCGTCACTCCGGCTCCGACCACCGTCTCCTGGGCCAGCCCGGCCGGGATCACCTACGGCACTGCACTGACCAACACGCAGCTCGATGCCACCGCCTCGGTGCCTGGAACTTTCAACTACTCGCCGGCACCCGGAACAGTTCTGGCCGCGGGCACGCATCAGCTCAGTGTGAGTTTCGTGCCGAACGATACACTCGACTACCTGGGCTCGACGGCGACAGCTTCGATCGTCGTCAGTCAGGCGTCGTCCACCATCACCTGGCCAGCTCCAGCCTCCATCGCTTACGGTACGCCGCTAAGTGCAGCACAGTTTGACGCCACTTCCTCAGTTCCGGGAAGCTTCGCCTATACGCCGGCTCTCGGAACTATCCTCACTGCTGGCCCGCATGCGCTGACTGCTGTATTCACGCCGACAGACAACACAGATTACGCTTCATCCACTTCAACGGTTTCGATTGCCGTCAACCGTGCCAACCCGTCGATAGCCTGGGCGGCGCCTGCGGCCATCACCTATGGGACGGCACTGGGCACGACACAGCTGGACGCAATCCCATCCACACCGGGCACAGTCACATACAATCCGGCAGCGGGTACCGTTCTCGGCGCGGGCCCACAGACGCTGAATGTGAGCTTCACGCCGACTGACACAACGGATTACAGCTCCGCGACTGCCTCGGTCCCGATCCTGGTTAACCAGGCTACTCCAGTCATCACCTGGTCGAACCCGGCAGCTATTGGCTACGGCATTCAACTCAGCGCAGCTCAGTTGAACGCGACAGCTTCGCCTTCCGGCGGCGCCTTTGTCTATACGCCGCCCGTGGGAACGGTCCTGCCCGTGGGTACTCAAACGCTGAGTGTCACTTATACGCCGACGGACACCATCGACTACAGGACGGCAGCGGCCTCGGTCACCATACAAGTGAATCCAGGCCTTACATTCACATCCGTTTCGCCACCAAGCGGGGCTTACCAAAGCCCGGCTACGACGGGCACCCCCGTCTCGGTTACGCTCAACGGCACCGGGTTTAGCTCGAACTCCGTCGTCCAACTTGCCTGGGCGTCGGGGCCGACAATTCTGACCAGTTCGTACCTTGGCCCGGACCAGTTGACTGCGACGATTCCCGGCAGCTTCTTTCAGCAAACACAACCCGGCGCCATCACCGTAACAAATCCTGCCACTGGCCAAACCTCGGCTTCGATTCCATTCACGGTGTCTCTACCGAATATTCAAATCGTCTTCACTGGTCCCGGTTCTGAATCGGAGGCCGAACAGCCGAGCCTCAATCTGCAATTCCTAGATGGATATCCGGTGCCGCTGCAAGTCACGTTGACACTTACGGTACAACCGGCAACCGCAGGCGGTCCTGTCGACCCCGCCGTGCAGTTCTCCACGGGCGGCACCACTTACACCTTCACGCTGCCCGCAAACTCCACCAATGCTCCTACGATTCAGCTCCAGACGGGCACACTTGCAGGCACCATCACCGTCACTCTAACGCTGGAAGCGGAGAATCAGGATGTTACGCCGACCGGGTTGAAGCCAGTCGTCATGGTTGTGCCGGCGAGTGCTCCGGTCCTTACCAGCATCGGCCTTACCCGCAACGGCAATACCCTGGCTGTGACCATACAGGGCTACTCCAGTACACGAGATATGAGCACCGCTTTCTTCAATTTCACTCCAGCCGCTGGCCAGGCGTTGCAAGATGCGCAGCTGACAGTCGACGTAGCGACGGACTTCTCGACTTGGTACACGCAGCAATCCTCCATTCAATATGGAAGTGCCTTCACATATATGCAGACCTTCGACCTGAGCAGTGACGCATCCACCGTTGGAGGCGTGAGCGTGACGCTGACCAATTCGGTTGGCCCATCCAATGTGGAGACTGCAAATTAATATGAAAAGCTTTATGGCCAACACGATTCACTTGAGAACCGGCGGGCGCTTGGTTGCTATGATGCTGGCTTCGCTTTTGCTTCTGGAACCGGCTGCGCCACTGCTCGCTCAGGACGCGCCTGCCGCTGCGCCGCCTCACAGCCTACAGATCGTGATTCTCGAAGGGGAAGGTGCGCTCAACAATGTCCAGGAACGCACTGCTCGTGAGCCGATCGTACAGGTGCAGGACGAGAACCACAGGCCGTTCGCTGGAGCTGCCGTTCTGTTTGCGATTCACGGGGCAACCGGTGGTGCTGGAGCAGCGTTCGCCGGCGGAGCAAGTTCGCTCTCGGTGATCACGGATGCCAACGGTGTGGCCAAGGGAGTTGGTCTTCTGCCCAATCAAATCCAGGGATCGTGGCAGATCCATGTCACAGCTTCGTATGGCAATCTGACCACATCCACTACCATCAACGAATCCAATATCTTTAAGGCACTGCAGAATCAGCAGGAAAGCCCTTCACCGCAGAAGCCGGCGTTTAAGTGGCCGTTGTCCAAACCGGCGAGCATCGTGGGTGGTGTGGCGATTGGCGTAGTCCTGATCATCGTGTTCGCTGAACTCAGCACCAATAGCGGCACGAAAATAACCACAGGCAGTGGGACCGTCGGCGCGCCCACATACCGTCCGGGAATCCGTATTCGATTCTGACGCTGAAGAGTCGCGACTGACCCATGCCGCCGTGGCCCGCAAGTTTCCAAAGCCGGTGGGCACTCCTACCATGCACTGGCTTGGCCTTAAGCTGGAACTTCAAGGCTGGGCGCCTGCCATGACTGCACGAATTTTATCGCGCCATCAAAGGGCAGCGGTTTTGAAAAGAAGTAGCCCTGGATGTACTCGCAGCCCAACTCACGCAACAGGCTCGCATCGTGGGCCGATTCCACGCCCTCGGCAATCACTGTCATGCCAAGGTTCTGGGCAAGTCCAACGATGGATTTGACCAGGACGATGCTCCCAGGATGCGTCGACAGCGAGCGAATGAAGCTCTGGTCGATCTTCAGCGTGTCGATTGGAAAATAGTGGAGGTAACTCAGCGAGGAATAGCCGGAACCAAAGTCGTCGATTGAAACATTGACCCCGATCCCGCGGCACTTTTCCAATTCCGCTCGGGCTACCTCGGGCGCTTCCATAAGCAGCGTTTCCGTAATCTCGAGATGGATTTGTTTCGGATCTATCTTTTTCTCGTCAATCGTTGCTTTCAGATTCTTGAAGAGATTCGCCTCCGCAAAATCCTTTACTGAGAAGTTCACACCCACAAAGATTGGGCCGTCTCCGATCAGATCTGGAGATGCCGCGGCCTGTAGCTTAATCGCCGCGTCAGACGCGAGATCCAGGGCGAGGCGCGACATCTCGTTGATGAGGCCGCTCTCCTCAGCAACCGGAATAAAAATGCCTGGCGAGATCATGCCGTTGAGGGGGTGGGCCCAGCGCATTAAGGCTTCGAAGCCTGCGATTTTCATTTTTTGGATGTCGATTATGGGCTGATAGAAGAGAAGGAGTTCGCCGAGTTGGAGGGCGCGTTTGAGTTCGCTGTTGAGGCGGATGGTGGAGAGGGCAGTCTCATGGCTTGCGTCGCTGTTCTCGGCTGCTTCGGCGGCGGGAGTGGAAGACATGACGCGGATGGAATCGGTGCGGGCGATCATGTCGCGATAGCGGGAGGTGATGACGCGAATCACCATCTTGATAACTGGATCGGCGCTCTCGACGCGGTGGGCAAAGTCGTCACGGGTAATCTCGAGGACGGTGCAGTCATCGAGCGCGCGCACAGTCGCAGTGCGGGGTTTGTCGTCGATCATGGCCATTTCGCCGATGAGGGAACCGGGGCCGCGGGTGCTGATCTGAATCATCTGACCATCGCGCTGGACGAGGATTTCGACGTTGCCGCTGTCGATGATATAGGCGCACTCGCCGCGTTCGCCTTCGCGGATAAGGTCTTCGCCTTTGGCGTAGTGCTTCTTGTTTGCAGGGGACATGTCAGGGGATACCCGTGGGATCATCTTACGGCATTTTTCAGTCGCTGTAACAAAGGGATGTGGCGCATTCAACTGGATTGTGACGGATAGGGCAACGGGCACTTTCGGAGGCGCGAAATGGCTGCTTAAAGGGTTGCATTACATAGCTGAAAGGGTTGCTCAAGTGGTTACAAAACATGCGAAAAGGCTGCTCAAGCGGTTGTCTTTCGCGTCGACATGCACCTTGCGGGCAGCCTTTTCGATGTGTTTCGATTGCGTAGAATTGAACTAATCAAACGAAAGGATTGCTCAGAATTGAACGTTTTTTTTGAAAATGCGCTGATTTTGCATGGGATAGATGCGTAGTGCGTTGAAGATGAGAGAGTTATTTCGATTTTGTTTGCTGTGCAATTGCGCTCGAAAATGGCAGCACAATTCCACGTCTGCACCATTTGGCCGTTGGCTGCGGGCGGTCCCGCTCCTCGCGATGAAGCGCGCTAGCTTTGCTGAAGGCGTTTACTCGTAGCGCAGGGCTTCGATGGGGTCCATGGAGGCGGCTTTCCAGGCAGGGTAGATGCCGAAGATGAGGCCGATGGCGGCGGAAACCGCAAAAGCGATACTCACCCACATGAAGGAAAGTGCGGCATGCAGGAATGAATAGGCGTAATGCAGGATCAGGGTGAAGACTGCGCCAGCGAGAATGCCGATGATGCCGCCGACAACGCAGAGGGTGACTGCCTCAAGCGTGAATTGGAGGAGGATGTTCTTTTTGGTAGCGCCGATGGCTTTGCGGATGCCGATTTCGCGGGTGCGCTCGGTGACTGAGACGAGCATGATGTTCATGACGCCAACGCCGCCGACCATGAGTCCGACGCTGGAGACGGCGACCATGAAGAGGAAGAGGCCGCCGGTGAGCTGATTCCAGAGGCGGGTGAGCGAGTCGGGACTGAAGATGGCGAAGTTGTCGTTCTGCTCGAGGCGGACGTTGCGGCGGCGGCGAAGCAGTTCGCGAATCTCGTCCGTGACGAGTCCCTTGTTGGAGGGATCGTCGTATTTCACGGTGATCCAGTAGTCGAGAATCTCGGGATGGATCTTCGTGAAGGTCTCAAGCGGGAAGTAGACGGCGTTGTCCTGAGTATTGCGTCCACTGCCCAAGGGCTGGGGCTGGACATCGAGGACGCCGATGACGGTAAAGATGTCTCCTTCGACATCGATGTCCTTGCCGATGGGGGACTCGTTGGGGAAGAGGTCTTCCGCGGCGTCGTGGCCGAGGACGGCGACATTGGCGCGGCGCTCTTCTTCAGCGTCGGTCCACATGCGGCCTTCGAGGAGTTCGAGGTCCTGCACTTCTTTGAGCTGCGACGTGTCTCCATTGAGGATGGTGTTGGAAATCTTGTGGGTTCCGGCGCGAACCGAAACGCTGCCAAGGCCGGTTTGAAAATTCTGATAGGTCAATTCAGGATCGACGGCAAGGACGTGGGGAAGGCTGCGCATGGCGATGCCGTCGTCGCGGGTGAGCTTCTTGCGGTTGAGTTCCTCGGTGGTGGGGCGTCTGCCGAACGGCTCGAACTGGAAACACCATAGGTCGTTAGTGCCGAGTGATTTTACGAAGGTATCGATGTTGGAGTTGAGGCCGTTGATGGCGGAGGAGATGAGGATAACGGTGGAGATACCGATGGAGATGCCGAGCACGGTGAGACCGGAGCGTAGCTTGTTCTTACGCAGGGTCTCGAGCGCCATTTTTACGGATTCCCCTGATGCACTAAGGCGCATATCTAGAGCTCCGCTCGCAGGGCGGTGATGGGATCTAGTTGCGCGGCCTTGGCTGCGGGATAGACGCCGAAGAACAGGCCGACTGCGGTGGCGACGAAGAGACTGATGAAAATGGACCAGAGCTCGACCTGAGACGGGAACGAGATGATGAGCGTGATGATCTTGGCGAGGGAGATGCCCGCAATGACACCGATGACGCCACCAGCCAGAGACATGGTGGCGGACTCGATGAGGAACTGAAGCATGATGTCCTGCCGTCGCGCGCCAAGGGCCTTGCGGACGCCGATTTCGCGGGTGCGTTCGGTGACGGAGACAAGCATGATGTTCATGATGACGATGCCGCCGATGACGAGGGAGATGCCGGCAATGGCCACCACCACCGCGCCGAAGTTATTGAGCACTTTGCTGAGCAGGTTGCCGAAGGTGGCGCTGGTGTCGATGGAGAACGCGTCGGGCGTGCCGGGGGCGAGATGGCGTCGGGCGCGCATGATGGTGCGCAACTGGTCGATGACATTGTCCATGACCTCGCCGCCGCCGCCGGAGTTGACGTAGATATCGAGGGTGTGGTGCGCGTCGTAGGAGTGGAGAAAGGTTGAGAGGGGAATGGCGACCCAGTTGTCCATGCTCATGCCGAGCATTTTGCCCTGGCGCTCGCCAACGCCGATGACCGTATAGGGCGCTCCATCGATGCGGATTTCCTTGCCGAGCGGCTCCTGGTCGGCGATGACGTTGTCGACGACGTCGGCGCCGACGATGGCGACGTGGGCGCTGTGGTCGTCCTCGGATTCAGTGAAGGAGCGGCCCTGGTCAATGTTGAGGTTGGAGATGGGGGGCATGGTCCAGGTCCAGCCGCGCACGGTGGTGTCCGTGGTGGAGCGGGTTTGGTAGACGACTTTGCCTGTGGTGGTTCGCTGTGCGCCGACGGAGGCGCAAGACCGGCACTCATCGAGGATGGCGCGGTAGTCGTCGTAGGAGATATCGCGGCGCTTCTGGAAGGAGAGATATTCCTCAATGGTGATGAAGGTCTGCGGCATCTTGGTGACGGTGACGACGCTGGCGCCATACCTGTTGATCTTTTCGGTAACGAACCGCTTAGCGCCGTTGGTGAGGGTGACAACGGTGATGACGGACGCGACGCCGATGACGACGCCCAACAGCGTAAGGATGGAGCGGAGCTTGTTGGCCCAGAGGGATTGGAGCGCGAGTTTGAAGGCTTCTTTAAAGAGCATAAACGCCAGCTGTCAGTTCTTAGTTCACACTTCAGCACAATGGTAATACGGATCGCTGATCCGGTGCAGCGTTGGGGTGTCCTCCCTGGATTCGTGGCTTTATTCCTCGAGAATCAATGACCGTTCCCTGATCACTTAGAACTATGAACTGAGAACTATGAACTGCTTTATTCGTAGCGGAGGGCTTCGATGGGGTCGAGGTTGGCGGCTTTCCAGGCGGGATAGATGCCGAAGAGAAGGCCGATGGTGCAGGAGACGCCGAATCCAATGAAGACCCAGAGGGTGGAGAGCGTGGCGGGCAGGCCGATGGGGAGCAGGTAGACGATCCAGGTGAGGATAGAGCCGAGAAGGATGCCGATGACGCCGCCAACGGCGCAGAGGGTGACCGCTTCAGTAGTGAACTGGACGAGGATGGTCTGCCGGGTGGCGCCGACGGCCTTGCGAACGCCGATTTCGCGGGTGCGCTCGGTGACGGCGACGAGCATGATGTTCATGACGCCGACGCCACCAACCATGAGTCCGACGCTGGAAACGGCGATCATGAAGAGAACGAGGCCGCCGGTGAGCTGGTTCCAGAGCTTAGAGAGCGAGTCGGGTCCGAAGATCTCGAAGTTGTCGGGGGCTTCCACTTTAACCTTGCGGCGAATCCGGAGCACTTCACGGATTTCTTCCTCGACGAGAGACTTGTTTTTGGGATCGTCGTACTTGACGCCAATGTACATGTCCCTCTCTTCAGGATGCAGGTTATGAAATGTGCCGAGCGGGAAAAAGACCATGTTGTCAGCGGGGTTTTTACCGGTGCCGAAGGGCTGCTTGCGCTTATCGAGCACGCCGATGACGGTGTAGAGGCCGGTCTCGATATTGACATCTTTGCCGATGGCTGATTCCTGACCAAACAGCTGCTCCCAGGTGTCGTGGCCGAGGACGACGACGCGTGCGTGGCGCTGGTCCTCCTGGTCGGTAAAGAGGCGGCCCTCGCGAAAGACCAGCTCGGAGGTGATGGCCAGGTCGGCGGTGTCGCCCTGGAGGATGGTTCCAGCCACTTTTTTGCCGTTGTATTTGACGCTGACGTCACCCACGCTGAATCGCTTGTTGTAGTGCTGATAGGCCGCGTCGGCGCCGAGCACGTGAGGCAGGTTGCGGAGAGCCAGAGCGTCGTCGGGGGTCAGCTTTTTGCGGGTGAGCATTTCCGTGGTGGGTTTCACGCCCATCACCGGCATGTGGTAGATCCAGAAGACATTTGAACCGAGGGAACTTACCCAGTCGGAGACGCGGTTATTGAGGCCGTTGATGATGGAGGAGATGGTGATGACCGTGGTGACGCCGATGACGATGCCGAGGATAGTGAGGCTGGAGCGCAGCTTGTTTGTCCTCAGCGTGTCGAGCGCGAGCTTGATGGATTCGCGAGTTTGTCCTCGTGCCATGGAAAGATAGTTGTCAGGCGTCAGTATGCAGTTATCAGTAACCGGAAACACATCTGACCGCGCACTATGGTGGCGCGGATTCGAGTTTCTCGCTGTGATGAGGAACAGGCGACAGTGTGACAGATTGCAGATAACAGCCGAGGACTCCCGAGATCTGACAACTGATCACTGATCACTGACAACTTACAACTGCATTACTCGTAGCGGAGGGCTTCGATGGGGTCGAGATTGGCGGCTTTCCAGGCGGGATAGATGCCGAAGAGAAGGCCGATGGTGCAGGAGACGCCGAATCCGATGAGGACCCACAGAGTGGAAAGCGTGGCGGGCAGCCCGATGGGCAGCAGGTAGACGATCCATGTGAGGACCGCACCGAGGATGATGCCGATGATACCGCCGACGGCGCAGAGGGTGACCGCCTCAGTGGTGAACTGCGTGAGGATGGTGCGCTTGGTGGCTCCGAGAGCCTTGCGGACGCCGATTTCGCGGGTGCGTTCGGTGACGGCGACGAGCATGATGTTCATGACGCCGACACCGCCAACCATGAGTCCTACGCTGGAGACGGCGATCATGAAGAGGACGAGGCCGCCGGTGAGCTGGTTCCAGAGCTTAGAGAGCGAGTCGGGTCCGAAGATCTCGAAGTCGTCGGGCGCCTCGACCTTGACCTTGCGGCGGATGCGAAGCATTTCGCGAATCTCGTCTTCGACGAACGCCTTGTTCTTGGGATCGTCGTACTTGACGCTGACCCACATGTCCTTGTCTTCCGGATGCAGATTGTGGAAGGTATTCAAGGGAAAGAACGCGGCGTTGTCGTTGGGATTTTTGCCGCCGCCGAAGGGCTGCTTGCGCTTGTCGAGCACGCCGATGACGGTGTAGAGGCCGGTCTCGATATTGACTTCCTTGCCGATGGCGTTCTGGTCGCCGAAGAGCTCTTGCCAGGTGTCGTGGCCGAGGACGACGACGTGGGACGCGCGCTGGTCCTCGTCGTCGGTGAAGAGACGGCCCTGAATGAATGTGAAGTCGGAAACCAGAGCCACGTCGGCCGTGGAGCCCTGAAGGATGGTTCCGGCGACTTTTTTGCCGTTGTATTTGACGGCGACGTCGCCAACGCGGAACTGCGCCTTGACGTGCTGGTGTCCGCCGTCGGCGGCGACAACGTGGGGGAGGGTGCGCAGGGCGACAACGTCATCGAGGGTGAGCTTTTTGCGGGCGAGCTGCTCCATGGTGGGACGGACGCCGATGACGGGCATGTGGAATACCCAGAAAACGTTGGAGCCGAGGGAACTGACCCAGTCGGATACGCGGTTGTTGAGGCCGTTGATGACCGACGACATGGTGATGACGGTGGTTACACCGATGACGATGCCGAGGACGGTAAGCCCGGAACGCAGCTTGTTTGTCCTCAGTGTGTCGAAGGCCATCTTGATGGATTCTCTCGTCTGACCCTGTGCCATAAAAACAGCTCCTCGCTTCTTACATCTCTGCCCTGAGGGCGGTTACGGGGTCGAGTTTGGCGGCTTTGCTGGCGGGGTAGACGCCGAAAAAGATGCCGACGGAGGTGGCCATAAAGAGTCCCAGCAGGACGGCCCAGAGAGGCGCACTGGAGGGCAGGCCGACAAAGATGGTGAAGAGCTTGCCGACACCGACGCCGATGAGGACGCCGAAGATGCCGCCGAGCAGGGCCATGAGACCGCTCTCAAAAAGGAACTGGAGGAGAATGTCCTGCTGGCGTGCGCCGAGGGCCTTGCGGACGCCGATCTCGCGGGTTCGCTCGGTGACGCTGACCAGCATGATGTTCATGATGACCACGCCGCCAACGACCAGGGAGATGGAGGCGATGCCGAGGACGACCCAGGCAAAAAGGCCGAGCAGTTGGTTGGCGATGTCTAGGAACGTGTCGTTGGTCTCGATTTCGAAGTCGTCAGGGACGCCGACCGCATTGTGACGGCGGCTGCGCATGAGCACGCGGACCTGATCCTGGGCGCGCTCCATAACTTCAGGGCCGCCGGAGGCGCGGGCGTAGATGTCGACTGAGTCGTTATAGCCGTAGATCTGCTGGTAGGTGGTGATGGGCACGGCGACCCAGTTGTCCTGGGACTGGCCGAGGGTCTTGCCCTGGCGGTCGCCGACACCGACGACAGTGTAGGGGATGCCGTCGACGCGAATTTCACGGCCGATGGGGTCGCCGTCGCCGAGCAGGTTGTCGACGATGTCGTAACCGATGATGGCAGCGTGGGTGCCTTTGTCTTCGTCGGCGGGGGTGAAGCCGCGACCCAGGGCGATGTCGATGTTGTTGAGGGCGACCATGGTCCAGGTATAGCCGCGGATTTCAGTGTTGTTGCTGGAGTGGCCGTTGACGACGACGTTGGTGGACTTGGCCAGCAGCGCGCCGACTTCGGTGCATTGAGTGCAGTTGTCGCGGACTGCCTCGTAGTCTTCGAAGCGAAGGATTTTGCGCTTTTGAAAGCGGAAGTAGTCGTCCGCGGTGAAGATGACGCTGGACATGCGGGTGATGGTAAAGACGTCAGAACCGTAGCCAGAAAGCTTGGTGCTGACGTACTGCTTTGCGCCCTGGACCAGGGTGATGACCATGATGACGGAGGCTACGCCCATGACTACGCCGACGAGCGTAAGAATGGTGCGCATCTTGTTGGCGAAGAGCGATTGCAGCGCGAGTTTTAAGGCCTCAGTGAAGTGCATGGTCCGCTTTCTAAAAACAGATTACAGATGACAGGTTACAGATGACAGTTACGAAAACAGATGACAGATGACAGGTTGCTGATTTCGGTATTCACGGCAAATTCCGGTGGATATTCGTTGGACGGTTGCCAGGGCGTTCAGGCTTCGCCCTTGCGGAAGGAGAAACCGTGGCCGGGGCCTATTCCTTTTGTGGTACGCAAAGCGGGGCGCGCGGGTTCCGAGATGGGGGGCGGGGGGACGAAAAACTGTCGGCTGACCGCATTTTTTGGAAACCGGCTTTTGCCTGGCGTAGGATGGGTTGGAATTCTCGTCATCCCTGTTTCACTACCATTCCCACTCATGCCCTGCACGGGAGACAGTCATGAAATCCGCTGGATTGATTCTCGCATTTGCACTTATGTTTCCATCAATAGTTTTGTCCGCGGCATCCTCGACCCAGCCGCCGCTTCTGCTCCAGTCCCCTTCGCTTAGCCAGGAGAGAATCGCCTTCCTCTATGCCGACGATATTTGGACGGTAAGCCGAAACGGTGGCGAGGCCGAGCGCCTCACCTCGGATGGAAAGGTGACCGACGGCCCGTACTATTCGCCGGACGGCACGCAGATTGCGTACACAGCACACTTGAATGGTAACGACGATGTATACATCATTCCCGCCGGAGGGGGCATTCCGCGGCGTATTACCTGGCACCCCAGCGGCAGTGGCGCGGTCGGCTGGAGCCCCGACAGCAAAGATGTCCTGATCGTCAGCATGGCTTCCAGCTTCCGCCACTACTTCAGGCTTTTCCGCGTCCACGCCGACGGTACCGGCATCCCTGAGCCGCTGCCACTACCCTCAGGTTTTGAAGGCTCATTCTCGCCCGACGGCAAGTCGATCGCCTACCAGCCGTTTTTCAAATGGGAGCAGGCCTGGAAGCGCTACACCGGCGGCCAGACCACCCCGATCTGGATCGTCAACCTCAAGACCCTCGACCTGGTCAAGGTGCCGCGCGAGAACTCCAACGACTCCAACCCTGTCTGGGTCGGCAACTCGATCTACTTCCTCTCCGATCGCGACAGCACGGGGAAGAATCTTGGCCCGGTTACGCTCTATCGTTACGACACTGCTTCGCGGCTGGTGTCGCAGGTGGTCGCCAACACCGGCTTCGATCTGAAGTCTTTCCAGGCCGGTCCAGGGGCAATCGTTTATGAGCAGTTCGGTTCCATTCACCTGCTCGATCTGGCGACCAACGCTGACCGGGTGGTTTCCATCCAGGTGCACGGCGAACTGCCCAACCTCGCGCCGCATCGGGTCAGTCTGACTCCGGACCAGATTCAGAACTTTGGCATTTCGCCCACAGGCGCCCGCGCTGTCTTCGAGGCGCACGGCGAGATATTCACCGTTCCGGCGGAAAAAGGCGACACGCGTAACCTGACCCAGACACCGGGTGTGGCCGAGCGGGACCCCTCCTGGTCGCCCGACGGCAAAACCATCGCGTACTTTTCCGACGCCAGCGGCGAGTACCAGCTTTATCTGCATGACCAGACGGGCTTCAAGCCGCCGACGGTCATCGACCTGGGGCCCGATCCCAGCTTTTTCTATAAGCCCATCTGGTCGCCTGACTCGAAGTACATTGCGTACGCCGACAAGCACTTGCGCCTTTGGTATGTGGATGTGGCAGGGGGCAAGCCTGTTTTGGTGGACAAGAAGACATACGGTCTTTCATTTACCGACTTCGGCGCGGTCTGGTCGCCGGATTCGAAGTGGATCGCCTACCAACGCGATCTCGACAACCACTTGAACGCGATCTTCCTTTATTCGCTGGAGACGCACAAGTCAACCCAGGTCACGGACGGCATGAGCGATGCTTTCAGTCCGGCTTTTGACCCGAACGGGAAGTTTCTTTACTTCCTCGCCTCTACCGACGACGGCCCATCGAAGGCCATCTTCGAACTCTCTTCGCTCGACCGCGCGCAGACCACCGCGGCCTACGTGGTGGTGCTGGGAAAGTACGGCAACTCGCCCATCCCGCCAGAGAGCGATGACGAGAAGATCAAGGACGAGGTAAAGAAAGACGACGGCAAAGACAAGACGGACGCGGACAAGAAGGATGGCGACAAAGAGACAGAGAAGAAAGAGGCTGAAAAGAAGAACGGCGCCAAGAAAGACGACGCTGACAAGGATGCGGGCAAGGACAAGAAGGACACCGAAAAGAAGGACGCCGACAAACCGGCCGAGACCAAAATCGACCTGGAGAAGATCGGCGATCGCATCCTGTCGCTGCCGGTTCCGGCAAAGAACTACGGTGGAATCGCGGTGGGCAAGAGCGGCGTTCTTTTCCTGCTGGAGAATGCCCCGGTGGGCCGCCCTTCAAGCAATGAGAACGGTGATTCGGGCATTCGTGCCGTCTGGCGGTACACGCTGGACAAACGCAATGCGGAGCAATTGTTCTGGAATGTGGACGCCTTTATGACCTCTCAGGATGGTTCCAAGGCGCTGATTGGGCGACGCGGCGGCTGGGCAATCGCTTCGACCGACGAGCTAAAACCCGGCGACAGCTCTCCAGGCAAGCAATTGAACCTTGGCGGATTGCAAACCATCGTCGATCCACGCGCGGAGTGGCGGCAGATCTACCATGAAACCTGGCGCATTGAGCGCGATTTTCTATACGATCCTAAAACCCACGGCCTGAGCATTCCCAAGATCGAGGCCAGGTACAAGCCCTACCTCGACGGGCTGGCCTCGCGTTCCGAGTTCAGCTACCTCTGCGCCGAGATGCTGGGCGAGATCACCATCGGGCATATGTACATCGATGGACCGTCTCAGCCGGAGAATTCGCCCAAGACCGGCCTGCTGGGCGCGGACTACAAGGTGGCGAATGGGCGCTATCGCGTCGCGAGAATTCTCGGCGGACAGAACTGGACCCCCGGGCTGGCTTCGCCGCTGACTCTACCCGGTGTCTATGTCCACGAGGGCGCTTACCTGCTGGCCGTGAATGGCCGGGAGCTGCATGCGAGCGACAACCTCTATGAGTTCTTTGACGGTACGGCGGGCAAGCAGACGGTTCTTCACATTGCGTATAACCCCGACGGCAAGGATGCCCGCGACGTAACGGTTGTTCCCATTGCAGACGAGGATGGCCTGCGCAATGTGGATTGGATCGAGTCTAACCGCCGCAAGGTCGACGAGCTCTCCGGCGGCAAGGTGGCCTATGTCTATATGCCCAACACGGGTGGCGCGGGCTACACCAACTTCAATCGCTACTTCTACGCGCAGCTCGACAAGCAGGGACTTTTGCTGGACGAGCGATGGAATGAGGGTGGCCTGTGGGCCGACTATATTGTGGACGTACTGCAACGCACGCGGCTTGCCGGATTCATTATGCGCGACAGCAAGTTGATGCAGGACCCGGTGGGCGCAATCCTGGGGCCCAAGGTAATGCTCATCAACCAGAACTCCGGCTCCGGCGGTGATGCCATGCCCTGGTACTTCAAGAAGGCAGGCATCGGCAAGCTGGTGGGCACGCGCACGTGGGGCGGCCTGGTCGGCATAGGCGGCTATCCCACGCTGCTGGATGGCGGCGATGTTACCGCGCCCAGCTGCGCATTTTTCGGACTCAACGGCGATTGGGAGGTGGAGAACCACGGCGTTGCTCCTGACGTGATGGTGGAGGAGCTGCCGAAAGATGTGGCCGCGGGACACGACCGGCAACTGGAAACGGGTGTGCAGATAGTGATGGACGAGCTGAAGGCGCACCCGGTGCCGCCGATTCCGATTCCGCCTTACCCGAACTATCACAGGGACGATGGGCTGGGGTTGCAGTAGGGGGTCAGCGCGAGTGTGGGCGACCGGCTTCGTGCGTCCCTATTGACCGGAACTGCCGAAGCCTTTATCGGCGCGGTTGGAGTCTTCGAGGGCGGGGACTTCTTCGATGGTTCCGGTGAGGACGGGGACGGGAATCATCTGGGCGATTTTCTCGCCGGCCTTGATGCCGAGGGCGATGTCTCCGAGGTTGGTCATGAGGATGAGGATCTCGCCGCGGTAACCGGCATCGATGACACCGGCGGTGGTGGCGATGCCCTTGGCGGCCATGGAGGAGCGGTCGCGGACGAGCAGGCCGAGTGCGGCGCCAGTAGTGGGATGGCGGGCTTCAACGGCGATGCCGGTGCGGACACGGACGGTGGAGCGTGGGGCGAGTTCAGTGGCTTCGAGGGCGAAGAGGTCGTAGCCGAGGTCTTCGCCGGGGTGGGCCACGACGGGGAGCTTGGCGGCGGGGTCAAGAAGTTTTACGCGCAGCATGTTTTCATCTTAGGGCAGCGGTGGGGCTGGGTTGTGTGGGACAGATTCATGGAGCGGTTGCGGACACCTGACGATCCCGGCAGCCTGCACCCATGAGCACAAGCGAACGCTGCGCAAAGGGTGAGTAGACGAGAAGCGTAGTGCAGGCAAGCGCGAGGCCGTAGTTGATGTGGTGAAGAAGCAGGAACGGCGAGAGCGCCCAAAGCACGTCGAGGGCGAGCAGGAACGGCCAAATTTTGAGGAACTTTTGATTCACTCCCGGCGCATGGAAGATAACGGCGCAAAGCACGAAGGCGCGGACGGGAATCATGATGGCGGCAGTGGTGACAAGGGTGTTGAATGCCAGGGCTGCATTGGGCAGTGGGGCAAAGAGGTCTTCGATCTCGGCGAGGTTGGCGAGCGCCCCGACATAGAAGCCGATATACATTAATTGCATCAAGACGAAGAGCGTTTGCACAACGCGGTGCGAGACCTTTGGAAGGTCCTCTGGACTGGCCAGAATGTTGGGGAATCTGGTGTCGGGTTTGGGTGGAATAGCCTGTTTTTCGTCGGGGGTTGGTGCTTCTTCCTGTGAGGCAAGGTTCTCGAGTGAGGCCGGATTCTCGGGAGTTGAAGGGGAAGGGCTTTCGTCGAGCGGGATCTGTTCAACGGGAGCAACGAAGCGATATCCGCGGCGGGCCAGGGTTTCGACAAACCTGGGGCTGGCGGCCGTGTCCCCGAGGGCCTCGCGGATGCGATTGATTGCTGAGTTGACGCCGTGTTCGTAGTCAACAAACGTTCCGTCGGGCCACAGCTCGCGGGAGATTTCTTCGCGCGTGATTAACTCGCCGCGTCTCTCCAACAGCATGAGGAGTACCTGAAACGGCTGCGCGTTGAGCCTGATGCGGAGTCCCTGGCGCCGAAGTTCGCCCGTGGCGGCATCTGCTTCATATGCTCCGAAGCGATAGCGCCGGGCTGACAGTGGGTCGTTCATAGCTCACGGTTCAGTGTAGCCGACAGCGATCTCATCCGGAGGTGAAGCGGAATGTACAACTTTTCTGAAGTTCAACTTCCTGAAGCACTTGCACGGTGAGAAACAATCGCGAACAGATGAGATTCCATGCATTGCGTTGGCGGACGAGTTGGGAGCAAGGTGCTGGTCATGAAGCGGCACTTAATCTCGAATTCGCCAACGCTCTCGGGCGCCTTCTCTTTATGCTGCGTGTCGATTGGCCTGGTATTTCTGGCTGGCGCCGGCCGAGCAATAGCAGAGCCCACACCGGCAGCCTTTGCTGCTTACAACTCCTATGTTGGCGTTGTTGAGACCAGGCTGGCGAAGCAGCATCGGTCACAGAATGGCTTCGTTGCAGCCGGATCGTCGGCCTCGCAAGATGAGCTGCGCCTGCGCCGGGGCGAGTTGATTGTGGAGCAGCTGACGCCTGCAACGGGTGTGGATCTGCCGGGAGCTATGCTGCACCACTGGCGCGGTGCCGCGTATGTGGCTGGGGCGAAGGTTGCTGACTTCGAGCGGTTGACGCGGAATTTCAACGCCTATCCGATTTATTTTTCGCCGCAGGTCGTCGAGGCAAAGGTGCTCTCCGGGGAAGGCGATCGGCTAAAGGCGACGATGCGGGTTCGCCAGCGCCATGTGATCACTGTGGTGATGGATACGGCTTATGACGTCGTGTTTGGGCGGTTCGACGCGCGGCACGGATACAGCATGTCGCGCAGTACGCGGATTGCGGAGATTGAGGGAGCCGGTACAAGCGACGAACGAGCCCTGAGTTCGAGCCAGGAACATGGTTTTCTGTGGCGGCAGAACACCTACTGGAGCTACGAGGAGCGGGACGGCGGGCTGACGATGCAGATTGAATCGATCTCGCTTACGCGCTCCATTCCAACCGGTTTGGGGTGGGCGGTTGGGCCGTTTGTGGAGAGCGTTCCGCGCGAGTCACTGGAATTCACGTTGCGCTCAGTGTGCAATGCGCTGCGCAAATGATTCGGCGGGGGACGGAGATGGAACGACGAGGAGAAATCCGGAAAGGAAAACGAGGATGAATACGAAATGGGCAACAACGAATGACGCGGCTTTTATCCCAGCGCGCCGGATGAACCAGGCGCTGACAGCTGAAGTGGAGAAGCGCGCTTTGCAGTGGATGGCCGAGCGGACGCCGCGGTGGGTGAGCTCAGACCAGCTCACGGCACTTGGTTTGGGGGCGCAGGTTGGGGCGGGCGTTTGCTATGCGCTGGCACGCTACGATCGCCGAGCCGTGCTTCTGGTGATACTGTGCCTGGCGCTGAACTGGCTTGGAGACAGCATGGATGGGACGCTGGCGCGCGTTCGGCGACAGCAGCGTCCGCGCTACGGCTTCTACGTTGACCACATGGTGGACATTTTTGGATCGGTGGCGTTGATGTGCGGGCTTGGGTGCTCAGGACTTCTGCACTGGCAAACGGCGATGGCGATGCTGGTCGCGTTTCTTCTGCTGTCGAGCGAGAGCTACCTGGCAACTTATACGCTGTCGCGCTTCGAACTTTCACAAGGCATGTTCGGTCCTACGGAGATTCGGATTCTGCTGATCATGGGAAACTTTGCGCTGCTGCACAGTCCGTACTCGACTCTGTTCGGACATAGGATGCTGCTGTTCGACCTTGGAGGGACGATTGCTGCGGCAGGCATGTTCGCGATGGCGATTGTTGTGGGTGCGCGCCATACGGCGCAACTGTATTGCGAAGAGCCGTTGCATGTGCAGGAGCCGCTGCCATGAACACGTTTGTCCGCTGGGGGAAATTCAACCTGGTGGGAGCGATGGGGATGGTGTTGCAACTGGCAGCGCTCGCTTGCTTTGACCGCTGTGCGCCGGGACACTATCTTTACGCTTCGGCTGCGGCCATTGAACTGACGCTGTTGCACAACTTTGTTTGGCACATTCGTTACACATGGCGCGATCGCCGCGATGGCTCGGCACTTTGGATCCAATGTGTCCGGTTTCATCTTTCGAATGGGCTGGTTTCCATGGTGGGGAATCTCGCGATCATGCGCATCCTGGTGGATGAGGCTCATATGCACTTGCTGGCTGCGAACATGATGGCGATTCTCTGCTGCTCGATTATGAACTTCTGCCTCGGAAATCAGTGGGTGTTTGCGGGCGGTGCGTAATCACGGCACCAAGGTCAGGCGCGGAGGTCGAGCTCGATGGCGTCGATGAGGGGAACGAGCCAGACGAGGAGCGCCTGGTGGGACGGGTGCTGGACGTATGCATCAAGGGCTGCCTGGTCCTGGAAGCGCATGATTCCGCCGAAGGTGTAGCCTTTGCCGCGTGGGGAGATGTTGGGGCCGACATCCGTCTCGAGCAGGCCGGGGATGGTTCCCTGAAAGGCGCGGATGTCGTGGGTCGCCTTTTCCTTCTGCGCGTCCGTGGTTTCAGGCTTCCACTGAAAGGCAAAGACGTGAAAAACGTTGAGGGCTGGGTCTGCTGAGGGAGACGCGGCGGCGAGGCCGGCGGGCAGGAGCGTGGCGGAGGCGGTGAGGGCAGTGTTGCGCATCAGGTTACGGCGAGTGATTCCGGACATGCGGATCTCCTGACTTAGAGGATGGCATGGCGGGAGCGGGTGGGCAAGATTGCCGGGAGATTGGGAAAGGGGACTGCAGAAAGTGGTCAGCCCCGGCGGGGAGATTCCCGGCCGGGGCTGTCAGTGTTGTGAAGGAATTCGGCAAAAGGACCTGTAAGCCGAATTCTGTCGTGTGCGGTCATTCGTCTAGGCGCCGCGTTGCCGCGGACACTCATCAGCGACCTACCCGGAGGTTTCGGCCATTGCATGAAGCAGCCTTACGGTGTCGGGCCGACGCCGAACATGAGCATTGCTCCGAGCCCATGTATCCCTCCCTATTTGGTCTTGCTCCGTGTGGGGTTTACCCTGCCCCCGGCGTTACCGCCGGAGCGGTGCGCTCTTACCGCACCATTTCACCCTTACCCCGGCGCTGAGGCAGCAAGCTGCTTCAGGGTGATCCTCGACGCGTAGCCTGAGGTGCGCGCGAGGGGTAGCCGAGGCGGTATCTTTTCTGTGGCACTGGCCGTCCGCGGGATTTGAAGCCCACGTCCCGGACGTTATCCGGCACACTGCCCTGCGGAGTTCGGACTTTCCTCCCCCGGTTGGCTTCGCTTGCGCGAGGACTTCCGGCAGCGACCGCCCGGTCCTCCTGCCAGTAGGTAGTTTACCGCAGTGGGGGTTTACCGGCCTTGTGTCAAAGGCATTTGCTCATTCTCCGAGAACAGTGAAGAGTTTGCGGAAAAACTCGTAGAAGGCCGGAATCGCTGGGCGAACCGTAGCAGGGGCTGAAGCCCGGCTCATTCTATTGGCTCTTATCGGCCCGGCTAAAAGCCGTGCCCTTGTTACACAGCCTTCGAAGTTGAGCCTTCAGTGGCAGCGCTGAACGGCCAAAACCGTCACGTCGTCTAAATGCGGGCCGCCGTTGGTGAATGCCCGCACGTCGTCAAGACAGGCGGCGATCAACTCCGCAGGCTGCCGCCCAACCTGCTGGTGCACCAATGTCATGACACGGTCTACGCCGTACTCATCGCTCTCGCTGGTGGCTTCAGAAAGGCCGTCTGTGTAGAGGAACAACGTGTCGCCAGCTTCCAGTTGTACGCTCGTGGGGGAAAACGCTGTATCCATGAACATCCCCAGCGGCATACCGGTAGATTCAATACGAAGCGCGCGGTTGTGCCCAACGACGATTGCAGGGCAATGACCGGCGTTGTGGATTTGTACCTCTCCGGTTGGCTTGGCCAGCCCGCACACCAGAGTGGCGTACTGTCCCGAAAGTGTGCTTTCACAAAAAAAGCGATTGACGTGAGTGACAACCTGGCCGAGCGGCAGGGCCATCTGGGTCAGGCTGCGGAACAAGGCGTGAAGCTGCGCCATCAACATGGAAGCGGCCACACCCTTGCCGGAGACATCACCCAACATGAAGAGGAGTTGCCCGTCGGACTGGATCAAGTCGCAATAGTCGCCGCTGACAGGGCCGACGGGCTCGAAGTGATAGCTTGTATCCCACCTGCCTACGCGCAGGCCCTTTTGCGGCAGCAAATTGCGCTGCACCTGGGAAGCCAGGTTGAGGTCTCGCTCGAGCATGGTTCGTTGATGCGGGGTCAGATGGTCCAGACAATACTGCACCAATGGATCGGCGAGCAAACGGTCCTGCTCAATTGAGTCGCGGCACTCCAGGCATAGGCCATAGGTGCCTTCGGCCATGCGGTCCAGCGCCGAATCTACTTCGCGCAAGAGGTCTGCCAAGCCGGAGTTGCCCGGCGCAGAGGCGACCGCTAATTCCAACCGGCGTTTGCGCTCATCCAGTTGACCCTGCAGGAAACCGAACTCTACAGCAGCCATCAGAATCTCCCTTGGTCCAAAGTATGGGTGTTTGATTCCTCAAGGCCTGTTTGCGATGCGGGTTTCGCAGCCGCGGTTTGTGGAAGGTTAGTCTAGCACTCTGCTGAGCACAAAGGAGAAAAGGCAAGTGAACCTCAATTTCGCTCCGGCGAATAGTCTTTCATTGGGTCTTTCGGCGGTCTGCCTAGTCGTCGTCGGGGTGGGGACGAGGGGATTTCCTGGCAGTGCTGGCTTTGGATTTGGTTTCGCGAGTTGGCCTGGAATCGGTTTTGCGGTCGAGTTGCGTCAGCTCTCGCTGCATCTTGAGGTAGTTGACGAGCCGAGCGGGCTCGATGGCGGCCGCGGTGACCGCGCAGCCCGGCTCGGCCCTGTGCGTGCAGTCGCGAAAGCGGCAAAGCTGCGCCAGTTGTCGAATATCGTCGAAGGTGTCCTGAAGTGCTCCGGAGGGCTGATTGGCCTCAGCCCACAACTGAATCTCGCGCAAGCCCGGGAGGTCCATGAGCAGCCATCCGCCGGGCATGACGAAGAGCTGGCGGGTGGTGGTGGTGTGGCGGCCACGGCTGTCAGAGGGGCGAACGGCAGTGGTGGCCTGGCGGTTATCACCGAGAAGGCGGTTGAGGATGGTGGACTTGCCGACGCCCGACGAGCCGATGAGGGCGGCGGTCTGGCCGGGTGCTAGCTGGGCTGGAAGAGCGTCGAGGCCGTGATCGGATAAGGCGCTGATGGGAATGATGGTGACGGCGGGGCTGAGGAGCTGGGTGCTGGCGACGATGGCATCAAGATTGAGGGAAAGCTCCGCGGCGAGGTCGGATTTGTTGAGCAGGACGACGGGGCGCGCGCCACTTTCCGCGGCCATGACGAGATAACGCTCGATGCGGCGGGGGTTGTAGTCGCGATCGAGGCCGCTGACGATGAACAGGACGTCGATGTTGGCGGCGAGGACCTGTTCGCGAATCTCGCGCTCGGGCTGCTTGCGGGCGAGCTTGGATTTGCGGGCAAGGACGCGGTGGATTACGGGGTCGCCGGAGCGGAGGAGAACCCAGTCACCCACGGCGGGCCAGAGAGCGCCGGATTTGCGGAGCTGGCCGGTGACGCCGGCTTCCAGTTCGCCGGTTGCGGTCCAGATAAGGAAGCGGCCGTGGTTGGCGGAGGCTACGCGGCCGGGAAGGCCGTTGGCGGGGGTGAGCTGGGACTGGAAGAAAGTGGACCAGCCGATGGATTCGAGTGCGGTGTGAGCGGGGTCAGTCGCATCGGGGTTGGTCTGGCTGGGGGCGATGGAGTCTGAAGTCACCGATCTATCTCTCGTGGATGCAGGGAAGGGACACACCTCAGTCAACCTCGGTCGAGGAGGCAGTGTTTGAGAGGGGCAAATTAGACAATGACGTTCAGCGGCGCTCCGTTTAGAGACACTTTACCAAATTCGCCAGCGAGCAGGCACCGCGAAGTTCGATGTTGGGACTGAAGCGAATGATTTGAATCGAGTTGCGGGGCGGGGCCATCTGGTTTTCTAATGACCGGGTGCGGAACAACCTTTAATTGAGGAGAGTGCTTATGAAGATTGTTGCGGCGATTGCGCGTTACCTGCCGGGGCTGATGTTTGTGGTGTTTGGGTCGAACAGCTTCCTACATTTCATCCCTCAGGGGTCCCCTATGCCGGGAAATGCCGGCATTTTTGTGAATGTGCTGATGGCGGCGCACTATTTCTACGCAGTCGGCGCAGTGATGGTGATTTCCGGGCTGCTCTTGCTGATCGGCAGGTTTGTGGCGCTCGGCCTGACGCTGCTTGCTCCCGTGCTCTTCAACATTCTGCTGTTTCATCTTTGTATGGCGCCGAGCTCGATCTGGATGGGCGTGTTTGCGACGCTGCTTTGGTTCCTGGTGTTCTGGCAGCATCGGGTGGCGTTCGCCGGGCTCTTCCAGGCGAAGCTTGCCGAGTGAGGAGGCGCGGCCTTTGAACCGGTGGGCTGACTACAATCAGAAGCAGCGATGATTCAGTATCTGTATCTCGGGCGGGTGGTGTACGACGAGGGGCTGCGGCTTCAGGCGGAGATTGCCGCACTGGTGGGTGCTGGTCGTCTGAAGAACGTGTTATTGCTTCTGGAACATCCAGCGGTGCTGACGCTGGGGCGGAATGCGAACCGCGCGAATGTGCTGGCCAGCGATGAACTGCTGGAGGCGCGAGGGGTGACGCTGCACGAGATTAATCGCGGCGGAGATGTGACCTATCACGGGCCGGGACAGCTGGTGGGGTATCCGATCTTCGATCTGCGGAGCATGCGGGCGCCGAGCGGCGGACGGATGGGGCCGGTGGATTTTGTGCGGGGGATGGAAGAGGCGCTGATCCGGCTGTGCGCGGGGTTCGGGGTCCATGCGGGACGGGTGAAGGGGATGACTGGCGTTTGGATAAGACAGGGACTAGCCACCCCGGCGAGCACAGATCGCTCGCTGGGGATCCCGGTAGGGACTGACGGGCCCGGGACTGGGGACCCGGCTGCGGGCCCGGAACGGAAGATTGGGGCGATTGGGATTCATGTGGCGCGGGGTGTTACTTCGCATGGATTTGCGTTCAATGTGACTACGGACTTGAGGGACTTCGAACTGATTGTTCCTTGCGGGATCCCGGATCACGCAGTGACGAGCCTGGAGCGTGAGGTTGATGCGGGCGTGAAACTGCCGGGGCTGGAAGCGGTGGCGGACGCGGCGGCACGGCAGTTTGGGATGGTGTTCGGCGAGCGGGTGCTGGCCGTAGAAAGCCTTGATGCGCTGCGGACGATGGCGGCGCGGGAGTTTCCGGCGGAGGACACGCCAGTGCGAGTTCCGGCTGAGGTTGAGCGGCTGCTGGGTGGGGCGGAGCGCCCGGTTCGGTCGTGAATGGGTTGGGATCAACGAACATCAACATCGCGCACCTGATCTGCGCGGTGGGCAGAGATTTATAATCCGGCTGGGGCCGGATGCGCATTTGTGTCCCGTTTTAGCCAAGAGAGGAACGCATGCCAACCGACGTGGTGATGCCGCAGATGGGCGAGTCGATTTTTGAGGGCACCATTACGCGGTGGCTCAAGAAGACCGGGGACGTGGTGGAGAAAGACGAGCCGCTATTCGAGATTTCGACGGACAAGGTGGATGCGGAGATACCGTCGCCGGTGGCGGGCGTGCTGAGCGAAATCAAGGTGGCCGAAGGGGAGACGGTTCAGATCCATACGGTGGTTGCGGTGGTTGAAGAACAGGGACCAGGGAATAGGGAACAGGGGATAGAAAAGCACGAGGGGGCAGCGATCAAGGATCAGGGATCATCTTCGTCGGCGGGTGTGGATGTGGTGATGCCGCAGATGGGCGAGTCGATCTTTGAGGGCACGATTACACGGTGGCTTAAAAAGGCCGGAGATGCGGTGGAGAAGGATGAGCCGCTGTTCGAGATTTCGACGGATAAGGTGGATGCGGAGATTCCATCGCCGGCGGCGGGAATCCTGAGCGAGATTAAGGCCGGCGAGGGAGAGACGGTTCAGATCAATACCGTGGTTGCGGTGATTGCGGCACAGGGATCAGGGGTCAGGGATCAGGGGTCAGTAGCTGCGACACCGGGGACTGAAACCCCGTTGCCGATTGCAACTCAGGTTGCGGCCGAGTCCGCGCCGCAGGCACCTGCGAGCATAGAGCCGGAAGCGCCGATTGCTGAGTTGAACGGACGGGACCGGGTACGGTCGTCGCCGCTGGTGCGGAAGATTGCACAGGAACACAAGCTGGACTTGCGGCGGGTTGCCGGGACGGGCTCCGTGGGGCGGATTACGAAAGATGACGTGCTGCGGCACCTGACTCAGCATCGGGCGGGAAGCGCTGCGGCTGCGAAACCTGTCGCGAGCGAGACGGCTGCGGCGGCAACGGAGCGGGCGGCCGCGGCGCAGGCGTCGAAGATGCCGGGGCAGGTGGTTCCACTGAGCCGGATGCGGGCGATTATTGCCCAGCGGATGGTGGAGAGCGTGGCCATTGCCCCGCATGTGTACTCCATTTACAAGATCGACATGACGCGAATTGCGCGGCTGAGGGAACGGGAAAAAGCCCGGTTCGAGCAGAAGCACGGAGTAAAGCTGACCTATATGCCGTTTATTGCGGCGGCGGCGGCTGAGGCTCTGCGGCGGTATCCGATTGTGAATGCTTCGCTGAAGGATGGGTCGATCCACTATCACCCGCATGTGGATTTAGGGATTGCGGTGGCGCTGGAGTGGGGCCTGATTGTGCCGGTGGTGAAGCAGGCTGAGACGCTGAGCTTTGTGGAACTGGCGAAGGCGATGGCGGACCTGGCGGAGCGGGCGCGGACGAAGAAATTGAAGCCGGAAGAGGCGTCGGGGTCGACGTTTACGCTGACCAACTCAGGGGTGTTTGGCGGGGAGTTTGGGACGCCGATCATTAACCAGCCGGAGTCGGCGATATTGGCGATTGGCGGGCTGAAGAAGGAAGCCGTGGTGCTGACGGATGCGGAGGGCAACGACACCATTGGCGTGCGCGCGATGCAGAGCTACTGCCTGGGATTTGACCATCGTCTGATTGATGGGGCGGATGGGGGCAAGTTTATGAGTGCGTTCAAGCGGACGCTGGAGGGATGGGAGCGGGAGATCGGGTAGGGCGCGGTTCCTCTAGCTTTCATCGACCGAAGACATGCAGCTTCCGCAGAGTTTGGCCTTTGGGGTTCGTAGCGGTCTTTGACAGTGTTTGCAGGGTGGACCGTAGAGCGAGAGACGGTGATGCATGATGGCGTTTTCGTGGAGTTCTTTCATCCCGGTAAGACGCTCGTACTCATCGCGAACAGGGCGGAATCGCTCGGGGATGGACACGTCTTTCAGCGGAACTCTATGGCGCTCGCGGAATTCCTTAGTGGCCCTGATCGATTCCATATAAAGAAGCCTGATCTGTGCATACTCGTCTTCATCGAGCATGGGCATCTCGCATTTACAGCGCCAGCACCAAAGCATTTGCATGCAATCATGCCTTGGAACGGTCTGCGATGTTGACGATGTGGCTGTCGCCGTCTCGGCCTAATTCGTCAGCGGCCTCGACGTATTCGCGGATAGCGGTCTGGATGTTGGCGAGGGCTTCTTGTTCAGTGGCTCCTTGCGACCAGCAGCCGGGGAGGCTGGGGCAGGAGACGCTGTAGCCTTCATCCGAAGATTGAAGAATCACCCCATACTCTGCCATACGAGTTATCGTACACCCGCGTAAGCAAGAAGATCGGTCCGGGAAAAACCCCGGACCGATCCTCAGCGTTTTTATTCTTTGTTTTGCGCAGTTGTCGGGGTAAATCCCCGGCCTACCGCTCCAAAGCCGTCGATTGCGCAGGATCGCATAGTTGTCAGGGATGAATCCCCGACTTACCTCCCCGCGGCCCAGGCGATGCCGTCGGTGCCTTTGCCGGTTTCAATTTTGCGGGTGATTTGCCAAGTTCCGAGATCGAACTTCGATTCGGTGTGCGAGGCGACACTGGAGATCCAGGCGAATTGGTTGCCGGGTTGGGCCAGAACCTCTTCGGGGTCGGCGGGAGTATCGATGGTGCGGACGACTTTCATGGCGGCGATGTCGACGATGGCGAGCTTGTTCAGCGTGGGGATGGTGACGAGGAGGAACTTGCCGTCGGTGGTTGGTGCGGTGCCGTAGGCGATGCCGGGGAGTGGGACCCAGTGGGCGACCTGGTTGGTGCGGGTGTCGATGGCGGCGAGGCGGGGTTGGGTCTGGTCGGCGGTGAAGACCCAGCGGTCGTCAGGGGTGATAGAGATGCGCTGGGTGTTTCCGCTGATGGGGATGATGGTGAGGAGTTTGCGGCTGGGGATGTCGAGGACGGAGACGGTGCCGGGGCCGACGTTGGCGGTGTAGCCGCGGAGACCATTGTGCGAGAGCGCAAGCATGTGCGACTCGGGCTGGCCGGTGGGGATGGAGCCGACGATTTTGAGAGTTTTGGGATCGATGAGGGAGATGGAGTGGTCGAGTTCGGTGGTGACGTAGAGAAGGCCGTCTTTGGGTCCGAAGATGGGCATGTGGGGACGGACACCGTGGCCGAAGTCGAGGTTGCCGACGATTTTCTGGGCGGCGATATCGATGACGATAAGGTTGCTGCCGTCGGTGCCGGGCTTGCCGACGCCGGAGTTGCCGTAGATGGGGACATAGGCGAGGCGGCCGTCGGGCGAGGCGATAACCTCATGGCCGGTTGTGCCGCCTTCAGGGACCGAGGCGAGGACAGTGCCGGAGACGGGATCGACGATGGCGAGGCTCTGCTCGCCTTTTTGCGCTACGAGGAGGCGGGATTGCGAGTAGGCGGTTGGAGAGATGAGGGACAGGAGCACGAACAGACTTGCCAGACTTAACGACTTCAAGGGAACCTCCGAGAGCACCAAACGAATATATCGCAGCGAAGGTTCGAATGACCGGACGACACCCACGTCCTAACGATCCGGGGAGATTGCTGCCGGATTGGCTATGGCGAACACGGATGGGTTATGGAAAGATAGGTTGCAAGTGTGCGGAGGATCTGCGATGAGGGGAAGCTCGTTCTGGCTGAATTGCTTCGCCGCAATTCTCTTCGCAGTGGGCGCGTTCCTGACGGTGAGTAAAAGCGCAAAGCGAACGGGCGCACTGGATCGAGCAATCGCGTTCGGCCCGTTCTTTTTTGGATGGCCGCTGGCGGTCTTTGGCGCACAGCATATTGTGTTTCTGAAGGACGTGGTGAACGGCGTGCCGGCGTGGATGCCTGGGCACCTGTTCTGGGCCTTGCTTGTGGGGATCGCGCTGATTGCTGCTGCGCTGAGCCTGACTACTGGGATCATGGCGGACCGGGCAGCCCTGATGACGGGCGTGATGCTGTTTTGCTTTGTGCTGATGATCTACGTGCCTAACCTGGTCGAGAATCCGGGAGACCTGGCGGTGACGCAGTTGCTGCGGGACTTGTCGATGAGTGGAGGCGCACTGGCGTTGGCGGGAACGCTGGCCAAGAAGGGCAAGTGGAGCAGATTTGGTTGGATTGCGACAGTGGGGCGGTACTTCTTTGCTGTTGGGATTGTGGACTTCGGGGTAGAGAACTTTGTGCATCCGGAGTACGCGCCGGTTGTGCCGGAGCCGGGTTTGATGATGCCGGCGTGGATTCCTGCGCACATGGCGTATGCCTGGTTCACCGGGGCAATTCTGGTCCTGTGCGGTGTGGCGATGATTGTGAGCTTGCGAACGCGGTTGGCAGGGGTGGTGGCGGGGATTGCGTTCTTTGCGCTGGTGGTCTTCTTCTACTTGCCGATGGAGGTTGTTCATCCGTCGATTGAGATCAGCGGGGAATTGGATCAACTGGCACAAGCGCTGGCTATGAGCGGTGCGGCGTTGCTGGTTGCGGGAGCGGAAAAAGCAGATTACAGATGACAGTGTGCGGGATCGCTCTATATCTGAGAAGGATTGAATGAGAGCAGCAATCGAGAACCAAAGTGCAATTGAAGCGGCGCTGGGCGAGCTGCACGCTTTGCTGGGCGAACGGGTGACGGCGGCACAGGTTGTGCGGGAACATCACAGCCACGGAGAGAGTACGCATGTGCCGGGACTGCCGGACCTGGTGTGTTTTCCGCAAAGCACGGACGAGGTGAGCGGGATTGTGAAAGTGAGCGCGCGTCATGGGTTGCCAGTGGTGCCGTTTGGCGCGGGGACTTCGCTGGAAGGACACGTAAACGCGCTGCGGGGCGGCATCTGCGTGGACATGCGGCAGATGAACCGGGTGCTGCGAGTCAGCATTGACGATTTGGACGCGACGGTGGAGGCGGGGATTGGCAGGCTGGCTCTGCAGAAGGCGCTGGAGAACACGGGGTTAACGTTTTTTATCGATCCGGGGGCGGACGCGACGATTGGCGGGATGGCGTCGACGCGGGCCTCGGGGACGACGGCTGTGCGTTACGGGACGATGCGGGAGAACGTGCTGGGGCTGACCGTGGTGTTGGCGGATGGGCGGATGATCCATACCGGGACACGGGCGCGGAAATCGAGCGCCGGGTATGACCTGACGCGGCTGTTTGTGGGCGCGGAGGGGACGCTGGGCGTGATTACTGAAGTGACGCTGCGGCTGCATGCGCTACCGGAGGCAGTGGGCGTGGCGGCTTGCCCGTTCGCGACGATAGAGGGCGCGGTGCGGACGGTGATTGAGGCGATCCAACTGGGATTGAATCCGGCGCGGATTGAGTTTATGGATTCGGCCCAGGTGGATGCGGTGAATCGCTATTCGCGGCTGGAGCTGGCGGTGAAGCCGACGCTGCTGATGGAGTTTCATGGGCTGAGCGAGGCAAACGTGGAGGAGACCGCGCGACTGGCTGAGGGGCTGGCGAAGGAGCATGGAGGGCTGGGGTTCGACTGGCAAACCACGGCGGCGGGGCGCGAGCGCCTTTGGAAGGCGCGGCATGATGTGTACTATGCTTCGCGGGCGATACGGCCGGGTTCGAATGTGCTGACGACGGATGTGTGCGTGCCGATTTCGCGGTTGGCGGAGTGCATTGTGGCAACGCGTGCGGACCTGGATGGGCGGAGTTTTCCCGCAGTGATGGTGGGGCATGTGGGGGACGGAAACTTCCACGTGCAGTGTTTGCTGGCGCCGGAGCAGGTGGCGGACGCAGAGGAATTCGCGGCGCGGCTGGTGGAGCGGGCGCAGGCGATGGGCGGTACCTGCACGGGCGAACATGGCGTAGGCTCGGGCAAGATGAAGTATCTCAAGGCGGAACACGGCGAGGGGCTGGAAGTGATGCGGATGCTGAAGCGGGCGCTGGATCCGGAGAACAGGATGAATCCAGGGAAGATTGTGGATTTGGACCACGCCTTGGAATACTAGCCATAGGCGCTGGAATGAATGCAAAAGGAGATCGACATGTTCAATTTTGGATTTGGGTCAGGTTCATCGGATCGCACGAGACTGATGGTTTTGCTTGCGGTGGTGCTGACCGCGGGAGTGCTGACCGGGTGTGAATCGAAGGAACAGAAGGCGCTGGATCAGGCCAAGCAGCAGGCGGCCAAGACGGGACAGGCGCAGCAGGTGGTTTCGGTGGACAAAAGCGGGACCACGACGACCACAGTGGTGCAGCCGCCGGCGACCGGGCAGACGAACGAGGCGATAACTACGACGGTGACGCCCGCTGCGGCCGGGACTCCGGCTCCAGCGGCGTCAGAACCCACGGTTTCCGCTGTGCCTCCACCACCACCGCCTCCTCCTCCACCGGCTAATTTGACTATTACGGCGGGGACGACGCTGGCGATCCGCGTGGATCAGCGCATCAGCGTAAAGACCAGCCACGCGGGGAGCACGTTTACGGGCGAGATTGTGGAGCCGGTGGTCAATCCCACCGACAACAGCGTGGTGATTCCGAAGGGCGCTCCGGTGGGAGGCGTGGTGGCGGAGTCGCATCGGCGGGGACACTTCAAAGGGAGATCGGTGCTGGAATTGCAGTTGACTTCGCTGACGCTGAACGGGACGCAATACCCGCTGACCACGAAAGACCTTGTGGAAAGCAAGAAGGGCAAAGGTAAGCGCTCAGCAGCCATGATCGGTGGAGGAGCGGGGCTGGGCATGCTGGTGGGCGGAGTGGCGACGGGCGGAGTGGGGCTGGTGGTGGGCGGCCTGGTGGGCGGAGGCGCAGGAACGGCAGCCGCGGGGATGACGGGCAACCGGGATTTGGATATTCCGGCGGAGTCGATTGTGCACTTCAAGCTGGCGGACGACCTGGTGGTGCAGAAGGGGCGGTAGTGTTAGTGGGAGCCGCGCATTATTTGTGGGGGGCCCAGGGGTCATAGGTGCCGAGGGACCATGTGTGGCCTTCGGGGTCTCTGACGGCGAACTCGCGGCTGCCGTAGTTCGTGTTCTGGAGCGGACGGACGATGGTGGCCCCGGCGGCAACGGCGCGGGCGTGGACTGCGTCGGCGTCAGGGACGACGATGTAGACGCTGCGGGTTTCAACGCCATCCAGCTCATCCGGCGACTTGAATCTGTGGCTGTGTTCGTCGTCTTTGGCGGAGCCGAGCATGATCATGCCGCCGTTGAGTGCGAGCTCGGCGTGGCCGATGGTTCCGTTCTCTCCCCCATAGACGGCGTGGCGGGAGAAGCCGATGACACCGCAGAGCCATTCGATGGCGGCGGGTGCGTTGCGGTAGCGCAGGGCGGGGATGACGGAGGAGCGGGACTCGGGCATGGGAACCCCTTATGAATTCTGTGGGAAGAGTAGCGCGGCGCGGTCCCTTCTTCAAGGGAAAGTTCGATGAAAAGGCGGCAGGCGCCCGCGCTGGAACAGGTGACGGTCTATTCTGGTGAATATGCGGCGGCCTGCGGGTGATTTCGAATTGGTGCGGATTGTGAGTGCGGCGCTGGCCGACGCAGCGCGGCGTGCGGGACCGTGGCTGGTTTGCCGAGTGGGGTGTACGCAGTGCTGCCATGGGGCGTTTGCGATCAACGAACTGGATGCTCTGCGATTGCACAGCGGAATGGAGACGCTGCGGGGCACGGAGCCGGAGCTGGCGGCGGAGATTGAGCGTCGGGCGCGGGCCTGGATTGAGGAGCATGGGGCGGCGTTTCCAGGCAATTTGAAGACAGGGACGCTGGGCCGATCAGATGCAGAACGGAAGCGGTTTGAGGGTTTTGCAGATGACGCAGCGTGCCCGGCACTGGATCCGGTAACGGGGCGGTGCGATGTGTATGCATGGAGGCCGATGACGTGCAGGGTATTCGGGCCGCCGGTACGGATGGGCGAGGGGAACGCGCTGGGCCACTGCGAGCTGTGCTTTGTTGGCGCGAATAAGGAAGTGGTTGCGGCCTGCGAGATGGCCGTTCCGAATGAACTGGAGGTGGGCCTGGTGGACGAAATTGGGGTGGGACGCGAGACGGTGGTAGCGTTTGCGGTGCTGCGGTGAGGGAGTATTTCTAAAAAGCTATAACGAACTGTAGATAGGCGAAGCTATCTCCCGAGTTAGACCTGAATCTCTTCTGAAGTTTGCGGGTATTAATTTCGCAACCCAAACAATCATGACAATGGGACTGGACAACCAGGCGGGATCACCTGCTCCGGTCGAACCGCCAGCAGTGAATGTGTCATGCTATGCTACAGAGCTTCAGGAAAAAGTGAGGTTGTCACCGTGATTCGGTTCGGCGGCAGCTTCAGGTACAAGGGGGATTCCGGTGCAGGGGCAGCAGCGCGCAAGGGGCATGAAGCATATCGACCTGACGCAAGTCCAACTTGCTTCCAGTGAAACTGCCCGGCGCATCAATCGTGATATTGTGCTGGAGCTGATCCGGGCGAATCCGCCGATTTCGCGGGCGGATCTTTCGCGGCGTTCCGGACTTCAACGAAGCACCGTATCGCAGATTGTGGAGCAGCTGATTCGGGAGAAGTGGGTTTGCGAGGGCGCTGTTGCATCCCGGCCACGCGGGCGGCGCCCTACCTTGCTGGGACTAAATGACGACCTGGTGGTGATTGCAGTCGATATTCACCCCAAGCAAGCGACAGTGGCTACTGTGGATCTGAAAGGGCGCTTACTTTCGCGGTCGACAGTCTCCTTGACCTTGGATCCGGCCGCTTCGACCCGCCGGATTATTGACTGCATGTTAGAGATGAAGCGCGGCCTGTTGCACAAATCGGTAGAGGGAATCGGCATCAGCCTGCCTGGCAGGGTGGATCCTCGCACGCAACGGCTCATCTTTGCGCCGAATCTTCACTGGTCCGATTTCGATCTGAAGAGAGTCATCGAAAAGAAGATGGGCTTACCGGTGCAGATGGAAAACGCCGCAACGGCCTGCCTGCTGGCGGAGCTGACATTCCGGCGGATCGACGGAGTCCGCGATATCGTGCTGGTGACCGTGTCAGAAGGCGTGGGAACGGGAGTATTCGCCGACGGACAAGTGATTACGGGCCATCACGGAATGGCGGGGGAATTTGGCCACGCTTCGCTGGATCCTTCGGGACCGCGTTGCGCCTGCGGGCGGAACGGTTGCTGGGAGGTATTTGCATCGTGCCGGGCGGCGCTGCGGTATTACAAGGAACTGGAGCCACAGAGCCACACGGTTACGTTTCATGAGTTGCTGAATATGGCCGACGATGACCGGCATGCAGCGCAGGCGTTGGCGAAACAGGCACTCTATATAGGACGCGGTTTGCGCATGATCATCGCCGGTCTTGCTCCCGGCGTGATTCTGGTTGCCGGCGATATCACCTCGGCATGGCATCGCTTCGGACCAATCATCGAAAAGGAGTCTGCCGACCGCTTATTGGCAGGAACGCCCCCGCGGATTATCCCCACGCATGAAGGGGAAATTGCTCGTCTTCGGGGCGCGGCTGCGCTGGTGTTTCAGCGGCGGCCGGTGCTTGAGCAGCATCAGGAACGCGACCTTCCGGGATCGCAATAACCGAAGGAAACCGGATTCTCAAGTGACTCCGCATTGTAAAAGAAGCGAGGGCCATTCCTGGGGTGATCCGATTGATCGATAATTTCGGGCCCCCTCCATCGAACGATTGATAGAGAATCACTTACATCAAGAAATCGTCTTTCTTTCTTGACAAATCTGTTTACGCGAAACTATAGTTCGTGTCGCCAATTAAAGTGTACGCGTTTCCGATTTCAACTTCGGATGCGAAGAATTGGCACGGGCCACTTCAAATTCAAAATATCGCAGCCAATGAGGGATCTGGACTCGCAGGAAGTCCCTTGAAGTTCAACAAGAACGCAGATTTCATAACTTTCCGGAGGAAGCTATGTTTGGAAGGCCAGGAATCAGTCATCGTGTGAATGCATGCGCGGCCAGAACGCTGTCGATGGCGGTCGTGCTTCTCATCATGTTTATTGGAATGAGCTCTGCCCATGCGCAGGTTCTGTACGGCTCGATTACGGGAACGGTCACCGATAAGTCCGGTGCGGTCATTCCCGGAGTAACCGTAACCATAACCAATCAAGGGACGGGCGAACTCCGCAGTGCTGCGGCCAACGGATTGGGCACATACGCGTTTCTCGACGTGCTGCCGGGCGCCTACACCGTATCCGTCCCGGCCCGAGGAAGCTTTGGCGGGTTTACGGAAAAGGACATCCAGATAGAAGTCAACCGGCAGGTGCGCGTTGATGTTTCGCTGCAACCGGCTGCCGTTACCGCGCAGATCACAGTCTCCGAGGCGCCGCCGGCGCTGCAAACCGAGACGGCGGAAGTGAACAGCGAGATCACCCAGACGCAGCTCTCGCAAATGCCGTTGACCTCCAGCCAGGGGCGCAACTTTGAGGCTCTGTACACACTCATCCCCGGCGGGGCATCGGTGAAGGAGCAAAACTCACCGGCTTCTAATCCTTCGCGTGCCATGTCGGTCAATGTGAACGGCATGAGCATGAATGGCAACACCACACGTATCGATGGAGCAGTCAACTACTACGGGTGGCTGCCCTACCTGATCGCTTACGTGCCGCCAGCCGATTCCATTGAGAACGTCAGCGTCACGACCGACGACTTCACCGCCGAGCAGGGCCAGGCCGGGGGCGCATCGATCAAGATCAATACCAAGAGCGGCGGCCACGACTTCCATGGCGGCGCCTGGGAGTATTACCAGGACGCGTCCATCAACGCCCGGCCGTACCTACTTGCGCCGACAACCAAGCTTGCCAAGAACATCTTCGATGAATATGGATTCAATATGGGCGGCCCGGTCTACCTGCCCAAGTTTCTGACCGGCAGGAAGAAGCTGTTCTTCTTCGACAATTGGGAGCGGACGACGCGGCGCCAGGCGATCGGCAATGGTGTTCTGCTGAACGTTCCGGATACCAACATGATCAACGGCAACTTCTCCGAAGCTGCGCCGTACGCGACGATTTACGATCCGCAGCCTTCGGCTACGTGGGTCAGTTCATTCACCCCCACCGCCAACTGCCCGGCACTTGTCTACACCGCCGGCTATCTGAACTATCCATGCCGCCCGAGCTTCACCTCCGAATATGGCGAGACGGGAAGCGGCATCAACACCATTCCTACGGCGCGCCTAATGAACCCGCAAGCAACGACGATGATCGCCAATTTGGCCTCGATCGCGGCCTCGATCGGCACGCCGTCGTCTTCGCAGCTCAGCAACTTCATGGCCAACGATTACACTTCCACGGCTACCGCCGCCAGCAACAAGACCAGTAACGATGCCAAGGTCACCTACATTCCGAACGACAATACGCAGATCTTCGGCAAGTACAGCATCGAGCCCTTCCAGGCGCTCGATCCGCAGGAACTGGGACCGGCGGGCGGCGGCACCTTTGACGGTGGCCAGCCGGGCGCAGGGCATGGCCTCATCCAGAATGTGGGCATCGGCGTGAGCCACACCCTCAGCGCCAACCTGGTCGTCGATGCCGACTTCGGATACACCCGCCAGTGGTCGGGAGCGCAATCGCTCCTCGATCTGTCATTGGGCGACTACGGATTGAACACGCTGAAGATTCCTGGAACCAACATCAATTCGAACGACTCGGATTATGTCGGACAGCCGGTGTTCAGCTTTAACAGCACCTTCAGTTCCATCGGCAACTCCAACACTGCCAACCCGTTCATCTTCCGCGACAACCAGTTCACCGGCGACGTGAACCTGAGCTGGGTTAAAGGCAGGCATCAGACCAAGTACGGATTCACCTACTATCACTTCGACCTCAACCACTTCCAGCCCACCACCGGCGGCGGCGTCTCGAACGTGCGCGGCGGCTTCCTGTTCGCGGGCGGCATGACCTGCGGCGGCTCGGCTTCTTCGTGCGGTACGACCGCGTACAACGATCTGGCCGACATGCTGCTGGGCCTGCCCAACGGAAGCGCTTCGACCGCGGCAGTGCAAAAGGCGCAGCAGATCTTCGATCCCAACGCGCTGCGCTGGACGGAGCTTGGCGCCTATGCAGAGGACCAGTGGTCGGTGACTCCGAAGCTGACCATCACCTACGGGGTGCGCTACGAGGATTATCCGGCGGCATACCGCGATCACACCGGCATCTCTGAGGTTTATGTGAACCGGCCTCAGACATCCAACGTCGAGATCGGCGGTGTTATGGGCAACCCCAAGAACGCCGGCGTGAATACGGGGTATGGAATCTTCGCGCCTCGTGTCGGTTTCGCGTATCGCCTCGACAACAAAACCGTGATTCGCACCGGCGCCGGTATTACCGTCGATCCGGATAGCATGCGCGAGCTGCGCGATGAATACCCCTTCGACCTGGCGCCGAACTATTACTCGCCAAACGGAGCGGGAACCATTGCGATCGATCCAGCAAATAACAACGCGGCCATGCCTCTCACCTATGGCATCCCGATTCCGGTCGCACCCAACTATTCCTCAGGTTACATTTCGTTGCCGATAGGCCAAACCACCAACGCCGTGTGGCCGAATTTCCGTCGCGGCTACATCGAAAGCTGGAACCTGTTTATCCAGCGCGATCTGGGCAAGGATTTCGTAACCAACGTGGGCTATGTAGGCGATCTTTTCGTCCGGCAACAGACCAACGTCAGTCCGTATAATGCGGCGCCGCTGCCCAGTGCAAGTACGCCTTGCATGGCCAACGGCCAAGTGAATCCAAACACGGGCCTGAACCCCACCGGCACCGGATTGCCCTGCTCCGCCGCGAACGGTACGGCCATTAATCAAATAATCAACCAGCAATCCTGCCAGGCCAGCGGGTGGTCAACCTGCCTGGTTTCCAACGGCTCCACCGGCTTGTACAACACCGGCGGCATTACCATGAACGGGCCGATCTTCAGCGCGAACTACGACGCTTTGCAGGCGCAATTGACACACAATGCCGGCAAGAACGCTTCGATCGGCCTGGTCTACACCTACTCACACGCCTTCAACTACGCAGACAACGGCGCCGGGACGGGATCGACAGGCCCGGCATTCAGTTATCCCGCGTATTACAAGTTGAACCGGGCGCAAGCCAATCAGGACCAGAAGCACAACGCGCAGATCTGGGGTCTTTCCACACTGCCCTTCGGCTACGGTCAGAAATGGCTGAACCAAGGTCTGATTGCGGAGATCGTGGGCGGATGGCAGGTGACCGGTCAGTATAGCTACTTCGGTGGCCTGCCTTTCTCGGTCACCGCAAACAGCAATACGCTCAATGCGCCGGGCAGCACGCTCTATGGCCAATTGGTTGCGCCATATCAGCTTGAGCGCGGCCACAACCGGACCTTCGGCAGCACCGTAATTTCCGGGGGCAAGCCATGGTTCAATCCGGCCTCGTTTGCCAACCCCGTGGAGCCGGCCTTCAGCATAGCAAATACCTCCATCGCCTCGCCGGTTTTCGCCAACACACACCGCAACGAGTTCCGCGGGCCTGGCACAGGGGTCGTCAACGCCAACCTCTTCAAGGGGATCAAGGTGTACCACGAGAGTGAATTGAAATTCGGCATAGAGGCGTTCAACCTCTTCAATCATCCTTATCTGAACTTGAACAGCCCGGCCGCGACCGTGCCGTCCACGGCCAATGTGAACGCGGGCAACTACGGAACGTTTGGCACAATCCAAGCCTTCGGGCCGCCGTACTCACCAACGCAGGGCGCCCGTTCGCTGCAGTTCAGCGGACGGTTCAACTTCTAAGTTGTGCTGCCCGCGCCTGTTCCTTGTGAAGGACTCAGGCGCGGGCAGCGGCATTCGAGTTGGCTTTCGTGGCGTCTTACGCGCTTGGGAAACGACGCCGATGGAGCCTTCGCAAAGTAGGAGCACGAAGAACTGAACGACGTCGGAGGATCGATCTCCCGTATCCCGTGAGAACTTGCCTGGTCGCTTTCGTTGCAGGATTTATCCGAAGTGTTGATGGGAGCGGCCCGACGTCATGAACCCTCCGCCCGTGTCGGCCAAAGCTGCATCGGCGACGGTTTCTTTTGTGCCCACACTTGTCTGTACACTATGATTGAGGCAATTGGATACTCAGCCGTTCACGCCGCGAGATTTACTTCGATACCGCAACAATATCCGCGACCGTCGATAGTCGGCTGGGCTAGAATGGCTACCAAGCTCAAGAGGCATAGGGTTTCTTCGCAAGCTGGTTCTGATATGGAAAGAGTTGCGTGCATGTGCAACGCGACCTGGAGGTAATGGATGCTGCCCGAACAATGGGAAACTTTCAAGCGAGCTGCGCGCCGCGAGAAGTTGGACAAGATACCGATGGCCCTGATTGTGGATAGCCCGTGGATTCCCGGCTACCTGGGCATCAAGCACCTGGACTACTTCCTTGATCCGGAACTCTGGTTTCAGTCGAATTTGAAGATTATGCGCGAGTTCCCGGACATCATCTTCATTCCGTCATGGTGGATGGAATACGGGATGGCGGCCGAGCCTTCAATCCTTGGCGCCAAGATCAAATTCTGGCAGGACAATACGCCCAGCGAATACCAGACGCTACGCCGGTTGGAAGATATCGACAGCTTTCCCGACTACGAAGTGGAGGCCGACGGTTTTGCGGGCCTGACGTTACACCGGATCGGCATGGCGCGGCAGCGCATTCTGGATGCCGGCTACATTCTTCCCATGGTTACTTCGCGTGGGCCGCTGTGCACGGCGGGGTTTGTTCGCGGCACGACGGAATTCATGATCGACCTGGTTGAAGATCCCAAGGGTGCGCATAAGCTGATCGATCTCTGCACACGCGTGATTATCGACTGGCTTAAAGCACAGCAGAAGGTGATGGGCGATGGGGTCGAGAGCATTTTCATTCTCGACGATATTGTGGGGTTCATCAATGAGGAGCATTATCTCGAGTTTGCTCATCCATATCTGAAGCGTATTTGTGACGCGTTCCCGAAGGACTGGGTGAAGGTGTACCACAATGACGCGGAAGTGGACGCGTGTCTCGACCACTTGCCGGACGCGGGTTTCAACGTGCTGAACTGGGGCAAGCAGAAACACATTACCGAAGTGAAGCGGCGCATCGGCGACCGCATGTGCCTGATGGGCAATGTGAATCCGCTGGAGATTGGAGTACGGGGCACACCGGAAGAGGTTAAGGACGAGACGCTGGAAGTGCTGGAGGGCTCGGGCGGCGAAGGGATTATTCTTTCCGTCGGGGGAGGGACCAGCCCGGGAATGCCGCGCGAGAATATATTGGCCATGCTGGAGGCGCTGGAAGAATTCAATGCAAAGCGCGCGGCCGTTGCAGTGAGCAGCAGCCGTTGAGTGGGGGATTGATGCCTGATTATGCGCTGATGAATCAGTTCCTGTACGAGGGGAATGCCGACCAGGTGGAGCGGCTGACAAAGGAAGCGCTTGCCGACGGGCGGACTGCGCAGGAGATTCTGAACGAGGGATTGATTGCGGGGATGAGCGTGGTTGGAGAGGACTTCAAGCACAACGTTCTTTATGTGCCGGAAGTTCTGATTGCGGCGCGGGCGATGAAGGCGGGCATGGGCGTGTTGAAGCCACTGCTGACATCAAAAGATAGCGGGACTAAACCTAAAGGCGTGCTGTTGATGGGGACGGTTCGCGGCGATCTGCATGACATCGGCAAGAACCTGGTGGGGATGATGGCGGAGGGTGCGGGCTTTGAGCTGCACGACATTGGCGTGGATCAGAGTGTGGACAAATTCATGGCCGCGGCGGAGAAGTGCAAGCCAACGATTATTGGGATGAGCGCGCTTTTAACCACGACCATGATGTATATGAAGACGGTGATCGATGGCTTTGATGCGGCTGGTATGACGCACATCAAAATGGCCATTGGCGGGGCGCCCATCAGCCAGATGTTTGCCGATGAGATTGGCGCCGACGGATACGGGGCCAACGCGTCCGCCGCGGTGGATTTGTTTTTGCGGCTTGCGGCACAGGAGTAATCATCGATGACTACATACAAGATTTTGTACTGGCAGGAAATCCCTACTCAAATCAAGGCCGAGGATGAAGCCGATGACGTGACCGTGATGCTGGATGCGAAGTTCATGGCACAGGTAGATATTCTCGCCGCTAAACGGGGACTGCAAGATGCCGACGACTACCTGGCGCAATGGAAGTGGAGCGAGGAAGAAGAGCGGGAGGGGCCCGCGCAGGAAGTTGCGGAAGCGGTGAAGGCCGAACTCGAAGCGAAGGGCTGGTAGGAGTTTCCTGCAGATGGCAGTTACCCTCACAATCAACGGAGAGTCGATTGAGGCGACGGGCGGGCAATCGCTGTTCGATTACGCCGAGGCGCTGGGCATCGATGTGCCCACATCTTGCCGCAAGCAAGGCAAGTGCAAAGAATGCATGGTTGAGGTGGTTGAGGGTATGAGCGCCCTGTCGGCGCTTGCCGAGCCGGAACGTCATCTGAAGGGCAATTTTAGGTTGTCGTGTCAAACATACGTCACTGGCGCTGAGGGGCACGTTCGCTGCCATACGATGCGGCGTGGACACATGGTCATTGAGCGGCACGCATTCGGGCTGCCGGTCGGCAATCGCGACTTGGCACTTGATCCGGCGGTCACTCGTGATGGAGATCGAATCCTGATTGACGGAGTGGAAGTGGAGCGCTCGACCGGGCCGATACTCGGGATCGCAATGGACCTTGGGACGACGACGGTTGTGCTGCGGCTCGCGGACCTTGAGAGCGGCGAGCTGATCGCGGACACATCGTTTGAGAATCCGCAACGATTCGGCGGATCTGAAGTGATGTCGCGTATTGCGTACGACACAGAGAATCCGGGAAGACTGTTGATGCGCACGTTGGCTGGATACTTGACTCACGCGATTGAGAAGTTTCCCGTCGATCCGAAATCCATTTATGAAATGGTGGTGGTCGGCAACTCGACCATGCGCGATTTGTTTTTTCGGCAGAGTGTTTACTCGATTGGCCAGAATCCATACCAGTCGATTACGGAAATCGAAATGGCGGAAGGGAAGCGGACGACCACGAGCCTGGAGCAGACGGGGCTGCGCAGCCTGTTGCCTATTCATCCCAAAGCGCGGGTGTACGGGGCTCCCGTGATCAGCGGGCACGTGGGAGCGGATGCCGCAGCATGCATGCTGGCAGTCGATTTGGCCCATGAAGAGCGCCTTGTGGCGGTTATGGATATAGGGACGAACACCGAGTTGATTGTCGGAAATAGAAATCGCATTCTGGCGGCATCGTGTCCGGCTGGCCCGGCATTCGAGGGCGGAGCTATTGCATGCGGGATGCCTGCGTTGGATGGGGCAATTGAAACGGTTGCGATTGCCGATGACGGAACATTTCGACTTGGTGTCATTGGCGACGTTCCGCCCCAGGGCATCTGCGGTTCCGGATTGGTGGATGCGTTGAGCGAGTTGCTTCGCACTGGCCGGATGAACGATATGGGCCGCTTCGAGGACGATATTCAACGCGTTACGCTTTATGGCGGCGGGACAACCGATCAGGGGATTTTTATCACGGAGAGCGATGTCAACGAGTTGGCCCAGGCCAAGGGCGCGAACGTCGCTGGATTACACGCCGTGTTTTCGACTTATGGCATCAACTTCGATGACATCGATGTTTTTTATCTGGCGGGAGGGTTTGGACGGCACCTGAACATTGAAGCTTCGAAGCGGATTGGCCTTGTGCCCAGCCTCGCCTCGTCGAAGATTGTGCAGGCGGGCAATACCGCAATTGAAGGCGCGACGATCGCGTTACTCTCGAAGCGGAAGCGACAGGAATTGGAAGAGCTGGTAAAAAAGGTGGAGCATTGCCGCCTGGAAACTCATCCGGACTTTTTCAATTTCTTCGTGGAGGGCTGCCAGTTCAAACCCGTGGAGCCGATTCCATGCGCGACGTAGCCGAAGAGCTGGAACTGGCCAGCACATATCCTGAGTTGAATGTGTTGCCGGAGGAGTATGTGCGGCTGCTGGGCTACCCGCGTGGCTGGGTGCTGGAAGGGCGCGCTCTGGAATTGGCGAATTGGGCGCGGGACTGGTACGCGAGGCATGGACGGCCGTGGTTCTATGCGCGGCAGGCGGATCGATTCGCAATCAACGGTGACTCGATTCAAATTGATGGAATTGAGTTCGCCAGCAAGCGGATGCAGCGCACGCTGGAGCAAGCGGAAGCGCACAGCGTGATTCTGGTTGCGGTGGGGGCAGGTGCTGAAGCCGAGGAGGAATCTCACCGACGTTGGGCGGACGAGAAACCGGATGAGTATTTTTTCCTGGAGGTATTCGCGTCCGCGGTTGTGGAGCATCTGGCTACAGCAACCGGAGCTCATCTCTGCGACTGGGCGGAGCAGAGCGGCATGGCTGTGTTGCCGCACTACAGCCCTGGTTATCCAGAATGGGATGTTGCGGACCAGCCACGGCTGCTGGAGTTGATGAAACGGACGCGAAGAGAGGCCTTTCCTTCTTCGGTGGAAGTATTTGATACGGGTATGCTGCGCCCCAAGAAAACTTTGCTCGCGGTCTTCGGATTGACGCGTCACACCGACCGGTTGCGCAGGCTGACCGATCTTGTTGCCTGCGAGAATTGTTCATTTGGACCCTGTCAATACAGGCGCGCGCCGTACCTGCGGGCTCCACGATCATGGGGCGAGCAAGTTCCGGTTCGCGTTGCGGTGCTGGACCTGGACGCCGAATACAGCGTAAATCGAAAAGCGTTGAAGCGATGGTCAGAGGAGCGTCTTTCGCTGCACGAGAACCAGGACGGCTCGATCGATGCTCGGTTCCGCTATGATGGGACGACTTGCACCAACATGGGCCGGCCGCTGACGTTTCATTACAACGTGAAGCTCGGCCCGCGCACTGAAGGATATCCGATTCAGGAGCAGCGCTGCGCGCCGGCTCCTGGCGATGAAGGCCACTCTCTTATGTGCAAGTACCTTGATGAACCTGCAAAACTGATGGGCGCGATTGATCGCGAGAAGCCGCTTTGCGGAGAACGACTGAACGCTGTCTTATCATGGCAACGAACACCGAGCGGCGCTGGTTGTTATTGCGAACAGTCGAGCCGCGATCACAAATGGGGTCTTGTTCTGGAAACAATTCATTACGCACTGGTGCAAAAAGAGCTGGCGCTGGATATGGAGTTTTGATGAAGAACCTTTTGCAGGATGCAGTGCGGCATCGTCCGTTGCTTGGCGATGGCGCCATGGGTACGCAACTTATGCTGGCCGGATTGGAACAGGGCAATTGCGGTGAGGCGTGGAATCTTACGCATCCGGAGAGGGTGCTGGCCATTCAACGGCGCTACGTCGAGGCTGGCTCGGACTGCCTGATCACGAATACGTTCGGTGGTTCGCGGATCATGCTCACTCGACATTCCGAGGCGGATCATGTGGTTGAAGTGAACAAGGCAGGAGTGGAGATTGCGCGTGAAGCATTTGGCGGCAAGGATGGTTACGTGCTTGGGGACATTGGACCGTTCGGAGGCTTGCTGCAGCCTTTCGGCGAATTCACGGTGGACCAGGTTCGCAGCGCATTCGAAGAACAGGCCGGGGCACTGGTGGATGCGGGGGCCGACGCGATCATCATCGAAACGCAAACATCGCTTGAGGAACTTTTGATCGGCATCGAAGCAGCGCAGGCGGCCGGCTCCAAGTGCATCATCGGGTCAATGGCTTACGACGTGACTCTGGACGGCTCTACGTTTCGCACGATGATGGGAGTTGAACCGGAACGTGCCGCGGAGTTTATGGAGGAGCATGGCGCGCACATTGTGGCACTGAACTGCGGGACCGGCATGGAGATGGAACGGGCGCGGGATGCGGTTGAACGTTATAAGCGTGTAACCAGCTTGCCGGTGATGGTGCAGCCGAATGCCGGGAAACCGCAGCTCATCAACATGAAAGTTGTTTACGATGAGACGCCGGAACAGATGGTGAAAGGCCTGATGCCACTGCTCGAGACGGGTGTGAACATTGTCGGTTCCTGCTGCGGCAGCACGCCGGAGCACATTCGCGCATTCAGAAATGTGATGGACAAATTCCTGGAAGGTATTGCAGTGCATGGAGGCCAACGTGAAAGTTAAAATCTGTGACGTGAACCCTGCTGCAGAGAGCAAACTTCCAGAGCACAGCGGGGATAAGTCCGGCATCGGCGTTCACTACGTAGACGCATTCATCAAGCCGATGAATGTGAAGCTCGAAGACGGTACGCCGGTGAAATGCAAGCGTCGAGGATTGAAGATCGTCCTCTCGGCTGGCGCCAAAAAGGGAGAGGGGCTGATGCGCCGGATTGAGGTTAGCCCTGACCCGATTGTGATGCTGGACGCAGCGCTGAAAGAAGCTGCCAAGGTGGCTGGCATCGAGCTTACGGTAGAAGACGGAGCAATCTTTTTTGCGCTTTGACTTGCGTCACATGCAAGAAGCGATGGATTGAATTCCGGGCTTCTCGGCAAATGCCGATCATCGTCGGGCACTCGTCGAAGAAGCGCTCAGACGTGGCGCGCAAAGAGTGTATGCGGGTACTCGCAGCGCACTTGAGCACCTTGACAAGCGAGTGGTGCCCATATCCCTCGACGTGACCAAGGCTGAGCAGATTCAGCGCGCAGTCAGTGAGATCGGCACTGTCGATGTGCTCATCAACAACGCCGGTATCGCCCTTTGCGACGATTCAAGCAAGCCCGAGGTGATCGAGCAGCGACTGGCGGTCAATCTGTTTGGGCCGCTCAGTGTGATTCGCGCGTTTCTGCCGCTCCTGAAACGGTCGAAAGGGGCCATCGTCAACAACATTTCAACAGTGGCGCTTGCGGCCCTGCCGGTCGTATCAGGCTATTTCATTTCGAAGGCAGCCTTGCTCAGCATGACTCAGTCGCTGAGGGCGCTCCTCGTCAGCCAGGGTGTGACGGTACATGCCATTTTGACCGGCCCCGTTGATACCGATATGAACCGGGGCTTCGATATCCCGAAGGCTTCGCCTGAGTGCGCCGCAGCGGCCATCTTCGATGGTTTGGAAAAGGGCGAAGAGGAGATCTTCCCCGATCCCATGTCTCAATCGATCGCCGAAGGCTGGCGCAACGGCGTAGCCAAGGCCATGGAACGCCAAGTCGCGGCTTTCGTCCCGGAGAGTGTGGCTCTCTAAAAGAGCTTCGCATGGAAAAAATCAAGGGCGCAGCAAAAGGCCAAAATCTCAAGAAGGGAGGAAGCACGATGACTACACCGGAAATGCATAAAACCGGTACTCACGGGGCGTGGCTCGCGGCACGGCTCGAACTGCTCAAGGCCGAGAAGGAACTCACCCGGCACAGCGACGAGGTGGCTCGCATGAGGCGGGAACTGCCATGGGTTCGTCTTGAGAAGGGATATCGATTCGATACCGAGAGTGGGAGCGCATCGCTTACCGACCTTTTTCGGGGACACTCGCAGCTGCTCGTCTACCACTTCATGTTTGGACCTGATTTCAAAACGGGGTGTCCGTCGTGCTCGTCAATTGCGGACGGGTTCAACGGAATCGTCACTCACCTGGGAAACCACGATGTGATGCTCTGGGCGGTGTCGCGAGCACCGCTTGCGGAATTGCAGGCATACAAACGCCAGAAGGGTTGGACGTTCCCCTGGGCATCTTCCTTTGGCGGCGACTTCAATTTCGATTTCAACGTCTCATTCACCGGCGAGCAACTGCGCGACGGGGCCGAATACAACTTCCGCCGTGACGACCCCGTCATGGAAGCGGGTTTGGGAGGCAGGCAGATCAGAGGAACTTCTGCAAACGCAACCACTACCGGAACGGATGTGGCCACATATACGCACGAGCGGGAGGGCATGAGAACGCAAGCGCTTTCTGCATCTCGAGGGTGCGCTCAGCGTCCGGTGGAGCATACACACCCGCGATCCAGTCGTTGTCCATGTAGGGAATGCGCGATGCGTTCAGGTCGCGATAGATCACAGTGCCACCTGGGTTGCGCGCTTGCCAGTGTTCGACGAAACGCTTTCCGAGGGCGCGCGAGATCGACCATTCTCCGCGAGGGCTTACATCCAGAGCAAGCAGGCTGGGCAACCCTGATTCCTTTCAGGTTGAGGTTGAAGTTTGGGGGAAGGCTCAGAGGAGCGTGAGACCGCCGTCGATGCGGAATTCTGTTTCAGTGGTGAAGCGAGACTCACCCGAGCGGAACAGGACGATCAGCCGTCCGGTTCCTCCGGTTGCAGCCAAGACATGAACTTTCATGATTGAGCTGGATCTTTCCTGCGTCAGCGCCAAAGTTCTCAAGGCACTACGACTGATTCAGCTTGCCCCGGATCTACGCCTTGACGGCGTTCTGAGCAGCGGCAAACACATCCCGTGCGGACGTTGTACCCGCTACGTGCTCCGTACCCGCGATTCCGAGGTCCGACCATCCCGCGTTAACGCTGTCAAACATTTCTTCGGCAGGTCCAGTGTGGCCCTTGGGGATGCCGAATTGCTCGAACGCTTCCGCCCACCCTGCGCGCGGGATTGCAAAGGCTTTCACGTCGAGTTTCAGCACTTCACCCAATTGTGCGGCAACTTCATCCGCGCTTACCATCGAACCAAGCTCGATGACGCGATGCCCTGACCACGCCGGCCCGGTCAGAAGCGTTGCCACCTCTGCGCCGATGTCGTCTGACGCGATCATTGTCGATTTCCGGTTTGTCGGATTGTAGAAGACCGGTAGTGTTCCGCCCTGGGCGGCCTGCAAGCCGTAAAGAAAGTTCTCGAAAAAACCGCCTGCGCGCACAAATGCGAGCGGAGATGGTAGGCTGCGAAAACCTTGCTCCAAGAGCGATAAGGCCGTGATGATCCCCATCCCGCTGGTTCTATACGCGCCCATCGACGAGAGCGCTACCACCCGCGGGGGCACTACCCTGGTCAGCGCCTCGACATAGTTCGGTATCACGCCCCTTGCTTCTCTGAAATCAGACGAGGGAGCCCATACAGCCGGCAACATAACAAACGCGCCCTCAACACCTTTGAGCGCCGCCGCTATGGCTTCCGCATCGTTCCAGTCTCCATCCACCAGCTCCACGCCCTGGTCTGCCCACTTCGCCGCATTCTCGCGATTGCGCACAAGTGCTCGCACCTGTTTGCCTTGCTTGAGCAGATGCCGCGCGGTGGCGCCGCCAACTTTTCCAGTAATGCCAGTGACTAAATACATGCTCGTTTTCTCCTTGTTAGAACGAAAGTGATGCTCCGATGCGAACGCCAGAGCTTGTGAGTTGCGCAGCTAGCACTCCGCTAGTCCCGTGAGCTTCCACGGTTATCTGTCGCATGAATCGTTACAGGCCTTTACACAGTCGATCGGATCGCCTCAACTCGCTGTGAGAGCCTTTATCGACATTTGAGGCCACAGAACGTGATCAGGCGGCTTTTCCGGCCGTCGTGTGACGGGCAAGACGCAGGAAGCTGAGAGCCAATGTCACCCCGCAAATGAGCATGGTGATATGGAAGGCAATTTCAATAAAGAGCAACCCATGCATGTTCATTCCGTTGTGCATGTGCAGGTTATCGTGCATCCACCAATTTCCCATGAACCAGCAGAGCGTGACGAACAACCATTTGTTAAGCCACGACGCCCCAAGACTTAAGCGGCGTATCGCCGGCCATCCGAATATTGCAAACGCTACAGCAAAACCAAAGGCGAGCGCCTCGATCGCGGAGAGTGCAATGTAGCCGGGCAAAAGATTCGCGGGCGGCATGGGAGCGTCGGGGCTCATTGGCCAAATCCGTGGTCCAGTGAAAAAGGCCGCAAGGCCAATCACTACAGTCAAGAACAACATGCGCCTTATCCTGCTATTCATCTCCATCTCCTTCAACTGTTGTCTCTTTGTCCAAGCCTCGTTCTGGTACTGCACAGGTCATGTGGTCGTGACCGTCACGGCTTGACGCACGTACCGGCTGCTTTCCAGTTGCTGCACCATGAAGGCTGCCAGATCGGCCCGCCCGATCTTGTGGGCCTTCTCGCCGCCCTCCGTGCTCAGCACCCTGGCAACGCCGGTCTTCCTGACGTCGGTCAACATCGGCGGACGCACGAGCGTCCAGTCCAGGTTGCTGCCTTCGATCTCGGCCTCCATGCCTGCCTTGTCTACCAGCAGACCTCGCAGAAACGTCCTCATGAGCAGGTGCTCGTTGAAAAAGCCAGCGTTCTTGACGCTCTCGCCCGCACCCACCACCGAAATCTTCAGCAATCGCCGCACGCCATTGCGCCGCATCGCGTCCACAATATTGTGTGTCGCGCTCGTTTCCCTCGTCGTCACTTTCCATGGCGTCTTGCCGCCCAGCGCGTCGATCACCGCATCCTGTCCGGCGACCGCAGCGTCGACCGCGGCCGCGTCCAGCGCGTCGCCCGCAACAACTCTGACGTTCGCCTTCTTGTACTGCGCGGCACCGCGCACGAAAGCCGTCACCTTATGTCCGGCCGCCAGCGCCTCATCTACCAGCGCTTCTCCGCTCTTGCCTGCTGCTCCAATCACTAGAACTTTCATCGCTTCCTCCTTTTGCCTCGTATTTGGCCGCCCATCCAAATGAGCGATCTAACTATTGGAAACATATGATAACCATTGGTCGCAAATTAATCAGTGGTTGTATTACCGATGGTTATAAATCAACAATCGGTCGCATAAATGGTCAAAAGGGACTAAGCTATTGACGTGACATCCACATCACCAAGTCGCCGGGTAGAGCGCAAGGAGAGGTTGCGGGGCGAAATCCTTGCGGCTGCAGGCAAAATGTTTGCCGATCGCGGTTACGAAGCTGTGACGCTTCGTGAGATCGCTAAAGAGATCGGCTATACGCACGCCGTGATCTACCAGCATTTTCCGGACAAATCACACATTCTTGCCGAGTTGAGCCGCGAGACGATCGGGCTGATGATTCAGAACTTCGACGCGATTGC